>MPLX02179591.1_pt1 | contig 14752 bp, 13 predicted proteins | sample 1617341 | NCBI WGS metagenome assembly MPLX02 (sample SAMN05944804, study PRJNA350692) | marine metagenome | biome: marine; feature: ODZ; material: water; isolation source: 120 m water sample filtered on 0.2 um supor filter | place: Pacific Ocean | collected 2012-04-08 | depth 120m m | reverse complement strand
CATACCAGCATCTCTCGCAATATGAGGAAGCATCAGTGAAGTAAATCCACCAGAATTCCACATTGCATTAGAAGCGGCTGTCACTCCCAAGAATGTAGCTAAAACTTCAGCGTTTTCATTAGCAAATTGCGCTGTTGTTGAAGTCACGTCCCAAACCAAGATACCTAGTGCCACTTTCTCTGCACCAGTCAAAAGCACATTACCATGCTCTAATGCACGGCGAAGTGATCCACCCCAGCCACAGAATACATCTACACTACCTTGAGCAAAAGCAGCAGCTCCCTCTGGTGGAGCCATATCGACAACATCCATTGAAGCTACATCAACACCAAAATGTTCCATCTGCTTCAAGTAACCGTAGTGAGCCGCAGTACCGATTGGTACAGAAACTTTTAATCCGGCTAGTTCTGACGCATTGCTCGCATCAATTTCACGAACTGAAGCTACAACACAGTTGTCATTGTCAGCATAGCTAACTGCCACGTCGACAATTTGCAAATCTTGACCTGTAGAAGCTGCCACAATAAATGGAGGCACACCTTGGCTCACAGAAATATCAATATCTCCTGAAGCCATAGCAGCAGACATTGCGGTACCAGTACCAAATGCCTTCCAGTTTACTGACATTCCTAATGCCTCGTCATATGCGCCAATTTGCTTAGCATATTCGAATGGCATCGGCCACTCTTCAAAATAAGCAACATTTAACTCATCAAGAGCCATAACATTGACAGTAGCAATTGCACCGACAATCGTGGCTCCAATTTTTTTATAAATACTTTTCATTTCTTCTCCTTCTAAATTAAAAGAAAACAACATCTATAAACAAGTAAATTAACCTTGATTTATGAATTGTTCACTTGGAACAACATACTAGTTATAGGCAACCTAATATGTGCTGTCATGAAATATTACCATGAAATACACTCTAGTAAGAATCAATTGCCAAATACATTCTATATTTAAATTGCTTTTTCCACATATAAATTATAGAACCAGAATAAAAATAATTAATAGACCAGCCTAATAAAACTTAACCCATTAATGGTTTTTTTGATAAACTTATTTTTATCCTCATGTAAACATGAAGGTATTTTTTTTATTTAAGGAGAAATATATGAACTATTTGCCAAAATCATTAGCTGTAGGCTTTGTATTGGCGTCCTTTGCAGCATCATCGGTGCTTGCAGCGGGAACGCACCCAGTAACTGGCGAAGCACTGTCTGATGATCAAACATTTACATATAGCATGTTAGATGAATTTACTTCAGCTGATCCTCAAATAGTTGAAGATGTTGAAGGGTCTTGGTTTGTTCGTGACCTTTTTGAAGGTTTGATGAATCAGGATGCCGATGGCAATTTAATACCAGGTGTTGCCACTGGTTATACAACCAATGAAGCTAAAGATGTCTATACATTTACGCTTCGTGACAATGCAAGATGGTCTGATGGTAATCAGGTTACCGCCCATGACTTTGTTTATGCATGGCGTCGTCTAGCTGACCCTGCAACGGCCTCGCCATATTCGTGGTTTGCTGAAATTATGGCGCTTGAGAATGTCGGCGCAGTCATGTCTGGTGAATCACCGCCAGAAGCTTTAGGAATTAGAGCGCTTGACAATCTTACTCTAGAAGTACGTTTGACAGCATCTTTACCGTATTTTGCTGCAATGACAACACATGCTTCGACATATCCGACTCCACAGTGGACAGTTAAAACGTTCGGTGATGACTGGACTAAACCAGGGAATATTGTTGGTAATGGAGCTTATGTTCTGACTGAACATATTCCAAACGAGACTGCGACTCGTGAACGTAACTCATTGTATTGGAACAATGATGCAACAATTATTGATAAAGTTGTAACTTTAATTATGAATGATGAGAATACTGACTTTACCCGTTGGGAAGCTGGCGAAACAGATAGAGGTGCAATTCCATCAGGTCAGTACCCACGATTAAAGGCTCAATATCCTGAAGAGGCTATTTCGTTCCCTAGGTTGTGTACTTACTACTACACATTTAATTTGTCACCTAGTGGACAAGATGCCTTGCAAGATGTCCGTGTCCGTCAGGCGCTATCATATGCACTTGACCGCTCAGTTGTTACTGATAAGATTCTCCAAGGTGGACAGATTCAAGCATTCACCTTTACTCCTGGTGCTACTGCAGGATTCGAAGTACCGGCTGTTGCATTTGGACAGATGACTCAGGATGAGCGTAATGCTAAAGCTAAAGAGTTAATGGCAGAGGCTGGTTATGGTCCAGATAATCCTCTAAGTGTTGAGGTTATGTATAACACCTCTGAAGGACACAAAAAGATTGCAATCGCAGTCCAGCAGATGTGGAAAGAAACACTTGGTGTAAAAGCTACATTAGCTAACCAGGAATGGAAAACATTTCTCAAAACTCGTGGCGGTCAAAACTTTGACATAGCCAGAGGTGGCTGGTGTGGTGACTATAACGAGGCATCGACATTCCTAGATCTACTAACAACACCTTCAGGTTACAATGATGGCAAGTTCAGCAACGCTGAAGTTGATGAGTTGATGACGTCTGCTAGGACAATGTCTGATGCAACAAGTAACTACACACGTGTAGAAGAGATTCTGGCAAACGAAATGCCTGTAATCCCTGTATATCACTATACGGGTGTGTTTATGCTTAGAAAAAATGTTAAAGGCTGGCCTTTTAACAACGTTGAGCAAAACATTTACTCACGTGATTTATATAAAGTTGCGGACTAATAGTTAGTTGTTAATGAAAACACCGCGCATAGTATGTGCGGTGTTTTTTTTGTCCTGTACAATATTTGAAGATATATTTTTTCATCGATTTAGGAAATGCTTAACTACGTTATAAAAAGAATTGGAATCGCTATTCCGACAATACTAATTCTGATAATAGTCACCTTTTATTTAATGCATGCTGCTCCTGGTGGTCCATTCACTTCAGAAAAACCATTGCCCCCACAAGTCCTTGCAAACATTGAAGCTAAATATGGACTAGATCAACCAATCTGGCGCCAAATGACAACTTATCTTTGGGGTATATTGACAGAGTTTGATTTCGGACCTTCATATAAATATCACAGCCGCACTGTTAATGAGATTATTGGTCAAGGCTTTCCAATCACTTTAAAGTATGGTTTTTGGTCATTTATCGTTGCTATAGGGATTGGCATCCCACTCGGAGCAATAGCGGCAATCCGCAAAAATACTTGGATTGACTACTTTGCAGTGGGGATTTCAATAGGCGCACAGGTATTACCAAATTTTGTCATGGCGCCGCTACTGATTATTGTTTTTACCTTGTGGCTTGGGTGGTTACCTGGTGGTGGCTGGCATGGTGGTGATTGGGAATACCTAGTGATGCCGGTTATTGCTCTATCAACTAGCTATATGGCCTCAATTGCAAGGATAACACGTTCTTCGATGTTGGAAGTTTTAAATGCAAACTATATTCGCACAGCTAGAGCGAAAGGACTACCTACTAAAACAATCTTTTTTCGTCATGTACTCAAACCTTCATTGTTACCAGTTATTTCATATCTAGGACCAGCATTTGTCGGTCTTATTACAGGTTCGGTACTTATCGATATATTTTTTTCAACGGGCGGGATGGGTTATTTTTTCGTAAATGCTGCATTTAGTCGTGATTATGCAGTAATGATGGGAATCACTATTTTGGTAGGCTCTCTGACCATTTTGTTTAGCCTAATTGTTGACCTTCTTTATGCCTGGATAGATCCAAAAATAAGATACTAGGAATTATTGAAATGATTGTAGCAAACAAAAATAAAATCGTTAAATTAGCTGAAAACATAGCTGCAGATGAACAAATATCAGGACGCTCGTTATGGGCTGATGCCAGAACAAGATTCATGCACAACAAGGCGGCAATTGCAAGTCTTGTTATTTTGGTATTAATTGTATTATTCTCTTTTATAGGACCCTACTTTGCAGTCTGGACATATGAACAAATTGACTGGAATACTATGGGCTCTGCGGCAATTCTAGGCATGCCATCTATTGAGACAGGACACTTCTTTGGCACTGACGATTTAGGTCGTGATATCTATTCACGTGTAATTCAAGGCACTCAAATTTCTCTTATGGTTGGTGTTGTAGGCGCAACTATTGCTGTTGTAGTGGGTACGCTTTATGGTGCAACATCTGGCTATATAGGTGGGAGAACTGATCAAATTATGATGCGTATAGTTGACATATTAATGGCAATCCCATTCATGTTCGTTTTGATTCTGTTGTTGGTCGTTTTTGGTAGATCAATTGTAATGCTATTTGTAGGCATTGGTCTTTTGTCTTGGTTAGATATGAGCCGTATAGTTCGTGGTCAAACCCTAAGTATTAAGAACAAGGAGTTCATTGAAGCTGCTCAGGCAACAGGCGTAAGTGATTATAAAATTATTATGCGGCACATAGTACCAAACCTTTTAGGTATTGTCGCTGTATATGCAACCCTTCTAGTTCCAGGAATTATTATTACTGAAAGTTTTATCTCTTTTCTTGGACTTGGCGTGCAAGAGCCAAAAACGAGTTGGGGAGCGCTAATTTCTGAAGGCGCAGGAACAATCAATTATGACACTGAATGGCAATTACTTTTTCCATTAGCATTCTTTGTTGTCACTTTATTTTGCATTTATTTTATTGGTGATGGTCTTCGTGATGCACTCGACCCAAAGGAAAGGTAACTACTAATGAGTTTTCTAGAGATAAACAATTTAAACGTCGAATTTGATACTGCAGACGGAATCGTTCGTGCAGTAAACAATGTAAGCTTCACCCTTGATCAGGGGAAAATATTAGCAATTGTAGGAGAATCCGGAAGCGGTAAAAGTCAGACTGTTTTTGCGATGATGGGTCTGTTGGATCAAAATGGTCGTGCCACCGGAAGTGTGAAATTCGAAGGTGAGGAAATTCTTAACCTTTCAATTACAGAGTTGAATTCTGTTCGCGCTGAAAAAATAGCGATGATCTTTCAGGATCCGATGACAAGCCTTAACCCTTATATGAGAATTTCTGAACAGATGGCTGAAGTCTTAATACATCACAAAGGCTTATCAAAAACTGAAGCTATACAGCAATCAATTAACTTACTGGATGCAGTAAAAATACCCGAAGCTAAAAGTCGAATTAGAATGTACCCCCATGAATTCTCAGGAGGAATGCGCCAACGAGTAATGATTGCAATGTCTTTACTATGCCGCCCTAAACTCTTGATCGCAGATGAACCAACAACCGCTCTTGATGTCACTGTACAAGCCCAGATTATGCATTTACTGGCAGACATACAGAAGGAATTTGGAACCTCAATTATATTAATAACACATAACCTCGGTGTTGTTGCAGGCAATAGCGATGATACATTAGTGATGTATGGAGGTCAGGTAATGGAAGTTGGTTTAACTGAACAGGTCTATGCGAACCCTACTCATCCATATACTCAAGGATTAATGAGTGCCGTTCCTAGGCTTGATGACAAAGCTAACAAGCTAAAAACTATAAAAGGCAACCCGCCAAATATGATGCTTGTACCTGTAGGATGTCCATTTTCACCACGCTGCAAAAATTCTCAAAGCGTTTGTGCTACGAAGACCCCAGAGTTGCTTAGTACTGGAACCAAAAACCACCAAAGAGCGTGCCACGTGGCCTTTGAGGAATTATTATGAATCATCAAACTATTCTGCAAGTAGAAAATTTAAAGGTGAATTTTGATGTTTCCACAGAAGGCGATATGCCTTGGACTAAACGAAAAAAATTAAAAGCCGTTGATGATGTATCATTCAGCCTACAATCAGGAGAAACTCTTGGCATTGTAGGTGAATCAGGATGCGGAAAATCGACCTTAGCTAGAGCGATTATTCGTATGGTGCCAACAGAGTCCGGAAATGCTTTATGGTTTGGTGATGATTTATTAAAACTTGATAAGATTTCCATGCGCAAGCACCGTAAAGAAATCCAAATGATTTTTCAAGACCCTCTCGCAAGTCTCAATCCTAGAATGAATATCGGGCAAATTATTGCCGAACCTTTGAAGACACATTACCCTAAAACATCAAAGGAAGACATCAAATCAAGAGTGCAGGACGTGATGAACAAGGTTGGTTTATTACACAATCTTATTAACAGGTATCCTCATGAATTTTCTGGCGGCCAATGCCAAAGAATCGGCATCGCAAGGGCTTTAATTTTGAAACCAAAATTAATCATTTGTGATGAACCAGTCTCTGCTCTAGATGTTTCTATTCAGGCTCAGGTAATTAATCTACTTATGGAGTTACAAAGTGAGATGGGCCTAACATTAATTTTTATCGCTCACGATTTAAGCATTGTTAAGCATATCAGCAACAAGATTATGGTTCTTTACCTTGGCAATATGGTGGAAATGGCAAATAGTGTTGATATATATGCTCATCCACGCCACCCATACACTCAAGCCTTGATATCAGCTGTTCCGATACCTGATCCTAAGATTGAAAAAAACAAGGAATTGATCTTAATCGAAGGCGACTTACCTTCACCCATAAATCCGCCATCTGGCTGCGTTTTTCGAACCAGATGTCAAAAGGCACAAGAAATATGCGCCAAGGAAAAACCTAACATGAAAAATTTTAATGATAGTCATATGGTAGCTTGTCATTTCAGTGGTTAAAACTATTAAATCATTTATGCATTAATCTCTATGCTGCGAATTTCCTTGGCTATTTTATCTAAGGCTTTATTTACCAACTTGTGAGCGCCATCGGCACCATAAAGTTTGGTTAACTCCACGGCTTCATTGATGACTACTTTATAGGGTACTTCAGGCTGAAATTTGAGTTCATATGTTCCTACATATAAAACAGCATGCTCGGTAGGTCCTAATTCATCGATATCTCTATCAAGGGAGGGTTTAATTATTTCATCCAACAAGGCTATATTTTTCGGAATATTCAGAAACAAGTTGGAAAAAAAAGCTTTGGAGATTTTATATGGAGGGTATGGCTCTTTTTTACTTAAGAATTGATCTTCAATCCTCTCAAGATCTTCATTCGATACTAGCCATTGATATAATGCTTGAACAACTCTTGCACGTGAAAGTTGCTTAGGTGTCACAATTTTTCTAGCAAACTTATCATTCTAATAGTGCTTTCAGCTGCTTCAGCACCTTTATTTCCAGAATTATCGCCAGCACGTTCAATTGCTTGATCTACTGTATCCACCGTCAAGACGCCAAAAGCAATAGGGATTTCTGAGTCTAATGAAACCTGTGAAATACCTTTTACACATTCTCCTGCAACATATTCAAAATGAGGTGTTCCACCACGTATCACAGCCCCTAAAGCCACAATGCCGTCAAATTTACCGCTATTAGCAATCTTTTTAAGAGCTAATGGAATTTCAAAAGCTCCTGGAACATAAAAGAGTTCAATATCAGTATCTTCAGCGCCATGTTTTAATAAAGTTTCTTTAGCGCCTTTGATTAAATGTTCAACTACAAATGAGTTGAATTGAGCAGCAACAAGTGCAATTTTTTTATCCCTAATGGTTAAATTACCTTCAATTTTTTTCAATTTTTTATAACTCCGTTGTATTTATGTATTCAGTAATATTTAAACCAAAGCCATCCAATCCAGGCCATTTTCTCGGATTTCCCAATGACTTCATATTTGTAACACCAAGGTCGGCTAGTATTTGCGCTCCAATCCCGAAAGTCCTGCTATCATCTTTACTGCTATAGTCTTGGTTGTCGATATTTTCAAGAATGGCTTGATTGTCTTGTTTACGTAAAAGCAGGAACACCCCTGTTTCTACTTCAGATATTTTGTTCAGTGCGCTATTGATGCTAAATCCACGTTTAAATTCTTGCAATACATCTTTAAATATATTTTCCATATGCACTCTAACATAAGGTTCACTAGATTCATCTATCACACCTTTGACAAGAGCGATATGTATATCATTATGAATTCTATCTAGATAGGAATAAAGATTAAATTTCCCATACTTGGTTTCAAAAGGTCTCTGATTGATTCTCTCAATTGATTTTTCATTCTCAACTCGGTAGTGAATCAAATCAGCAATTGTGCCTACTTTAATACCATGTTTCTTGCCAAATTTATGCAAGTCACCACTTCTTGCCATAGACCCATCGTCATTCAATATCTCCACAATGACCGAGGCAGGCTCGAAGCCGGCAAGTCTAGCCAAGTCACAACCAGCCTCAGTATGGCCAGCACGTATAAGGACTCCGCCCTGTTGGGCCATTAATGGAAAGACGTGTCCTGGCTGCACAATGTCAATTGGTTTAGCATCTTTAGCAACGGCATCAATGATAGTTTTGGTTCTATCGGCTGCCGAGATTCCTGTTGTTACGCCTGATGCTGCTTCTATAGATACAGTAAAGTTTGTTGAATGAAGGTCGCTATTCTGAGACACCATTAAAGGAAGATTTAATAATTGACAACGCTGTTGTGTTAATGTCAAACAAATCAAACCTCTACCATGTGTAGCCATAAAATTAATATCTTCTTTACTAACCTTTTCAGCTGCAATTAGAAGATCACCTTCATTTTCACGGTTTTCGTCATCCATAAGGATGATCATTTTGCCTTGCTTATAATCTTCTAAAATTTCTTCAATTGTTGATTTCATAAATATCTATTCTCGCACAATAAAATGGTTTATCCAAAACAGATTTATTAGTTTAATTTACAAGTTTTTCTAAGTGCCTTGCAATAATATCTATTTCAATATTAACTCTTGAGCCGATCTCAAGTTCTCCAAAAGTTGTCACTGCAAAAGTATGAGGCACAATATTGATGCCAATAATGTTATTTTCAATGCTATTTACAGTAAGACTAACGCCATTAATACAGACTGAGCCTTTTTTTACAACATATTTCTCTAAGTTCTGATTAATTGAAATATTTATACGTGTGCTTTCACCTTCGAAATAAATTGAATCAACTATACCAATACCATCAACATGGCCACTTACAAAATGTCCATCAATACCCTGATTGAGTCTTAATGATTTCTCTAAATTCACATTTTGACCTTTTTGTAATTTATCAAAAATAGAGCAATCTAATGTTTCTTGGGACACATCAGCCGAAAAATTAGTATCACAAAAATCAGTCACTGTTAGGCAAACTCCATTAACAGCAATGCTATCACCAATAGATACACTCGACATATCAAGTGAATCTGAATCGAAGACAAACACTGCACCTTTGTCAGAATGGGTAACTTCTTTAACCCTTCCTTTGGCTTGAATTATTCCTGTAAACATCGGTGTCCATATTTTATATATTTATTATTAAATTTTACGCTAAAACTTTTTAATAGAGCTATTTACAATTAACTTGGCTACTACTATGAAAAAAAATTACATCTGAGTTAATAAATAATCTTCATAATTGCCAGAATAATAATGAGCCCCATCCTCTTTAAGTTCAATCACTTTAGTTGATAGAGAGGATACAAACTCTCTATCATGACTAACAAATATTAAAGTACCTTCATAATTGTCTAGCGCCAAGTTGAGAGACTCAATTGACTCCATATCTAGATGGTTAGTAGGCTCATCCATTAGCAAAATATTTGGTTTTTGTAACATTAATCTTGCAAAAATCATGCGACCTTTCTCTCCCCCTGAAAGAGATTTGACAGATTTCTTAACATCTTCCTTACCAAACAGCATCTTACCCAATACTGAGCGCATAGCCTGTATGTCATCTTTTTCACTTTTGAATTGTGTCATCCAGTCAAGAACATTATTGTCATTTTGAAATTCAGCACTATGATCTTGGGCGTAATAACCTATATTGGCATTCTCACTCCACTTAATTACCCCATCATCAACTTTAATGTCACCGTAAAGTGTCCTTAATAAGGTTGTTTTACCTATTCCATTTTGACCAATTATCGCTACTCTATCGCCAGTCTCAATCATTAAATTAATATCTTTTAAGACCGATAAATCGTCGAAACTCTTGGACACATTTTGAACTTCAAGAATATTTCTAAAGAGCTCTTTGGTTTGATTGAAAATAATATATGGACTAATACGTGATGAAGGTTTAATATCGTCTAACACTATCTTATCGAGTTGTTTAAGCCTAGAAGTTGCTTGCTTTGATTTTGAAGCATTTGCTGAAAAACGAGAAACGAAATGTTTTAAATCTTTAATTTTCTCTTCCTTTTTAGCGTTATCCACTCGCATTCTTTCCTGAATAGCCGTCGCAGTAATCATAAAGTCATCATAACTGCCAGGAAAAATATTTAGTGAACCATAATCAAGATCTGCCATATGAGTGCAGACACCATTTAAAAAATGTCGATCATGTGAAATAATAACCATGGTTGATTTCCTAGAGCTTAGAACCTCCTCAAGCCAGCGTATAGAGTTTATATCCAAATTATTAGTTGGTTCATCTAGAAGAAGAACATCAGGGTCTGAAAAAAGAGCCTGAGCCAATAGCACTCTTAATTTCCAGCCAGGTGCAATTTCACTCATCAGTCCATAATGCTGGTCAAGAGGTATATCGAGACCTTGCAGAAGTTCACTTGCAGCAGATTCAGCTGAATATCCATTCAGTTCAGCGAATTGCATTTCTAATTCAGCTACCTTGATTCCTTCTTCTTCGCTCATCTCAGAAAGCGAGTATATGCGATCCCTTTCCTGTTTAATTTTCCATAATTGTTTATGGCCCATGATGACAGTATCAACTACACGAAAATTCTCAAAGGCGAATTGATCTTGAGATAAGATGCCAAGCCTTTGCCCTTCACCAACCATTACTGAGCCATGTGTCGGCATAAGCTGGCCTGACAATATCTTCATGAGAGTCGATTTTCCGCTACCATTAGCGCCAATTAAGCCGTAACGATTACCATTTTTAAATTTGACAGAAATGTTTTCAAATAAAGGCTTTGCACCAAATTGCATGGTAATATTTGCAGTAGAAATCATGATTCTAACTAGTTTTAAAAATGAAGCATTATCCCATATTGATTTGCGCAATACTCAATATAAATCGTTTCATATAACTAGCCGTAATGTAGATTAATAAGTATAAAATAACTGCTTAAATGCTAGCAAAGGAATCAATTAAGACCAGACAATTACCAGACAAATCATTGTTGATTGCAATTTTGGCAATGATTGTGTTTGGCTGGATTATGTCATTTTCTGCTTCTCTAGCCCATTTTAATAGTTATAACTGGTTTATTAAACAAACAATCTTTATTAGTGCCGGATTAACTTTAGGATTAATAGTTCTTAAAATACCAATATCAATTTTTAAGAAATTATCTGTTCCACTATTTATACTAGCTCTAATTTTATTGGCAATGGTTTTCCTGCCGTCTCCAATTGGTGTTAATGTTAATGGCTCATATAGATGGATTAATTTAGGCTTTTTTAATTTTCAACCATCTGAACTAATGAAACTTGCCATGATTCTCTATATGGCTGGTTTTCTCATTCGACAGGAAAAAGATGTTCGTCGTCCTTGGATGGGATTCTTAAAAACTATATTAATTGTCAGCGCAGCAGACATTTTATTATTGCTTGAGATGGATATTGGTGCCACACTCATTATTACTTTGACTGCAATAGCGATGTTGTTTGCAGCAGGATCTTACTTGACTCAGTTAGGTATAGTAGTTTCGCTTTTTTTATGCGTGGTCTTATTATTTATTTTCAATGACCCTACGCGCTTATATCGACTAACTTCATACCTTACAGGCCCCTGTGAAGTGCACCAAACATGTCAAGCCTTGATTGGTATTGCAAGGGGTGAGTGGTTTGGCACTGGCTTGGGAGGAGGGATTCAAAAATACAGCTTATTGCCAGAGCCTCAAACTGATATGATTTTTGCTGTTATAGGCGAAGAACTGGGAATTCTAGGCATGCTTTTTGTGTTGTTTTCTTATACTTACATTCTTGGAAAAGGTTTTAATATTGCCAAAATAGCGCTAAAGAAAGGCCGAAAATACAGTTCATTTGTTGCATTTGGAATTTGTACCTGGTTCGCGATGCAAATTACAGTAAATATCGGCATGAATCTTGGACTATTACCACCAAAAGGATTTACTTTGCCTTTACTGAGTTATGGAGGCACTTCGATCATTTTCTCCATAATTTCATTGGCAATTTTGATGAGGGTTGATATGGAAAACAGGACCAACTACGCCAAACAAAGAGAATATGTCTAATAAAGTCCTTATCATGGCAGGAGGTACTGGCGGACATATATTTCCCGCCCTTGCGATTGCGAAAGAATTATCTGCACGTGGAGCGGATATAGTGTGGCTTGGAGGTAAAGGCGGTATGGAAGAATCAATAGTGCCAAAACATGATTACCCTCTTCATTGCATTCATTCAAGTGGCTTAAGAGGTAAAAGCCTGATTGCATTTATTAAAGGTATTTGCTCACTAGGCCTGGGCTTCATCCAAACTATTTCAATATTTCTAAAAAATAAACCAAACATAGTTATCGGAATGGGCGGTTATGCTTCAGGTGTTGGCGGAATTGTAGCAAAAATATTTTCTACTCGATTGGTCATCCATGAACAAAACGCCATCCCAGGAACAACTAACCGCTTGCTTTCTAGAATCGCAAATAAATCTTTTCAAGCTTTTGACAATAGCTTTGATTCAAAAGTGAAAGCTGTTACTGTTGGCAATCCAATCCTGTTTCAGACAAAAACAAAAAATTGCCCAAAATCAGTAAACAACTTGCTGGTACTGGGTGGCTCATTGGGCGCCAAAAAAATAAATGAATTTATACCTTTGATCAAGACGCCTCTTAATATATGGCATCAAACAGGAGACAGTCATATAAAAGATACAAAACTTGCCTATCAAGACAGCCTTCATCTGAATGTCCATATCGAGACATTTATAGATAATATGGCAGAAGCTTACGAATGGGCTGATTTGGTAATTTGTCGTGCTGGCGCAATGACTATTTCTGAATTAATTGCAACAAAGAGTGTAGCTATTTTGATACCTTTTCCTTATGCTGTTGACGATCATCAGACACAAAACGCTAAAAAACTGAGCGATGTTGGTGCTGGTTTTTTGCTAGATGAATCAGATCTGGATGCCAATGAAGTTGATAATATATTTCAAAAACTGACTCCTGATAAACTTGAATCGATGACAAATATTTTAGAAAAACTTCAGATGGAGAATGCAGAGAAAGTAATTGCTGACTATCTATTAATGCCTAGCCGATCAAACAGTAACTGATCATTATCAACTGTAGGATTATCGGTTGTCAAAAGCTGGTCACCATAAAAAATTGAGTTTGCACCTGCAAAAAAGCAAAGTGCTTGCATACCCTCTCCCATCTCTAGTCTTCCAGCGGATAATCTAACTACAGATTTTGGCATCAAGATTCTTGCAACAGCAATAGTTCTAACAAATTCACTTTCGCTTGGTGGCTCTACATTTTCAAATGGCGTACCAGGAATTGGGACCAAGAGATTAATTGGTACGCTATCAGGATGGGTTTCAAGGTTTGCTAATGATTGAAGCATTGAAGCTCGATCTGTTTGCGTTTCACCCATACCTAAAATACCGCCACTGCAAACATTAATGTCAGCATTTTGAATTGCTTCAAGGGTGTCTAGTCTATCTTGGAAGATTCTTGTAGTAACAACATTGGAGTAGTTTTCTTTCGAAGTATCTATGTTATGATTATAGTAATCTAGGCCAGCCTCCTTTAGCATAATGGCTTGCTCTTGCGTTAGCATGCCAAGGGTAACGCAGGTTTCCATTCCTAATTCCTTGACACCTTTAATCATTGGTATGACTTTATCTAAACTCTTGTCTGTTGGATTACGCCAAGCTGCACCCATACAAAATCTAGAGGCGCCTTTGTCTTTGGCTTCTTTGGCTTGCAGCAACACCTGCTCAACTTCCATTAACTTTTCTCTCTCAAGGCCTGTGTCATATTTAGAACTTTGTGAGCAGTAGGAGCAGTCTTCAGAACAGGCTCCCGTTTTAATATTTAATAGTGAACTTATCTGAACCTGGTTGGGATCAAAAATCTCACGATGAATGCTGTGCGCCATAAAAAGAAGGTCGTTAAAAGGCGTATTAAACAGAGCATTAATCTCTTCTAGGTTCCAGTCGTTTCGAACTTCAATCATTATTATCTATTTAAGTGATGATTTGAATGAATTTTACCGTATGCAGTTAGTGTAATTTTGATAATAAAAAGCCGCGCAATGCGCGGCTTATATTTCTATAGCATTAGAGATTTAGCAACTATAGTAAAGATCGAACTCAAGTGGCTGAGGTGAAGCTCTCATAGCGGTCACTTCTTGCATTTTCAATTCAATAAATGAATCTATTACTTCATCAGTAAATACGTTACCTTGCTTAAGGAATTCACGGTCGTTATCTAATTCCTCTAGCGCTATGTGTAGCATGCCACTAACCTTAGGTATTCCTGAAGTGTCGGAGTCATATAGATCTTGGTCAGCAGGCTCACCCGGATGGATTTTGTTTTTAATGCCGTCAAGGCCTGCCATTAGCATTGCTGCAAACGCAAGATATGGGTTAGCTGTTGAGTCAGGGAATCGAACCTCAACACGTCTTCCTTTAGGATTTGAAACAAATGGAATACGAATCGCTGCAGATCGGTTTTTGGCCGAATAAACTAACAATTCAAAAGCTTCAAAACCTGGTACCAAGCGTTTGTAAGAGTTTGTAGATGGGTTTGTAAATGCATT
>MPLX02101002.1_pt1 | contig 14755 bp, 16 predicted proteins | sample 1617341 | NCBI WGS metagenome assembly MPLX02 (sample SAMN05944804, study PRJNA350692) | marine metagenome | biome: marine; feature: ODZ; material: water; isolation source: 120 m water sample filtered on 0.2 um supor filter | place: Pacific Ocean | collected 2012-04-08 | depth 120m m | reverse complement strand
TGGTCAATTTTTTCCACAAGCCCAATAGTGCCGGAGAGTTCGTTGCAGTGCGGATCACCGAGGCTTTGCCCAATTCACTCAAAGGGGAGGTGCTTGCAGGTTCAGCACTGACTTCTGCTATGATGTCACCGGCTCCCTCGCGAGCGGCACCGTCTGCTTGAACGACCTGACTACTCCAATCAGTTTCTTACTCGACCCCGAGGACAACCAGCGTCTGGCTGATCTTTGTGGTGAACACAATACTAACCTCAAGCAGGTCGAGGAAGGTTTTGGTGTGCAGATATCCCATCGTGGTCACCTGTTCTGCGTGGACGGCCGGGCAGAAGACGCTCACAATGCCCAGGATGTGTTGCTGGCGCTCTACCAGAACACCGGCAGTGAAGGCGAGGTCAGCAACAACCAGGTGCAAATGGCGATATCCCAGATTCCGCGCGATGCACTCAAGGGTGAGAGCGGCCCTAACGATGTTATCGTGCGTGTGCGTAAAAAGGTGGTCCGGGGTAAAAACCAAGGTCAGCGTGATTACCTGCGCAAGATTATCAGCCATGACCTCAGCTTTGGTGTCGGACCGGCCGGCACCGGTAAGACCTATATGGCAGTCGCTTGTGCTGTACAAGCGCTGGCCAATGATGAGGTCGAGCGGATTGTTTTGGTGCGGCCGGCGGTCGAGGCTGGTGAGAGGTTGGGGTTTCTGCCAGGCGACATAGGTCAGAAGATAGACCCCTACCTGCGCCCGCTGTACGACGCACTCTACGAGATGCTGGGGTTCGAGCGGGTCGGACGCTTGATGGACCGTGGAGTTATCGAATTGGCACCGCTTGCCTACATGCGTGGCCGTACCCTGAACGAGGCTTTTGTGATCCTCGACGAGGCTCAGAACACCACAGTAGAGCAGATGAAAATGTTCTTGACCCGCATGGGGTTCGGTTCACGCGCCGTGATCACAGGCGATACTTCACAGGTGGACCTACCGCGTGGCACCTGTTCCGGCCTCAGGCACGCGGTCGAATTGCTGTGCGCTGTCGAGGGAGTGAGCGTTACCCGTTTCACCCCCAGGGACGTGGTACGTCACCCTCTGGTGCAACGGATCGTCGAGGCCTATGAGGCAAAGGAACAGCCGCCGGTACAGTAGTGGTCGCGCAGGTAGAAGTACAACTGGCAACGGACGATGAAGGCCTTCCGGGACCGCAGCACATCATCGGTTGGGCCAATATGGCCCTGGCCGCGGTGCAGCGCTTGGCAGGCGAGTTGACCGTGCGGGTGGTGGGTGAGAAAGAGATGGCTGAGCTCAATCATCATTACCGTGGCCACGACGGGGCAACCAATGTGTTGTCGTTTCTCTTTGAGCCACCGCCTGGAACTGAGTTGCCTATACTGGGTGACGTGGTCGTGTGCGCGCCGGTTGTGCGACGCGAAGCGCAGGCACAAGGCAAGTCTACGCAGGCGCACTTTGCCCACATGGTGGCTCACGGCGTGCTGCACTTGTGCGGGCATAGCCACCAGCACGACAGTGAAGCCCAGGTCATGGAGGCTTTGGAGGCCCGCATTCTCACCAGCCAGGGGTTTGCCGACCCCTACCAGATTGCTAAGCTTTGATGTCGGACAATCCTAAGCCTGGTAGCGACCAGGGCAACGTGTTCCAGCGCCTAGCGCACCTGATTCGCGGCGTTACATATACTCGTGGCCAGTTGTTCCACTCTCTCAGGGAGGCCCAGCGACGTAAGTTGCTGGGCGAAGACACGTTACAGATGATGCAACGTGCCGTCACTGTGTCTGATCTGCAGGTGGAACAGGTCATGGTGGCACGTGGGCAGATGGTGATGGTGGATTCAAGCCAGGCGCTGGATGAGATACTGCCGATCATCACCGAGTCGGCCCATTCGCGGTTTCCTGTCACCGACGGCAACAAGGATCAGGTTCTGGGGATCCTGCTGGCCAAGGACCTGCTGCACCACCTGCGTCGTGGTGGTGACAGTACGCTACCCTGGGCCGAATTGCTGCGGCCCGCCGTGTTCATTCCCGAGAGCAAGCGTCTCAACGTTCTGCTGCAGGAATTCCGTGACAGCCGTAACCACATGGCAATCGTGGTTGACGAGTATGGCGGGGTAATTGGATTGATCACCATTGAGGATGTACTCGAGCAGATCGTTGGCGATATCGAAGATGAACACGATTCCGATGGCGCTGCCGGCATGGTACTGCGCCGTGGCACCGATTACTGCGTGGTTAAGGCAATGTTACCAATTAACAGTTTCAACCGGTTGTTCGGGGCGAAGTTGGACCCGCTGGAATACGACACCCTCGGCGGACTCGTCACCCACGAGCTGGGCCACGTGCCGGGCCGCGGTGAGACCGTGGAGTTGCCTGGCCTCATCGCCGAGGTACTGAGTGCGGACAGCCGTCGGCCGCGGCTGCTTCGTATCACCCGAGCGTCTGCCGCCGCCGACTAACTCGCCCGGCTTAAGTTTGTTATGACTCACTCCGGCGCCCTGGCGCGGCGGCTACCTGCCATCACCGCCATAGCTGCCGGGATTTCGTATCCACTCGGCTTTGCCCCGTTGGCACTGGTTCCGCTGTCGCCGCTGGCGCTGGGGGTGCTCTTTTTTCTGTGGCGCGATGCTGGCCCGCGGCGAGCGGCCTGGTTAGGCGGGTTGTTTGGCTGTGGCGCTTTCGGGGTCGGTATTTCCTGGGTTTATGTCAGTTTGCACCAGTACGGCAACATGCCCGCACCACTTGCTCTTGCCGTGGTCGGCGTATTTGTACTATTGATGGCCCTTTACCCTGCGCTGGCCGGCGGACTCCAGGCGCTGTTCACTCGCGCCTCGGGCAATATCCGTCTGGTGGCAGTGATGCCCGCGCTGTGGGTGCTTCTCGAATGGTTGCGCGGCCAACTCTTCAGCGGTTTTCCATGGCTGTACCTCGGCTACACCCAGGTAGATACGCCGCTCGCGGCGCTACTGCCCTTAGGTGGTGTGCTCACTGTTAGCTTGCTGATGGCTGTTGCCACCGCTTGTCTGGTCGGCGTAGTCGCCGGTGAACGGCGCCAGCGCTTGCAGGGATTAGGTGTTCTGATGGCACTCAGTGTCGTAGTTTTTGTTACAACGACGTTGCGTTTTGTTCAGCCCGTCGGTGACGCAATCCGGGTTGCCATCGTCCAGGAAAACATCTCACTTGCACACAAGTGGGAAGGCAGTCGCGCCAGCGCAATTGCCCAGGGATATCTCGAAGCCAGCCAAGCCGAACGGGATGCCGACCTGGTGGTCTGGCCGGAAGTCGCCTTGCCGGTATACCTGGATCAGGTGGATCCCAACTACCTACAAGCGCTGGCGCAGCACCCGGCGGATTTTCTGCTCGGGGTGATGGAGCGTCAACGCGAGGGGGATGGCTGGCACCTGTACAACAGCGCCCTAGGTATTGGCGACACAATGGCGCTCTATCGCAAGCGCCAACTGGTACCGTTTGGCGAGTACCTGCCGCTACAACCGTTGCTCGGCTGGTTGCTGGTTTACCTGCAGATACCGATGTCTGATTTCATTCCCTGGGCCGGTGGGCCGCAACCCATGCAGCTCGCGGGCCAGCCACTAGGGGTCACTATCTGCTACGAAGATGCCTTCCAGGAAGAGGTCACCGAGCCGCTGCCCACGGCAACCGTACTGGTCAACCTCAGCGAGGACGCTTGGTTCGGTGACTCACTGGCACCGCACCAGCGGCTGCAGATGGCCCGCAGCCGGGCACTGGAGACAGGCCGGCCGCTGGTACGGGCCAGCAATAACGGCCTGTCCGCACTCATCGCCGCCGATGGACGCATCCTGGCACTGGCCCCGCAGTTCCAGGCAGCGACTGTCCGCGGTATGGTTCAGCCCATGCAGGGGACTACACCCTTCGTGCGTTACGGTAACCTGTTAGTTGTGGGCCTTTGCTTGCTGCTACTCCTCGCTGGCACCTCCCGCCGGCTCTGAATCACATCTCGCGTGAGGCGCTGGTGCAACTGGCAGCATCATGGTGCGGTGCTACACTGTGATCATGCAATCACGGCCTGATGACAAGTTAGTGGCAGCTATCTCCTCGCGCGCACTGTTCGATCTCGAAAACAGCCATCGCGTGTTCGTGGAGCAGGGGGTGGACGCGTACTGCCGTTACCAGATCGAGCATGAAGACGAAGTACTGGCACCAGGGGTGGCTTTTGGACTCACCAAGAAACTGCTGGCGCTGAATGATCCGGGCAACGTCACCCAGCGGGTGGAGGTGGTGTTGATCTCGCGCAACAGCGCCGACACCGGTTTGCGGATCTTCAATTCCTTTTCCCATTACGGGCTGCACATCACCCGCGCGGCTTTCTCTGGCGGTGACAGTCCGTTTCGCTACGTGGCCCCGTTTAATACCGACCTGTACCTGTCGGCTGACCCGGCCAACGTCCGCCAGGCACTGGATGCGAATATTGCCGCGGCCACCATTTTGCCCTCTAGAACCAGCGATGACAGCAGCGGGCAACTGCGCATTGCCTTTGACGGCGACGCGGTGCTTTTTGCCGACGACTCGGAACGCATCTACCAGGACCAGGGGTTGGCCGCTTTTGCTGCGGCGGAAAAAAAGATGGCCAGCCAGCCTATGCTGGGGGGCCCGTTTCGCAAATTCCTGGCCGCGCTACACCGGTTGCAGTCGCAGTGGCCCCGGGACGAGGCGCCGATCCGCACGGCCCTTTTCACCGCGCGCAGTGCACCGGCCCACGAGCGCGTGATACGCACCTTGCGCGCCTGGGATATCCGTATCGACGAGGCGGTATTTCTCGGCGGCCTTGACAAGGGTGAGTTCCTGCGCACTTTCGGTGCCGATATTTTTTTCGATGACCAGAGCGGACACTGCGAATCAGCCAGGTTGCACGTACCCACCGGCCACGTTCCCCACGGCGTGGCCAACGACGCCGCCTGAGCCACGGCCTGCCGGCAAGGGTTGATATAATCGGCCTGCTTGTGCGGCAGTGCCTAGCACTTGCCGCTTCCGTGTTTTAGTTTGTCTGTGGATCTGTTATGAAAATTCCTGCCCGTATCCTCGCGTCTTTACTGCTGGCCTGGCTGATGTTGTCCGCACAGGTTGTGCCGGCGGCGCTGCCGGCGGCGCTCGATGGCGAACCGTTGCCGAGTCTCGCACCGATGCTCGAGCGGGTGCTGCCCTCGGTAGTCAGCGTCTACACCAAGAGCACCGTGCGCACACGGCAGAGCCCGTTTAGCCCGTTCCAGTCCGACCCATTCTTCGAAAGGTTTTTTGGTGAGCCGCAGATGCAACCGCGTGAACGCCGGGTCAGCAGCCTCGGTTCTGGGGTCATCATCGACGCAGCCAAGGGCCATATCATCACCAACGCTCACGTGATTGGGGGCGCCGACGAGATCAACGTCCTCCTGCCTGACGGGCGTTCGTTCGAGGCCGAGCGGGTCGGGTCGGACGAGGCGGCCGATATCGCCGTCATCCGAATTTCTGCCGAGGGTCTGCAGGCTGTTGCTGTGGGGGACTCAGACGAGTTGCGCGTGGGTGATTTCGTGGTTGCGATTGGCAACCCGTTTGATCTTGGCCAGACAGCCACCTCGGGCATTGTCAGTGCGCTGGGTCGCAGTAATCTGGGGATCGTGGGACATAATGGTTCGGGTATAGAGGGTTACGAGGACTTCATCCAGACTGACGCCTCGATCAACCGGGGGAACTCCGGCGGTGCACTGGTCAACCTGCGCGGTGAACTGGTTGGGGTTAACACTGCCATCATCGGGCCAAGCGGCGGTAGTGTCGGGATCGGGTTTGCTATCCCGGTGAACATGGCGCGCCAACTAACCGACCAGATCATCGAGTATGGTGAAGTGCGCCGCGGCCGCCTGGGCGTGGTCGTCCAGCCCCTGACACCGGAATTAGCCGAGGCACTGGATGTCGACGCCAAAAGTGGTGCCGTGGTTTCCCGGGTGATGCCTGATTCGGCCGCCGCCGCCGCTGATCTTCACGAAGGTGATGTGATCGTCAGTGTGGACGGGCGCGAGATCAGCGATGCCAGCGAACTGCGTAACGTGATTGGCCTGTTCCGGGCGGGGGACGAGCTCGAGATCACTTACCTGAGGGAAGGTGGACGTTATACCAAGCGCATCCGCATCCGCTCGGTCGAGCCTAAAATTGGCCAGGGCCTACAGATCAGCAAACGCCTCGAAGGAGCACGGCTGACAGATGTTGACGATTCGCCAGACGCGCAAGGCAAGCGCGGCGTGCGCGTGGTCGAGGTCGCCGCGGGCAGTCCCGCTTGGCGCTCCGGGCTGCGTGAAGGTGACCTCATCTTATCCGTCAACAAACGGCCGATTTATAGCCTGCAAGACGTCGAGCAGGTCGTCAGCAAACACACTGGCACATTGCTCCTGACCATTGGCCGCGGGGACTCGGCGCTGTTATTGGTGATCCGTTAAAGGACCACCGCGGTGGCAGGCTAAGACTCGGAGTAAATTTTCTTAAGGAGCTACTGCCCCCGATGACAGACAACTTGATCGCCCCGTCTATCCTGTCAGCCGATTTCGCGCGGTTGGGAGAAGAAGTGGACAACGTGTTGGCAGCGGGCGCCGACATCGTACATTTCGACGTCATGGACAACCACTTCGTGCCTAACCTCACTATCGGGCCGCTGGTCTGTGCAGCGTTACGCAAACATGGTGTAACAGCGCCAATAGACGTTCACTTGATGATCAGTCCAGTGGATCGAATCATTGCCGATTTCGCCGAGGCCGGAGCCAGTTATATCACTTTTCACCCCGAGGCCAGCGACCATGTGGACCGCACCCTGCAGTTGATCCGCGACCGGGGTTGCCGCGCAGGCTTGGTATTTAACCCGGCGACGCCACTTGACTATCTTGAGTACGTGATGGACAAGGTTGATCTCGTCCTGTTGATGTCAGTTAATCCAGGTTTCAGTGGCCAGAGTTTCATTTCTTCGACGCTGGAAAAACTACGCCAGGCCAGGCGTTTGATCGAAGCTGCGGGCTTGGATATTCGCCTGGAGATCGATGGCGGAGTGAAAGTCGACAACATCGGCGTTATCCGTGCGGCTGGGGCGGACACCTTCGTCGCCGGGTCGGCCATATTCAGTGCCGGTCGTGATGCCGACCCCAACCGTGACGATACCGTCATCGCGGCACTACGGGCGGAATTAGCCAAGGCAGATTCTTGAGCCCCGCAACAGCCCGGCACCTGAGCGGCGGGCGCTTACCCATGCGGCCGGCCGGGGTGATCTTGGATCTCGATGGCACAATGGTTGATTCGGCGCCTGATCTGGTCCATGCCGTCAACCGGATGCTTACAGAACTGGGTCGCCCTACAGTTCTGCTCGCTGCCGCGCGCAGTTGGATAGGTAACGGTGTACGGCGCCTGGTTGAACGGGCGCTGAGCGGTGATTATTACGGTTGTCCAGAGCCATTACTTGTAGACAAGGCCTGTTCTTTGTTCGAGTCGTTCTATCGCGAGAACCCATGCCAGGACAGTGTGCTTTTCCCTGGCGTAGAGCAGACTCTCGCACGTTTTTCGGCAGCCGGGCTGCCGCTGGCCTGCGTCACCAACAAGCCAGGCGAATTCACCCAGCCACTGCTCGCTGCGCTCGGTATCGCGCACCATTTTGCCAGTGTGGTCGTCGGTGATAACCGGCGCCTGCACAAGCCCGACCCACAACCGCTGTTGCAGGCAGCCAGGCAACTTACCGTGCCGGCAGGACAATGCTTGGTTGTCGGTGATTCGGTGAACGACCTGCGCGCGGCAAGAGCGGCAGGGATGACGGTAGTACTGGTCAGTTACGGGTACAATCAAGGTGCTGATTTACACCAGCTGGAAGCCGATGCCGTGATAGATTCGATAGCAGAGATTTTGCAGTTGGTTGAATTGACTGAAAAATGAAAAACATTAACTGCAGTCAGGTGCACGCCGGGCGATGCTGAATGTGCTTTTCCCAGCTTGGCTCTTGCCCTTTATCCTGCAGAACATCGCGGTGGTTCTTCATGACTACCACGATACCAGAGACTGAAGCGCGCTACTCCCGCACGGTACCTTACCGGCACCCGTGGACTGTTGCGGCATGATTACCCGCGCCGAGTACGAAAGTTTCGCGCGGCAGGGTTACAACCGCATCCCGCTGCAGCGTGAGGTGTTGGCCGATCTCGAGACGCCCGTCAGCAGTTACCTCAAGCTGGCACAGGGTCCCTACAGTTACCTGCTGGAGTCGGTCCAGGGCGGCGAGAAATGGGGACGCTATTCCATCATCGGCCTGCCCTGCGCCACCATCATCCGGGTGGTGGGCGAGCGTTTACTGATCGAACAGGACGGCCAGGAGATTCACAGCCAGGATACGGATGACCCGCTGGCAGCCATCCAGAAGATACAGCAGCAGTTCAACGTTCCGCATATCGACAATATGCCCCGTTTCAGTGGCGGGCTGGTCGGTTATTTCAGTTACGACACAGCGCGGTTCATCGAAACCCATCTTGGTTCCCAGTCCCGCCAGGAGCCGGTTGGCGCACCAGATATCCTGCTCATGGTGTCGGACGAACTGGTGGTGTTCGACAACCTGAGTGGCCGCCTGTATGTGGTGGTGCATACTGATCCCGAAACTGAAGATGCCTGGGAGTCCGGTAACCAGCGCTTGGAGCAGCTGGTAGAACAGATAGAAGGTTTATCCGTTCAGCGCCCGCTGCCCGTGACCCAGGCGGTCGAAGAAGAGGATTTTACCTCGTCGTTCAGGCGCGCCGATTTCGAGACTGCGGTGGAACGTTGTCGGGACTACATTAAAAGCGGCGATATATTTCAGGTGGTTCTGTCGCAGCGATTGTCCATACCCTTCGACGTGCAGCCCATCACCCTCTACCGTGCATTGCGCACGGTCAACCCGTCACCCTACATGTACTTCCTCGATCTGGATGATTTTCACATCGTCGGTTCCTCACCCGAGATTCTGGCACGACTGGAGGATGGCGAGGTAACGATCCGGCCCATTGCGGGTACCCGTCGGCGTGGCCACAGTGAGGAGGAGGATCGGCACCTCGAGTTGGAACTCATCTCCGACCCTAAAGAACTGGCCGAACACCTGATGCTGGTAGACCTGGGCCGTAACGACGTTGGCCGCATCGCCACTACCGGCACCGTCAAGCTGACCTCGAAGATGGAAGTCGAGCGCTATTCCCATGTAATGCACATCGTCTCCAACGTCACCGGTGAATTACGCGATGGGCTGGACGCGATCGATGTGTTGCGTGCGACTTTTCCAGCGGGGACTGTCTCCGGTGCACCCAAGGTTCGGGCGATGGAGATCATCGAGGAGATGGAGCCGGACTGTCGCGGTATCTATGCCGGTGCCGTGGGCTACATTGGTTGGAATGGCAATATGGACACCGCGCTCGCGATCCGCACGGCGGTTATTGCTGACGGTCTGCTGCACATACAGGCTGGCGCCGGGATCGTCGCCGACTCGGTACCGGCCAACGAATGGCAGGAGACCATGAACAAAGGCCGTGCGATTTTCCGCGCCGTGGCCATGGCGGCAGCTGGACTCGATCCAGCTACGCTCGACGAATAAGCCGATATGCTGTTGATGATCGAAAAAAAGCATTTATGTCTATGTTAATCCGATGCTATCCAATAGAACCTATAAAAGTAATATAAAATAATAACTTATAGTTCTATGTAGTCCAAGCCAAACTCTTGCAATCCAAACCAAAAGTGGGTATTTTTATGGGTACGAAACCCGTTATACCCACAAATGCTGTTATCAGACGCCAAGATCAGGACTGAAAAGCCCGCCAAAAGCCCCAGGAAGCTCCGTGACGGGCGAAATCTCTACCTAGTCGTTCTGCCCTCCGGCAGAAAAGTCTGGCGTATCCGCTATCGGAAGCCCGGTGGAGCCGACACGTATTTCACTTTTGGTGAGCACTGCCGCCCTCCTTCGGGAGAAACCCCAGCCGCAGCCAAGGGCCGGAAAGAATCCGGGCGACTGACACTCTCTGAGGCGCGCCTGGAATGCGAGAGGCTCAGAGGGTTAGTCAGGCAGGGGCTGCATTTATCCCGCCATAAGAAGGCGCTGAGAGCCGCTAGAGATGCCGAGAGCGCAAACACCTTTGAGATTGTTGCCCGTGAGTGGATGGAGAAACAACAGAAGTGGTCAGCCAAGTACCGTAAACAGGTAACTGGCGGACTGGAGCAAGATGTATTCCCGGCGCTTGGTGATGTGCCGATGCGGGAGATAACAGCGCACCAGATTCTCGCCCTACTGCAGGAAACCGAAAAGCGCGCCACCACGATGGCAAAGCTTGAGAACCAGTGGATAGGGCAAGTATTCCGATATGCCGTAAGCACCTTGCGTGCGGATAACGATCCAACGTACGCCTTAAAGGGAGCTTTGATCTCGCACAAGGTGCAGCACCATAGAGCCCTGTCTCAGGATGAGATCCCAAGGTTTCTTAAAGTGCTCGATTCCTACGGCGGGAACCGCCCTACTGTCATTGCTCTACAGTTATTGCTACTGACCTTCGTACGCCCTGGAGAATTGCGTCAGGCTAAATGGCAGGAGTTCGATCTTGATAAGTGCGAATGGCGTATCCCAGCAGAACGCATGAAGATGAACGAGATTCACATAGTTCCACTGTCCAGACAGGCAGTCGAACTTGCAGGGGAACTGCATCTGCTTACTGGGCATCAGGAATTGTTATTCCCAAATGTTAGGAGACCAAAGGTATGTATGACTGCCACGACTCTCAATCGAGCGCTAGAAAACATCGGCTACAACGGTAAAGGGACTATCGGATTCTCTGCGCATGGATTTCGCACCACTGCCTCGACACTACTCAACGAGTTCAATTTTCGTCCCGATGTGATCGAGCGTCAGCTAGCCCATAAGGAGCGCAACCAATCACGCGCTAGTTATAACCGTGCGATGTACCTGCCTGAGCGGCGGAAAATGATGCAAGCCTGGGCTGATTATCTGGACAGTCTGAAAAACGGTGCCGATATAGTCCAGCTATGGGCCAAGCCGGCGAAAATTGGTTGAACGAAGAGATTCAGGTCAATACAATCCGTATCCATAGGATCAGTTAAAGCTGACACGGCGGATACCCCAGCCTGCTGGGCCCGCGACAGTAACAGTTTAAGTTGATAACTCTTTAGTAGTGGATACCACGGTCCTCACCGTGCCCATGAACGGAGTCGGATCACACGGCACGCTCGCCGTGAGACTTCGGCCCGCTTATGCGGATACCCGGATGTCGAAAGGGACTCACCTTAATTGGTGGGAATATTTTTGACATTAAGAGGACTGATCAATGTCTATTGATGAAAAGCCGGAGCGACTTCTCCGCATCTCGCAGATTATCGGCGACAAGAAAGCCGACATAGAACCCCTCATCCCAGTTTCCCGTTCACATTGGTGGACGGGAGTGTCTGATGGGCGATATCCAAAGCCTATTAAGCTGAGCCGCGGTGTTACCGTTTGGCGCGAATCTGATATTCGCGCCCTTATCGAGCAAGCGGGTTAAGCGCTATGACGATAAAGAGAAACGGCCCGTGCAAACGGGCCGCCGAGGTGGCCTATGTCGCGGCGAGACCAAGGTCAAATCACAAATCCGACGGCACCGATTGGGTGGTGCAAGCTGATTTGCGGCGCTATCACATTGCACTTGCCATAGCCCAGGCAAACCCGAGCAGGGAAAACCTGCTCCTGTGGGATGAGGCGCATAAACGATTACCGCCTGGGATACTGAAGCTCAGGGCAATGCCATGAATGCCGCACCTATCGACGGCCTGCTATCAAAGCTTGACGGGGTGAGACAGACCCGCCCTGGGAAATGGCGGGCGAGGTGTCCAGCGCATGAGGGGAAGAGCCTGAGCCTGTCAATCGCGGAGGCGGATACCGGCTCGGTCTTGCTTTACTGCTTTGCAGGTTGTGGTGCGACTGAGGTGCTGGCGGTACTCGGATTACAGTTTAGCGACTTGTACCCAAGCGAGGCGTTGATCCAGGCCAGGAAATACGACAGAACACCTCGCAAGGACTATGCAGCACGGCTTCACCGGCTGGCGCACAGTGCAACTGTGGTACAGGTGGCGGCAGAGTATATCGAGCAAGGCAAACCGCTGTCAGAAGCCGATATGGGTGATCTGAGAGTCGCCTGTGAGGCGATACGCGAGGCTGTGGCATGAGCATCAGCGCCGAGGCCATCGTACGGACTCTGGAGGCGCCGGAGGTGAAGCCCAGGCCGGAGAAAAAGAGCACTCGCTTGCAAGGTGACGCTATCGAGTTGTTTGAACCGGAACCCTGGCCGGAGCCGGTAGACGGTGCTGTGGTGTTGACTGACGTAGCCGAGACCCTGCAACTGCACATGGCGATGAGGGACGTCGATACCTATGTAGTGGCACTGTGGTGCGCGCATACGCACGTATTCGACCGGTTCAGCCATACCCCAAGGCTGGCCATTACCGGCCCTGCACCGGAGTGTGGCAAGACCGTATTGCTATCCCATCTGATTGGTAACCTGGTCAATCGTCCCCAGTCCACCGACAACATGAGTCCTGCCGCATTCTTCCGGATGGCCTCCAGTTATCAACCCACTTTTCTGATAGACGAGATAGACGCCTGGCTGCGAGCAGACAACGACCTGCCAGGTGCGATCAACGGTGGTTTCGACCGCCATGGGGGGGTAACGCGTTGCGTGGGCGATAGTCAGGAAGTGCGGCAATTCAGGACCTATGCGCCGGTTGCCTTTGCCGGGATTACGTTACCAAAGAAACTGCCCGATCCAACCCTTTCAAGATCGATACTGGTTGAGCTGGCAAGGGCGTTACCGGGTGAAGTTGCCGAGCCCTACGACCGACGCCGGCACAAGAAGCACATGCTAGTGCTATGCCGCCAGTTGGCCCGCTGGACGTCAGACTCTGCCGAGGCTATCGGGGACTGTGACCCGGTACTGCCCTCTGGGGTGCTTAACCGCCAGGCTGATAAGTGGCGGCCGCTGTTTGCCCTGGCTGAGACCGCCGGGGGCCTATGGCCTGAATGGATCAAGCGGGCGTTACTATCAGAGGAAGGTAGTCACACAGGCACCAAGGGGATTCAGCTGCTCAAAGATACCCGCACCGTGTTGGACAAGGGGCACTTTGACCCGGCCATATTTACGGACGAATTGATCAGCGGCCTGTGTGAGCCCGAGGACAGTGTTTGGCGGGATCACAATTTCAGATCAAAGGAGACGCAGATCAAGCCCCGGCAACTGGCTAACCTCCTGGCTGGTTTCAAGTGCCTGCCAGAGACGATCCGGCGCGGCACTGAGCGGCGTAAGGGTTACGACATACACAAACTACACACGGCAATCCGGCGTTATCTGCCGGACTAAGGGTGTTCTATCCGTGACAGCGTGACAAACCTATAAAAACAGGTATTTTCTGTATTTCTATCCGTGACACAAAGAGTGACTTGTCACGGATAGATTTCCCCAAAAGTCTATAAATACCGTGTTGTCACGGCGTCACGGATAGCTAAGGGGGGTGCCCAGTAAAACGAGGTAAAGGACTATGACTGATACCAATACCGCACCAATAGAGTGCACACCGAAGGAGTTCAGGTTTGCCATGGCCTATGTGGAGACCGGCAATGCTGCTGAAGCCTATAGGGTGGCTTATGACACCAGCGGCAATGATGCGACCGCCAGGCGCAACGCTTTTACCGTGCTGCACAGGCCCAGAGTCACAGCTGAGATCGAGCGACTGCAAAGCGAGCACCGTACCCGGCATAACGTTACGGTAGACAGACTGACAGAAGAGCTGGAGATAGCCCGGCAACTGGCTCTACAGAACAAAAACGCCTCGGCTGCGGTGTCGGCGACTATGGGTAAAGCCCGTTTGCACGGCTTACTGGTAGACAAGCAGGAACAGATTCAGCGTCCCAATGTCAGCTTCCAGATGATTCTGCCGCACGAAGAAGGTGACGAAGCCTGAGAGGTTCAAGTCTGTTTAGCCTACGCCAAGTAGAACAACTGCCGCTACGGCAAAAACAACCCACTGATACTTGTCTGGAATGCTCTTAGCCGCTACGCCAGCCATACTGCTGACCATAGAAACCAAGCCGAACATCAGAATAGTCCAGACCAGAGACAGGGCCCGTTTCATCTGACCGTCCTCAGTGAAACACAGACGGGTACGTCACTTCCCAGCGTCCCTCTCTTTTTCCCTCGTGGCCGGAGGCCGAAACTTTCGCTTTCTTCGCCTCAATACGATCTGCGTGGCCCCCACCAGCGTTAGCCCTGTCGGCCGACTTCTGATCCCCCGAGATTCGTTTCACTCCAAATTTTCCGATACGCGTCTTGACCTGATATTTCGAGACACTCTTTTTTGATGGCATCGGTCATAACTCCTTGCCCTGTCACTGGTATTGCGCCAGTGGGTCTTACAGGGCAGAAAGACCAACCGTCCGCTTTAACAGTATTTGCTATACCGCCCTGTAAGTTGTCGCTTAAACCGGCGGCCTGCAGGCAATAAAAAACCCGCTCGACGCTTAGCGCCAAAACGGGTCTGTCACCCCTTTTAGCGGTATTTATATAGCGCCCGCAAGCAGTCAAATCGGCGCTATGGAAAGTCTAACTAATACGTTTAATAAGTAAAGGCTTGCTGGGCAAATGCCATGAAATAGCCATGTCCTGGGAGGCAAAGGCGGGAGTAGGATAGGGCAATGAAGCCCCTCACCTCCATCTTCTTGCTGAGTAACCAATGACTAGTG
>MPLX02285291.1_pt1 | contig 14782 bp, 7 predicted proteins | sample 1617341 | NCBI WGS metagenome assembly MPLX02 (sample SAMN05944804, study PRJNA350692) | marine metagenome | biome: marine; feature: ODZ; material: water; isolation source: 120 m water sample filtered on 0.2 um supor filter | place: Pacific Ocean | collected 2012-04-08 | depth 120m m | reverse complement strand
GTATAGCTTATTTTCTTCCTCAATCCCCGCAAAGTAAATGTCGCAGAAGCCATCCTTATTGTAATCTGAAGCCGTTACCCCTGAACCATTTAGTAGGATTTGATTATTAGCTGCAGATGATAATTTGACCGTATTCTTAAACCTTAAGTCGGTGGCTTTGTTCTCAAGAAATTCAAAACCTGCCTTGATCGATGAATTAACATTTAGATTCGCGACCTCGACAGAAAAAACTGTTAAATTAAGCAGGAACGATAGAATTAGTACCGTCGGTTTTGGGGTATGCATAAAAAAGGAACCACCCGTGTAGAACACGGGTGGCGTTAACAAGCGCGACTTTAATTCATTATTAATCCAACACCTTGATTCTATAGAATACCGATGATTCATTAGCACCATCCAAGGAAATAAAATTAACATAATTACCTTTAATTGGATCTCCAATGTTGCCCCAACTAGTACTGCCCGCTTGACCGGTTGCAAGCGATATCGTGCTTTGAATTTGGAAAGTATTACCATTTCCGACCCATCCTAATAGAATCTTGTCGGCAACACGTTCTATTTTCACTAATTCCGCCCCAACTGACAGGTCATTTTTGGCAGATGAAACGTGAAGGAAATATCTACTCTCCAATTCTTGGCCTGTTGAATTTATTGTCGCCCTAAAGTGGACGTATTCTCCATTCGAATCATCAGAAACATCCCATGTTAATGTTCCCTCATTTAGGTCCATTCCGTGCGGGCCGCTTAGGAATTCTAACTCAAATTCATCATTTGCGGAAATTTTTGGTGTGTAGGCATATTGAGTGCCGGCAACTGCCGTCAGGTTTGGTACAGATGCAAAATATACTTTATCATCTATGCCTGCGACATTCCATTTTGGAGCGACGGAAATCTCAAACGTCTGAGTCACTGTGGAATTTACATGTGCTGCCGCTACTATACCATCAGGTTCTTCGGTGTTTTCAGTTGCGGCAATTGTGACCTTATGAACTCCAACTTGTTCTGGTGTGGGATTCCACTCGACAGCGCCCATTGCGGAATTGATTTTCATGCCCTCAGGGCCTTCGATGACGCTCCATATGATAGGGGTTTTAACATCACCTGTGCCGCCATCTGCCTTTATGATATCGCGTATTACGGGATTATGTTCATCCGCATCAAATAGCAGTGGGACATAAACGTAATTGTATCCTTGAGTTGCCGATTCAATCGGTTCTGAGATGATCAGTGGTTTGGTTGACCCGGGTATCTGCGTTGGGGTGACGCGATGTATTTCCATCATTGCCGATTCAAAATAATCCTTATCAGCCGTTACCACTGAAACCAAGTAGGGTTGACCGTTTTGAATGCCATCAACTATTGCAGTATTGTTTCCCTTTGCAACTAATACTGATTTATCCATTACATCGAATTTATCGCTTTTACTTACATGAACATTGTAGTGTGAAAAGTCTCCCTCGGGTTCATCCCACTCAAGAATGATCTTATTATTACCAGCGCGTGATCTCATGGTTGTAACTGGCTTCGGGGCTCCGTCTTGATCAATCCAAATAGGCATATCGGTGTATGAAAATTGGACAGGATTTCTGCCGTCATCAACGGCTATAACACCATAATACCATCCAGGCCGTACTGCTGGCAGATGGTCCGTGTCGAACTTGAAGGGTTCGTTAAAGTCAAAATCGCGCAACTTCCCGCCACCGACATGTATGCCATCGTTGCCGGTGTTATTTTTGTCTATCATAAAGCTTATTTCAGCATCAGGGCTGTCTTTATCGACTGCATACCAATCAAATTTATATGCGCCAGGCAGTATTTCACCTCCCTTAGGCGCTTGGTTGTCTATGGCGCCAAGCGCTTCTGCTTTTTGAGTCATTGATGCCAACTCGGTGCGGATTCCACCCAGTCTGCCATGTTCTTGAACGACCATCTTATATGTCCCGGGTTTCACATCGTGAATCATAAAAAATGCCTCACGTCCGTCCACGTTATGCGATGCCGCCCCAGTTACACCTTGCGCTGTAAAACCTATCGGGAATGGTCCATCCTTTAGGTTTAAAGTTTTTCCATCTGGTGTTACTAGGGCTACATTCAAGTCTTGAATGTTCTCTGTCTCATAATTAATTCTGAATACACAGGTTGTTATGTTGGGATCATCTGGAACCTCAATATCAATCACCTTTTCAGGTCCTGCTTTCGATATGGGCCCCTGTTTGATTATCCCTCCACGCTCTGTCTGGGCCCACAATATATCCCAGTTGTTATTGAACACCCACCAGCCAGGAGCCTCTGGGTCCTTGACCCAATATACAAAAGGAATTTCCCAAGGATACTTCGCGATGTGGAAATTGGAGTTTTGTACCCCGGCTAGCCAGGCTTTAAAGGATGGGCTTCTTGTTGAGTGATATGAAAAGCCTACGGAAGCTTTGATTGCGGGTATTCTTGGCGTGCAAACGTTCCAGCAATTTCTGGAACTATGAGTATGCCAACTACAACCGCTCCATCCGCATCCATGCAAATGTGGCCAGTAGAGTGTTACACAATCTGACCAACAAACGCTCGGAACCTCTGGTGTTATGACAACATAGACTTCTCCTCGTATTTCAAAATAGTTATTATGAACGTATGTAATTCCCGCTTTAACTCCACCGAGAGTCAATCCGCCTATTATTGGCACACCTCTCGGAACACCCATTCTGGCTCCTATATTGCCTCTGACGTTTGAATTGTAAACAGTCAGATCCAAGTCACCTAGAAAAACACCCCCAATTGGCACATCTCTAATTTGAACATCAAAATTTGAAGGCGGATTGTAAACAAACCTTGCAGTGGATATATCAAAACTCAGAACACTCGCCTTTGCGGACAGTTCAACACGACCATTTTGATTAAAGCCAATTCCACCTTCTGCAGAGGCTAGATATACATCATTGCCAAATATGCTAAATGGCTCTTTCCCATATGAAATTAGAGCTCTGCCATTAAAGTACCAGGGTGCCTCAGGTTTGGTCAGGTTGCCAATTTCCCCTCCAATATCCTGAAAATATGCGCCAGACTGTCCCAATGGAATGCCCATTCCGGTTGCCTCCATTGCAATTTTATTTAGTCCACCATTGGAATATTCAATTGCCGCACTCAAACCAAGTCCCCCAGCTTTGGCACTCGCGAAATCCCCCATTTCTCCCTCCATCGCAAAACTATCCTTTGAAATTTCAAGAACAACCCCCGTTATGGACACAGCTGGAAGTTCCATGTCGGGAAGAGAAATTTTAACTGCATTGAAAACTAATTTGCCGTTGGGACCGGCCTCCAACTGCAATCCTTGCTCCAAGAATGAAAACGGACTCCCTTCTTTGGCGATTGTTTTCATTTTGAAATCATCCTTGTCGGGAAATACTGGAATTAAAATTGTGGTGGAGTAGTATATTTTATCTTCCGCAGGATCAATTATGATTTTATTTTCCAGTCCCTTAAATCCTGCCAAGTTGAAGCTTAAGCCATTAAAACCAGCATAACCGGTTGATGACTCGTACCCAAAACCTCCGAAATGTTCGTAGTGTTCCTGCGCCTCGGTGAATTCTTCACCGGTGATCTCTTGGCCATGTGAAAAATTGGTTAATTTGGGATCTGTAATCTCATAAATTGTTTCCTTCTCGACGTCCACGACATCTAAACCTCCACTGGTGAACCACGACGAAACCCCGGTTATGTTGATGCTCCCATCTGAATCTGGTCGGTGTTGTAATAGATCATCTATCTGGACTTCGCTCATTTTGACCAATTCGCTTATATGGACAGTTGGGCCAGCCTTTGCCTCCTGATTTAATGAGAACGAAATTAAGCACAGCGCAGTTAATCCATTCAGGACCTTTAACATGTTATTTGTGTATTTCACTGTTTTATTTGTCTTTTTTTGAGGAAATTGATTGGAGGCAAGCGAATGCCCTTGGCACAAGGAAACGTGTGTTGACATGCAGAGTCAACACTTTTTCATATTGAAAACAGATATTTTTTTCGTTCGCATACAGTGTATGAAACCTAAAATCAGCAATAGGATGCCGCAGTTGATCATTAATTGTGGCTAATCATATTTGGCTGTCTAACTAATAGATTCTTGCCAATTTACGCCTAAATCTTGTTGATCAAGTTGATGATGGACTACTGTGTCTCGCTGGGTGATTGACTCAAGCCATTGCACGGAACCGAAACGACTTGCCAAACATCAACCAAATCCCAAATGAACAAACCATGCTAACAGGTCGAATGTGAGGAGGTCGACTTCGTTAATTTGTCTCATTCTTGGTCTGAAAAAATGACTTGGGTCAGGCTTGCCATAGAAAAACCCCGCCTGCGCAAGACCAACTGATCGAGTTATCCAAACTGGGCCAAAGCTTTCGTCAGTCTGGACGGATTGATTATTTGCTCAATGTCATAGAGTAAGTCAATGCTGGGACGCATGGAGGGCGAGCCCGACCGAAGGCCCCGCATTTGACCCTGTGCCACTTCTCCAACTTCATACTGTGCAAACTCATTTGGCGTTATGTACCCCAGCGACCGATGAAAAACGATGTATCTTGCTAATCCAGGCCGAATATGTTAAGTATATTATGCCGTTGCCATGCTTCCTGCTTGGGTTGGTTTGTTACACAAGGCAATCTAAAAACAAATTTGACACTGACACCGAGTATCAGGTTGATCAAAATGCGAACCTCGATAAATAAATGGCAATCATACTGAAAACTACAGTATCTAAATATAATTAGCCATCGGAAAGTCACAGTCCATTATATATGAAATACAAAGCTATTCTTTTAACAACCGGCTTCTTCATCAGCTTCTTATTTCCTGCAAACGGACAAGATGTTGATTCGACGGTTAGAGCCGACAAATCAGACTACCTACCAGGGGACGAAATTGTCTTGTCATACTCCAACGTGCCCCCAAACAGCAAAAATTGGATTGGAATCTATAAAGAAGGAGATATACCTGGTAAAGTTAATAGCACCTTATGGTCTTACGTAAACGAAGATATCTCTGGTTTAAAAGTATTTAGCTCGCTCAAAAGTGGAGTTTACGATGCCTATTTTATGCTGGACGATACCTTTGACATCCTAACTTCCACTAAATTCAAGGTATTACTTCCGAATATAGAAATAGAATTAGGAGGAGAGGCCGTTAATGTAAAGTGGTCAATTGCGGATAGAAGTATCTTGCAACGGTCTGCTTCAGTGCAAGGTCCATGGGAAGACATTGAGGAAAGCAAATCAAAAGGTAATTATGTTGAGATACCTGAAGGAGCTTCCGTTTACTTTCGTCTGGCTACGATTCCAGAATTGGCATTTAACTATGCTCCATTTGCATTTAGTCAAAGGGTAGATGTATATCAAGATGAATCTTTAGATATCAAGCTAATTGCTGAGGATGTAGAAAAGGATTCGCTAGTCTATACACTTATTGATGCACCTGGGAATGGGGAAATAATAGGACAGTTGCCAGATTTCTCATATAAGCCCAAGGTGGGATATGCAGGAAAAGACACCTTTAGTTTTATGGTCAATGATGGGAGTTTGGAGTCTGATACGGTTACTGTGAGCATAAACATTTTAAAGAAGACACAACCCATCTCGTTAGTTAATGGCAACCATTCCTCCGTCATTACAAATGAATTTGAAAAATGGGATAATATAATAATTCAATTCTCAGATATATCGGAAGAAGAAATTAATCTTGATAACTATATAGTTGTCAGATGTGCAGATGATTCCAATGACACATTTATTTATAGACCTGCTAGCGGGGAAGGCTCGGGAGAAAAAATATTTGATGAAATATTAAAACCAGGAAAATATGAAGCAATGCTCGTCATAGATGGATTCAAAACTGCATCCACAATATTTAGTGTTAATAACCTTCCAGTTGATACTGAAGAGCCTACATGGACAGTGTTAATCTATGCAAACGGAGATAACAACCTGACAGGAAACTTGCTATTTGACATGCTAGAAATGGAATATTTTGGCAGTGACGAAAATTTCAATGTTATAGTTCAAGCAGATTTTGATTCAACATACAGTGCAGTTTTGAATGAATTTAATATACCTCAAAGCTCGCAAGATAGAGTTACAAGATATAGAATTATAGAAAGTAATGATCCGAATTCCGGTAAATTTACGACACCTTCACTGGAAGTATTACCTGAAAAGGATATGGATGACCCTATGGTGCTTAAAGAATTTCTTGGTTGGGGGATAACCAATTATCCGGCCGATAGATACGGGTTGATTCTTTGGGACCATGGGGGACAATTCTTCGGTTTTGGTGGAGATCATCAAAATGGTCAGAGGCCCGGTTGGAGTGGTCTGTTCACTGCAGATATTAAAGAAGTATTATCTGAAACGCTGCAGGATAAAGGTATCAACAAACTAGATTTTATTTCATTTGATACCTGCTTAATGGGAGGGGTTGAAGTCCTGGTGGATTTCCATGAACTTTGCGAAGTGTATATCGCAAATCCAGAGATCGATTACGGAGACGGATGGGATTTCAAAAACGCTTTGGGCTATCTGAAAGATTTTCCTTCAATCAGCACCATTGAATTTGCAGAAAAGGAAAATGAATTCTGGAATAATCATCATTCAACACAAGAAGCTGATAAGGGTTACAAGGTGCACTCGATTTATTATATGAATAATTATGAGCATTTTAATGCTTCATTTAAAGAATTTTCAAATGAACTCTCAATCTTTACATCCAATAATTATGAGATAATTCCAAAATTAAGGAGAGATGCGATTCATTATTATAATAGTGGCTCCAGAATACGAGCAGGGGCAATGGGAGAAACAGATTTCATAGATATTGGGACATTTGCAAAAAACTTGTATAATACAACGGATGGAAAATTGAAGATAGCAGCCTATAAATTATATGAAGCCATAAATAATCTAGTTATATCTAGATCGGTTGGCACATATCGAGAAGACGCAACCGGCCTTTCAATATATTATCCAACAAGTGGCGAATCACACATATTTTACGTAAAAGACAAAGAATATAATCTTACAAATGCAACAGATCCGGTGCATGTAAGAATAAATTTCCTCAATGAAAAATATGGTGGAGATAAATGGATGAAGCATCTGGAAAACACCAACCTAGCGTGGAAAGGAGACAAATCCCCCCCGGTTATACAATCAACAGGAGGTGGAAAAAGTGGGCGTATTCCCGAATGGGAGCCAATCGATCAAAAGCCTTTGTTATCAACCTACGAAGAACCTGCAATACTAGGTTTCGAGGTATCTAATGGAGATGATGCTTATGCTGCTTACGTCTCCCTGGTTAGCAATCATTTTACTGATAACTTAAATTTATACGTATACCTGGGTGAAATAGGAAGCGCAGAACTAGCAGGCGATGGTCAATATGAAGTTGGATGGGATTCAACAATCCCAATTATATCCCTTGCAGACTCTGATGAATACACTCCTGTTTATCTTGGGGGATGGGCGATGGAGGCCGGGTCTAACCTATATGTAAGCTTTGCTGATTATCAATCACCTGGGGGTAATGATTATATACCATTAATCTTGATATCCAGCATAGACGAATTTGGCATGGGAGCAATTGATACTATATTAGAAGACACAGTAGAAACAGGAGAATTACTGGATAATAATTTGGGAAGTACATTGTCATCAACAAAATCTAATCTAAAACTGGAAAAAGGCGGAAAACTTTGGCCAGTATATTACGCCGAGGAAATAATAGATGATGATTATGTGCCATCATATATATCATTTGAAGATCTAGTGATAGAAATACCAGAAAATGGAACGGAAGGATTAGAGGTAAGCTTTCTGCCCGTCGAGGAAGGATACTATGATATCGAAATTCAGACAGTAGACAATTTTAATAATTCCAGTGAAATATTAACTTTTTTTGTAGAGGTTCCTGGTGAATAAAATCGTGTGAAAAACACCCAAGATTAAAGACAATCTAATCATGAGGTACTCCTTTGCATGCTGCGGCTGTGGAAGGCCACAAGGAAGTCGCCGAACTACTGATTGCCAAAGGTGCGGATGTGAATACGAAGGATTTGCATGGCAGAACACCGCTAGATGCTACCACTGTATTTAACAAAACCGAAACCGCCAACCTCCTCCGTAAACACGGCGGCAAGACGGGGGAAGAATTGAAAGCTGAAGGGAAATGAAACACCTACTACTCACAACAATCGCAGCTGTCGTTTTGGTGGGGTGTGGGGAGCGGTGGGGTGTGGGAGAAGGAAAGGGCTTTACGTCAAGTGACAATTATAAGAGACTCTTCAAAACTTTCCGGAATAAATGCTTAGGAGTAAGAAACGAAAGCTTTGGCCCAGGTTGGTTAACTCGATCACAGAGAAAATGCAGAGATTTAATTCCACCAGTTTTACTGAGGAGGGGCACTCTACCGTATCGAGAAACAGTAGCCCCGCTTGCCCAGGCGCCGACGCCTTGACTAAGCGCAACCCGAATGGAAATCACCGTTCATGAGCCTCTTCAAGGTTGAGAAAAAAATCCTCATTCTTTGCGGTATCTATTTCCTGCTCGCGCTCTGCTCGCTGATGGCGCGGGCGACGGCGGATTCGTTTTTTCTCAAGAATTTCGACAAGGGCAACATTCCGCTGATGATCATGTCGGCCGCCGTGATGTCGAGTGTCGCGGCCGTGTTCATCACCTATCTGTGCGGTCGGTTTCAGGTTTACGGCGCGATGAAGCTGGCGATGGGGGCGCTGGCCGCTGCAATGGCGGGGGTGGTGGCCGCAGTGTTTTTTGCCACTGGTCAAGAGGTGGGCGTGTTCAGCCAAGTCGTCGCCGTGATCACTTACATGGTGTGCGACGTGGTGGTCGTCACGCCGATGGTTTTGTTTTGGGGCCTCGCTGTCGGGGTACTCAACCCCAAGGAGTCGAAGCGGTGGTTCGGGCTGATTGGCGCGGCCGGGACGGTGGGCTGCATCGTCGCCGGCTATGTGGTGTCGCTGGCCAGCCGCAGCGGGCGGGTGGACGTGATCTCGCTTGGCCTTGTGACCGGCCTGATGCTGGTCGCGCTCGTCGGGTTGGCCAGGACGAGCCTGTTTGGCCAGGGCGACGCCAAGTCGGGGGCCACGCCGACCAAGGCGACGGGTGCGTTTCGCTCGTTCGCCGGGATGCTGCGGAGCCGGCAGGCGGTGCTGATGCTGATGCTCGTGGTGCTCTCGACGATGGTGATCTGCCTGATCGACATTCATTTCAAGTTTCAAGTGGCCAAGGATCACGAGGGGAACTTGAACCAGTTTTTCGGTCAGTTTTACACCTACAGCAGCATCGCTCAACTGGTGCTGCAACTGTTCATCGTGCGCACCATTTTGACCAAGGGCGGCGTGATCACGGCGATCACGGTGCTGCCGGTACTGCTGGTGATCTCGTCGGTTTGCGCTCTAACGTTCGCGGGGGAAAAGGGCGTGTACGCCGGCAAGTTCATCTGCCAGGTGATTTTTTTCACCATCGAGTACGTTGGGCTGCAGATGCTGTTTCTCGCGGTGAAAAAACAGTCGCGCGGCCAGATGAAAAGCGTGATCGATGGCTTCGCCCGCCCGGCGACGATCGCTCTGTCGAGTCTGGTGATCACGGCGACGCTGGCATTTTGGCTTCAGGACTCGGTGCGTTTGAACACGATGGTCACGGTGCTTGGCTGCGTGTGGGTGGTCATCGCCTGGCTGAACTACCGCCAGTATCTGACCTCGCTGGTGGGGATGCTCGACTCGCACGTAATCGATTTCGACGACGAGTCCACCGTGATGATGGACTCGCGATTCGATTCGCAACTCCGCGAGTCCTTGGCCAAGGCGAGCGATCTTGAGGCTGGTTTTCTGGCGGACTTGATCATCGGGATGCGCCGGCCGGACTGGCTGGAGGAGTTTCGTGCCCTGCTGGCCAGGGAGGACGAAACACTGAAACTGGCGGGCGTGCGGTACTTGGCCGAGTTCGGCGATGCGGCTGATCGCGAACGAATCCTCGATGCGGTGAAAAACGCCACGCCGCGCCTTCGCACGGAGGCGGTCAACTGTCTCGGCGCGAACTGCGATGGGCAGGAGTTTCGTATCCTCGAGCCGTTTCTCGACGACCCCAACCCGGGGGTGCGCTGTGCCTGTGCAGCGGTGCTGCTCAACTCCGGTGAACTCTCCATCAACGTCCATGCCGGCAATCTCTTTTACGAATTTCTGCATTCCGACGACCCGGAAAACCGACACTTGGCGGTGGTTTGCCTGTCGATGATTCGCAACCTCGACACGGCGCTGATCACCGCTGAGTTGCTCGACGACCCATCCGACGACATCAAACGCGACGCGATCCACTCGATCGACGAGGCCAAACTCGGGGCCACCTTTGAGAGGCTGGCCGGGCTGATCACGGAGGAGCCGCTGCGGCCGGCCATCTCGGCGTGCCTGCAGGCCATCGGCCGGCCGGCGGCGGAAATGATCGGTCGGCACCTCGACACGATCGAGTACGGCGACGCGCCGGAGACGTTCCGGCTGCTGACGCAGTCGCTGATCGCTACCAACGAGGGCGGCAAGTCGCCGCGCATCGAGCAGTTCATCGGGCAAGTTGGCAGCGAGACGGCGAGGGCGCAGTTGATGATGGACTACTGCGCCTCGCTGGGTGGCATGCGCAACGACAAGCAATTGACGGTGTTTGCGCGGGAGCAGTTGACCGAGTATGCGCGGCAGGCCGGGTTTTACCGGGAGCAGTCGGCCAAGCTGCCGGACGGCGGCCAAGCGGACGCGCTGCGCTTGGCCTGCGAGCACCACTTCAATCTGCGCCTGCAGGTGCTTTTCAAGGTGCTGCGGCTGTTCGATGTCACGATTGACTATGAGAAACTGTTCCGGGCCGCGGCAGAAGGCGGCGAGAATGCCCGGGCCGAGGTCGGCGAGGTGCTCGAGGGGGTGCTTGGCCAAGCGGACGCCGGGCGTATCATCGACTTGGCCAAGCCGGAGCCGGCTGGTGAGCCGGCTGGCTTGGGGCATTTCGTCGAAACCTTTCGCAGGAGCGATTCGCGTTGGGTGGTGGCCGGCCTGCTGTGGATGGTGGGTGCCGACGGGTACGCCGGCCACGGCGACTTTGTGCGGGACAGCCTGCGGCACGACGAGGCGGTGGTGCGCGAGACGGCGCTCGAGATTTTTCTGGCCAACGAGCCGGGTGGAGAGACGGTGGCCAAGCAATGTGAACTTTCGGCCATGGACGCCTGCGAGGCGGTCGTCCGCTTGGCCAAGCGCAAACTAAGCACCCTTTGAATCATGATCCTCGTCCAGAAAATTCTGTTCCTGAAAAACGTGCCGCTGTTCAGCGCCATGCCTCCCGACACCCTCGCGTGGGTGGCGGAGGCGGCTGACGAAACCAGTTGTCCCTCCGGCCAGACGATCTTCGAGAAGGGCAGCGAGGGCGACAGTATGTACGTGATCGCCGATGGGTCGGTGCGTATTCATGACGGCGCCAAGACGCTGGCGAGCCTGGCGCAGGGGGCGTTTTTCGGCGAATTAAGCATCCTTGACGGTGAGACGAGGTCGGCCACGGCCACCGCGGAAACGGATTGCCTTCTGCTGGTGATCAGGCAGGATTCGTTCCGCAGAATCCTCTCGAAACAGTTTGATGTGACAGAGAACCTGCTGAAGATCCTCGTCCGGCGGATTCGCGAACATTCAACCCAATCGATGCAAGAGCAAAATGAAGACTAACCCAAAAGTGAAAACCGTTTTTCGATCGATACTCGCCTGCGCCCTTGGTTTGGCCCTCGGCCTGGGTGGTCACTTGGTCAATGCGCAGGATGCAGAAGTCGATGCCTCCGCAACGGAATTTGATCCCCCTGCAACGGAATTTGATCCTCCGTCAACGGAGTTGGATTATCAGGCTGAGCCTGCGGATGGGGCATTTGAAGAATTCATCCCGGTGCCGCCTATCGGTTCTCCGGACAGTGAACTGAACTTCCAAACCTATGGGTTGAGCTATATGCAGAGCGACCGTGTGATCGCGCTGCTCAAGGCGCTTGGCTATGCAACCATTGAGTTCTCTTGGGCTGAGGGCGAGTCGATCAACGAGCGTGTGTATTCGGTATTGCAAGATATGGAAAGCTATCCGTTGATTATCAAGCTCATTGACGCCAATAAGACCAGCTTGCTTGAGTTATCTCCGGATGGAATTGAAAGACAAGAGACAGGATTGGGGGGAACCTATCTGCACCAGCAAACCTCCGGCGCGCCGGAGCAACGATTGTTCATCATCTATGAAAAGGCGTTTCCGGAACAGTTGCACGTTCTCCTGCAGATGCTTCGAAATGACATCGACGTCCCGGCACGGCAGGTGGTCATTGAGGCACTTGTGATTGAACTCGACAAAAAAAAGCTGGATGAGCTCGGTGTGAATTATAATCTGCAAAAGAAGGATTTTAGCCTATCGCTTGAGCCTGATGGGAGTGCACTTCCATTTGTCGGGCAATTCATGGAGAAGACAAAAAAAACATGGAAGGAGCCACGTTATGATGAATATGACAATATTATCGGTTATAATTACCCGCAAGGGTTCAGGGGTTTCTCCGCAAGTTTGAAAGCGATGGAGCATTCGGGTCATGCGGAGATTTTGTCAAACCCGTCGGTGCTAGTATTAAACGGGCGCCAGGCTCGGATTCAGGTGGGCCAGCAGGTGCCCAGTTCGATGACCGTCTCCAGCCCCACCGGGTTCCAATCCAGCGTGGAGTATATGCAGACCGGCATCGTGCTGAACCTTCGACCACGATTGAGTGAGGACGGCTCTGAGGTCACCATGCAGATCGAGACCATTGTCAGTTCGGTGAATCCGGCTGAGAGCGAAAAAACAAGCGAGGGCGGTGTTTTGCTGGCCCCCGTGGTGGATAACCGGCAGGTCCAGACTTTCGTCCGCGTGGCTGACAACACACCTTTCATAGTGGGTGGACTTATTGCCAAGGATAATAACCGCAGCGAATATGGAGTGCCATACCTCTCAAAGATTCCTTACCTCGGCAACCTGTTCAAGCGTTCTGTCACTAAGAGTGACAAGCGTGAGGTCATCGTTGTACTCACACCCCACGTGATCGACACTGGCGAAAAGTCATTTAGCTATGTGATACCTAGGGATTCCGAGAGCTTCGACTCATTCGACCACAGCCTGTTCCGCAACGCGCGACGTATACGTGACGACGATGTTTTCGACCTCAATTTCGCCACACAAAGCAACTACTACATCAGTGTCATTGAGGAGTTGGAATCTTTTCACGATGAGCACCTCGAGATTCTGGAGGATGAACCGATTTTTGGTTATCTCAAGGACAAGGTGCCTGGTGAGGAGGTAATCGTGCGGCGCATGATCTGGGAAATGGTGCACAAGGCCAAGTACCACCAATATATCACTGAGGATCACATTTTGATTTTTGAATCCAACGAGAATGCGGAGTACGGCAACAAGTTCAAGACCCACTTGCTCTCCAATTTGTTGAGGCAGTTAAACGAAGCGAAAGAAAACTCCCTGGTGCTGGACTATGCCGACCACAAGGCCAAGACCACCGGGCCGTTTGAACACCCCCGCGCTCTTATCAGCCGAACCAACGTAACTAATCCCGACAACTACGTGGAGCAGATCAGCGTCCTCAACTCGGAAGATTTTGAGCGCAATACGGTTTTGCTCTCGACGGCGGTCGCTCCGCCAGGCGTTCGTGGCGCCACCGCGCTCGAGATGCTCAAGGGCGTACTGGTGCTCAAGCGCATCATGGCGCTCAATCATTCCATGCCGTTGACCATTGGTGAATTTCGGGTTGGTCGGCAGATCATTTTTCCAACCGAGCAGGAATTGCAGGATAAGTACCACATCATCGACTACGACGCGGCCCGGTTTTTCTATCAGATCATCAACTACTATCCCGAGTTCGAGAGAGCCTTCAACCGGGACAGCGAGGCTATCCTCGAGCGCATCCAGGAACTCAGCGACGCGAGCGCCCAGTAGGTAACCCACTCGTCCACAAGCAATAGCGAATTGGGTTTGGCCAAAAAAGTCGCCGATTTGCCCAAAAAAAGTTGATCTACAGCGAAAAACGAATTATGTCTTCTTAAAAGCAACTTATGGCTCAACGATAAATCCGTCTTTGGGCGTAAGATTTCTTTTTAACCCTGAAAAAATGAGTAAATACATTATAGTTACAGCATTGGGATTGTGCCTGTCCGTACCTGGATACGCGCAATCAGAACAACCTGGTGCGCCTAGCCAAGCAGATGCCAAAAAAGACCAGCCAACTACTGGCCCGGGGAAGGCAACTCGTTCAGGACAGCAAGGTCAACGCCAGCAGAATCCTGCAGCGGGAAAAGCACCCGGAGGTAGGGGACCGCAGAGTCCTGCAGCGGGAAGAGCGCCCGGAGGCAAGGGACCGCAGAGCTCTGCAGCAGGAAGGCCACAGGCAGGCAAGGGTCGCCCGGGCCCCGGCCGTGGACCGGAAGGTCCGCCACCGCCGATCAAGATGGCATTGGAGAAGTTGTATGGTAACAATCCCGAGCCTGAGAAAGGCATCCCTAGCAGCGACGTTATGAAGGCTTTGATGAAGTTGGATAAAAACAAGGATGGCAAACTGTCTCCTAATGAATTATTCGGAAATCCACAAGATCGCCCTTGATGGTGAAGACTAGATCGTCGGGCTGGATGATTTGAATTACCCGGTAGGAGATGGCTCCACGGCTATCTCTCTAAAAACCACACCAACCAGGGAATGG
>MPLX02149725.1_pt1 | contig 14864 bp, 14 predicted proteins | sample 1617341 | NCBI WGS metagenome assembly MPLX02 (sample SAMN05944804, study PRJNA350692) | marine metagenome | biome: marine; feature: ODZ; material: water; isolation source: 120 m water sample filtered on 0.2 um supor filter | place: Pacific Ocean | collected 2012-04-08 | depth 120m m | reverse complement strand
TATTGGATTCCGGCTTTCGCCGGAATGACGACGTGAATTTTATTGCCGTGGTAAACTAGCCCATGCCCAAAAGAACAGACATATCCTCCATCATGATCATCGGCGCTGGCCCCATTGTTATCGGGCAGGCGTGTGAGTTTGATTATTCCGGGGCGCAGGCTTGCAAGGCGCTTAAGGAAGAGGGCTACCGGGTTATTCTGGTCAATTCCAACCCGGCCACCATCATGACCGACCCGGCGATGGCGGACGCGACCTACATTGAGCCGATCACGGTGGAGATGTTAGAGAAGATCATCGCCATGGAAAAACCCGACGCGGTGCTGCCGACCATGGGTGGGCAGACGGCGCTGAACGCGGCGATGGATCTGGAAGCCGACGGCATCCTTGAAAAACATGGCGTCGAGCTGATCGGCGCTAAATCTGACGTCATCGCAAAAGCCGAAGACCGTCAGTTATTTCGCGACGCCATGGAAAAAATTGGACTGGACTGCCCGCAAAGTCAGGTCGTCAAGAACATGGACGAGGCCCGCGAGGCAATGGACTTGATCGGCCTGCCGCTGATCATTCGCCCCAGTTTCACCATGGGCGGCATCGGCGGCGGCATCGCTTACAACAAAGCCGAGTTCGAGGAGATCGTCTACGGTGGGCTGGATGCGTCGCCGGTGACCGAAGTGCTGGTCGAAGAATCCGTGCTGGGCTGGAAAGAATATGAGATGGAGGTCGTTCGCGACCACGCGGATAACTGCATCATCATCTGTTCCATCGAAAACGTCGATCCAATGGGCGTACATACCGGCGACAGCATCACCGTCGCCCCGGCCCTGACGCTGACGGACAAGGAATACCAGATCATGCGCAACGCCTCGATCGCGGTCTTGCGCGAGATTGGCGTCGATACCGGTGGCTCGAACGTGCAGTTCGCCGTTAACCCGGAAGACGGCCGACTGATCGTTATTGAAATGAACCCACGGGTGTCACGCTCAAGCGCGCTGGCTTCGAAAGCCACCGGCTTCCCCATCGCCAAGGTCGCCGCCAAGCTGGCGGTTGGCTACACGCTGGACGAGTTGATGAACGACATCACCGGCGTCACCCCGGCAAGCTTCGAGCCGACCATCGACTACGTGGTGACAAAAATTCCCCGCTTCACGTTCGAAAAATTCCCCGGCACCGACCCGTTGTTGACCACGGCGATGAAGTCCGTTGGCGAGGCGATGTCCATTGGCCGCACGTTTGCAGAATCCCTGCAAAAAGGCCTGCGCTCCATGGAGACGGACCTGACGGGACTGAACGAGGTCGTCATTGAAGGCGCTGAAGGCGGCCATAAAAACGCCGTTAAAAAGGCGCTGACCGTGCCCAGCCCCGACCGGCTTTTGGTCATCGCGCAGGCCTTCCGCCACGGATTGACGGTCGATGAAGTGCAGGCGGCGTCAAAATACGACCCGTGGTTCCTGGAACAGATCGCCGCCATCGTCGCCACAGAAGAACGGGTCAGGGAAAACGGCCTTCCCCAGGATGCGCCCGAACTTTTAAAACTGAAAAAGATGGGCTTTTCCGACGAGCGTTTGGCCGAACTGCTAGGCGGCAAAGCCGAAGACATTGCCCGCATCCGGCGGACCCTGAACGTGCATCCGGTCTACAAGCGGGTCGATACCTGTGCGGCGGAATTCCCATCCAGGACCCCGTACATGTATTCCACATACGAAGGCGACGGCGTTAACCCGCCAGAATGCGAGGCCGACCCTTCGGACCGCAAGAAAGTCGTTATCCTGGGCGGCGGTCCCAACCGCATTGGTCAGGGCATCGAATTCGATTACTGCTGCGTTCACGCCGCCTATTCGATCAAGGAAGCGGGCCATGAGGCGATCATGGTCAACTGCAACCCGGAAACGGTATCGACCGACTACGATACGTCGGACCGGCTGTATTTCGAACCGCTGACCGCCGAAGACGTGATCGAGCTGATCCGGGTCGAGCAATCCAGGGGCGAGCTTCTGGGCGTCATCGTCCAGTTGGGGGGACAAACCCCCCTGAAACTAAGCCACGCGTTGGAAGCCGCCGATATCCCAATTTTGGGGACCTCGCCGGACGCCATTGATCTGGCCGAAGACCGTGAACGCTTCCAGACCCTGTTGCAGGACCTGAAACTCAAACAACCAAGAAACGGCATCACGCGCTCGGTTGAAGAATCCGTCACCATCGCCAATAAAATCGGGTTCCCGTTGGTTGTCAGGCCATCTTATGTTTTGGGCGGTCGAGCCATGGAAATCGTCCACGATCATCAGTCGCTGCACCGCTACATGACGACCGCCGTCAAGGTTTCCGGCGACAGTCCCGTGCTACTGGACAGCTACCTGCAAGACGCAATCGAGGTTGATGTGGACGCACTAAGTGATGGGGGCGAGGTTTTTGTCGCCGGTATCATGCAGCATATCGAGGAAGCGGGCATCCATTCCGGTGACAGCGCCTGTTCCCTGCCGCCCTATTCCCTGTCCGACGAGGCGATCAGGGAAATCAAACACCAGACCACAGAACTGGCGCTGGCGCTTAAAGTGACCGGCTTGATGAACGTACAGTTCGCCGTCAAGGGCGAGGATATCTACATTATTGAGGTCAATCCGCGCGCCAGTCGCACGGTTCCCTTCGTCGCCAAGGCAACGGGCGTCCCCATCGCAAAGATTGCCGCCCGGGTCATGGCCGGTGAAAAACTCAATAATTTTGTTGAGCTTAAGGCGCTGGCAAAGCGCAACCACGTAGCGGTCAAGGAAGCGGTGTTCCCGTTCCAGCGTTTCCCCGGCGTCGATATTATTCTGGGCCCGGAAATGAAATCCACCGGCGAAGTCATGGGTCTGGATACGGATTTCAAACGGGCATTTGCCAAATCCCAACTTGGCGCTTCCATGAAGGTGCCGACATCAGGCTCCGTTTTTATTTCCGTCAAGAATAAAGACAAGCCCGTCGCGGTCGATCTCGCCCGGCGACTATCGGTGGTCGGCTTTTCGCTTTTCGCTACTGGCGGCACGGCTAAGTACCTGAAAGAACAAGGGCTGGATGTAAGGCACATCAACAAGGTTCTGGAAGGCCGCCCCCACTGCGTAGATGCCTTAATTGATGGCGAGGTGCAACTGGTGATCAACACCACCGAAGGGGCGCAGGCTATCGAGGACTCGTATTCGATCCGTCGATCCGCGCTGATTAACAGCGTTCCCCACTACACCACCATGACCGGGGCGACGGCGGCCGTTGGCGCGATTGAAGCGCTCGGCGACGGCGGACTTGAAGTTGCGCCGCTACAGTCCTATTTTACCTCTTCGTTCTAGCCTTTACTGGAAACTAGAAGCTGGCGCGGCCCCCGAAACACGGAGGGCACGGAATAAATTTTTTGTTCGAAATACTGATTGAAGAAGACCAGGACTTATGCAAAAGCTGCCGATGACCAAAGAAGGCGTTCTCGCCCTCGAAGATGAACAACGCCGCCTGAAAGAGGAAGAACGCCCCGCTATCATTCAGGCCATCGCCGAAGCGCGCGAGCATGGCGACCTTTCGGAAAACGCCGAATATCATGCGGCGCGTGAACGCCAGAGCTTTGTCGAAGGCCGCCTGGCCGAACTGAAATCCATTATTTCCCTGGCGGAAATCATCGACCCAACGAAGTTATCCGGTGACATGGTGCGTTTTGGCGCGACGGTTGAGCTGGCGGATGAGGAAACCGATGCGGAGTCTACCTATCAGATTGTCGGAACCCACGAAGCCGACATTAACAAGGGACGCCTTTCCGTCACCGCACCGCTGGCCCGCGCCATGATCGGCAAGTCGCTGGGCGACAGCATCGAGGTCGTCAGCCCTGGCGGATCGAAATTTTATGAGATTATCAAGGTCGATTATAAATAGAGATTGACCAGCTTGCCATAAAATGACCCCACTTTGAAGCTCACTGGTTTACGTTTTGATCTCGCTGAGCTCGATTAAATGCAAAAACAGCATGTTTTTGGAAAATCCCTGAAAAGCTATTTTCCGACAGCCCCTATTCGTGCTTAAGGCCTAATCCCTGGAATTTTTTGTTAAACTTCGCCAACTGTCCGCCACTGTCCAGAAGGCGGTGTACGCCAGTCCAGGCAGGGTGAGTTTTCGGGTCAATGTCCAGTTTGATGGTGTCACCAGCATTGCCCCAGGTAGAACGGGTCGTGTAGGTGCCACCGTCAGTCATCTGGACGGTAATTTCATGGTAGTCGGGATGTATATCTTTTTTCACTTTAAGTACTCCTGAAAACAAGCCGACCTATATACCCCTACCTTTTACCGTATTCAAGTGGTCAGTTGCAGTATTATCGACAGCTTGTTATATGCACAATCAAGCACCGAATCTGCAAACAGCAATACATTCAATTTTGTTAGTGAAAAATGAATAAGAACAATGCCTTAGATAACCCTCAGAAACGCGGGGAACAAACGTCCAGGCAAAACACGGGCAAAGCAGGAAAAAGGGCAATCAAATGCCCGTAAGTGATAACAATTTTGAAACGCATGCCGAAAACGCCCTTCAGGCCGTGTTTGAACAGGTTGATGGCGCCTTGGGCGATCAACTGGAAGTCGACCTTGATGGGGGGATTTTAAGCATAGAGCTTGCCAGCGGTGGCCAATACATTATCAACAAACAGGCGCCAAATCGCGAGTTGTGGATGTCTTCGCCTGTCAGCGGCGCCAAACATTTCTATTTTGACGAAGAAACTGAAAACTGGGTGGATACCAGGAGCGACGGGATATTTTTTGATATTCTTTCCGACGAACTGACCCAGATAAGTGGGCAGCCGTTCGCGCTCAAATGAGCAGAATTGATCAGATGTTGGTGTGATTGGGAATGGCGATCTTTTTTAGGCCCCTTAGCCCCAGAACAACGACGAGAACCATGACGGCCGCCCCGCCAAAATAGGGCCAGTCCATTCCCATAAAGGAAAACAGCAACCCCGCCCAGGCGGGGCCGATGACGCGCGCCAAAGTAGTCGCTGAACGTCCGACGCCCATGACGCCCCCTTGTTCGTCAGGACCGACCTGCAACGAGACCAGAGAGTTTAAGGACGGGGTGATTATGCTAAATCCGTAAGCTACGACCACCATTGCTCCCAACAACGTGAGAAGGGAATTTGCAAATGGAATCGACAACATTCCCAGCGCCAGTGCGGCGGCACCCTGGATAACAAGGTTGGTTTCACCGAATTTCTTCACCAGTTTTCCAACTAGCCCTCCCTGGATCAAGGCGGCGATAATGCCGACAAAAGCAAACAGGTATCCATTTTGTTGTGGTCCCCAATCCATGCGTCGTTCCGACCACATGGCGAAAGTCGTTTCCATGCCGGCAAATACGAAGGTTGCGAGGAATGACAGGCCTATGAGCAGGCCAACACCGGGCTTGTTCAAGGCGTCGCGAAATTGTTGGGCACGGTTTTTCGCAGGCATTTCCGCCAGTTGTTTTCGAATTTCAGCCGACAGGGATTCCTTGAGTATGAAAAAGGCCATAACCAACGCGATTGCCGATAATCCAGCTGCGGCCAGGGCGGGGGTTCTAAAATCGGCATTAATGGGATCCGGACCGGCCAGAATACCGCCAATGGCCGGGCCGGCGATGAATCCCAAGCCGAACGCCGCCCCAATGGCTCCCATTCCCCTGGAGCGGTTTTCAGGTGTCGTAACGTCGGCGACATAGGCGAAGGCGGCGGAAATATTGCCAGCCATGAATCCGCCCAGTCCACGAGCGATGAACAGCATGAACAGACTATTGGAAACCCCCAGTAGAACATAGGAAACGGCGGCGCCGAAAAGGGTAATCAGCAAAACCGGACGGCGACCAAAACGATCTGAAATGCGCCCCCAGAATGGGGCGGCGATAAACTGGGTCAAAGAATAAGACGCCATCAAAAAACCGACCATGGCCGGGCTGGCGGCGTAGTGTTCAGCAAAAAACGGCAACAATGGAATGATGATTCCAAAACCGACCAGGTCAATGAAGACAATAAGAAACAGAATCAGCATTCAACAAAGACTTACTTGTTTTTCTGGAAAAATTATAAAGAGATATCCACAGGCACCTAAATGACTGGAACGAGACGAGTATGTCAACGGCCTAACGTTGGGTCATTTTCATTTCAATGCGCCGGTTGCGTCGGTTGGCGACTTCGTCCCTGGCCGGGTACAGTGGGCGGAACTCGCCAAATCCGGCGGCCGCCAGACGATCAGCCGAAATTCCCTCTGCAATAAGGAATTTGACCACGGATATGGCTCGCGCCGCCGACAGTTCCCAGTTGGACGGGAACTTCCAGTTTGAAATGGGGATGGAATCGGTATGGCCGTCGATGCGCAAAATCCAGTCGATGTCGCCGGGGATACGCCCGGTAATCTCACGCAGCGTTGCCGCCAGTTGTTTAAGCTGGACTTTTCCTTCTTCGCCAAGCTCGGCCGATGCAGAGGCAAAAAGAACTTCCGACTGGAAAACAAACCGGTCGCCAACAATACGAATGCCGGGTTGATTGCCAAGAATTTCACGCAGGCGACCAAAAAACTCGGAACGATAACGCGACAGTTCCTGAACCTTGGAAGCCAGGGACGTGTTCAGGCGCTTGCCAAGGGAAGAAATCTGTACGCCCTGATCCAGGGCCTTTTGTTCGGCTATTTCCAAAGCCTGGGAAATACGGTCCAGTTGGTCACGCAATGCTGCCATTTGGCGATTGGCAAAGGCAACCTGGGCACGCGCGCTATCGGCGATGTTGCGCTCTTTGGTGATGTCATTGTCCTTGTCAGCCAGTTTGGACGACATCTCCTCGATTTCGGCCTCCATCTCGGCGCGCAGGGCATCCAGCGCGACGATGTCATTGGACAGTTTGGCCAAGTCCTGAATTTTGGCCTCAATGGTTTCTTTGTCTGCCTGAATGACGCTAAAAGCGTCCTCCAGCCTGGAGGATAGTTCTTCCGTCTGTTTTTCGGCCTGTTGCGCCCTGTCCTGCATTGTCGACAAAGATGCATTCAGATCGTCACGCATGATGACGGACGCCTGCAATTCTTCCGACAACTGGGCGACGTTTTGGCGCATGTCGTTATTGGCCTTACGTTCCAGCGACAACAGATTGCTCATATCGGAAATTTGGGTTTGCAGCTTTTGCAACGCCGCGTCGCGTCCGGACAGGGCTTCGCCCAGGAAAAACTGTGCCAGTACAAAAATCATCAACAGGAAGATGATGACCATCAACAACGTCGCCAAGGCATCGACGAAGCCGGGCCAGATGTTAGTACTGCGCTGAGATCGGCGGACGAGGGTGGTCATGCCACTAACCCTAGCCGTCTTTACTGGCGGCGATGGTTCGGGCCAGCAGTTTTATCTCGCTGCGCAATTGTTTAATGGTATCTTCGCGCCCACTGCCCAACTCTTCAACCAGACGCGCCAGGATCGGTTTCATTTCCAGCTGGCTTTCCGCCAGTTTCATCATCAATGCCTGTTCAGTGAGTATGTGATCGCTCAGCGTACCCATCTTTTCACTCACCGCCATCAGGGTGTTGTTGGCAGAGATTCGGCTCTCTTCGCCACGGGCCAAAGTCCGCTGCAAACTTTCCAGGCTTTCCGCCGTCTGTTCCAGCAGGGCCTGTACGTAAGCCGGAACAGATTGATCGGCTTCGCCGCCCGAAAGGGCACCGCTGGAAAGGCGGGTCAGGCTGGACAGCCATTCTTCAAGATCATTGTAAAAGCGGTTCAGGGCTTGTCCGGCCTGCAGGTCAAGGAACCCAAGCACCAGTGAGCCGGCCAAACCAAACAGGGAGGATGAAAAGGCCGTTCCCATTCCGGCCATGGGTGCTTCCAGTCCGGCTTTCAGGTCCGAAAATACGACCGAAGCATCTGCGCCGACGCTCAGGTTGGCGATCACGTCACCAATGGATGCGACGGTGCCAAGCAGTCCCCAAAAAGTTCCAAGCAACCCCAGGAAGATCAACAAGCCAATAGTGTAACGTGACAGGTCGCGGGATTCATCCAGACGGGAATAAATGCCATCAAGCAGGGAGCGCATGGACAGGGCCGAAAGGCTAAGATGGTCCCGGTTGCGTTCCCCCAGCATAGTGGCCATGGAAGACAAAAGCCGCGGCGTACTTGATGAGGAAACAGGATCGTTTTGGCGGAAACTCTCGATCCAGGAGACTTCCGGGTACAGCATGATGACCTGGCGGAAATTGTAGATGACGCCAAGCGCCAATACGCCAAGGATCAGGCCGTTAAGGGGGGCATTAGCCATGAACGCGCCCCGCAAAGGTTCAAATAGGACCGATCCAACGCCCAGGACGGCCATAAGGAACAAAACCATTCGAAGAAGAAATCGCCTCGGGTTCGTCATGGCCGGGGAAGTCTCCTCATCTTTTTGTGATTAGGGGCGTCAACGATGGCCGGTACGGTCTTCGGGGTGTTATCGTTCCGCGACATTCAGATCGACCCGGTTTACGGGTTCTTCGGTAGTCTTGTTGCCCAGGGCCCTGACGTCGATACGGGTGCTTCTAACGCCATTTTCAATCAGGAAAGAACGAACCGAAAGAGCCCGTGAGAGAGACATCCTGCGCGCCAGTGACGAGGACAGCGAGGAGCCACCGGCATATGCCATCAGTTGCAAGCGCATGTTGTCCTGTCCCTTCATCTTTTTGGCCAACGCCATCAACCTGTCCTTGGCGGCTGCGGGCAATTTAGTTTGATCCGCAGGAAAAGCGAGGCGCAGACTGCCCGATTCTGACTGGGCGTCAGCAGGTTGTAGCGATGCCTGCTGGTTTGCCGGCGCCTCCTTTGCTTCGGGGGCAGGGGGCGCTTCTGGCGCTTCCGTTTTCGTTACCTTGGGCGTCGGTTCAACAATGGGAGCGGGCGGTGGCGCTTTTGGTTTGGCTTTGGCGACAGGGGCCGGTTTTGCCGGTGCCTCAAGTTTTTTTGGCGCTTCGGTCACGACTACCGGTTTTGCCGGTGGGACCGCAGCTGGAGCAGGAGCGGCTTTAATTTCAGGCGCTTTGGCGACAACAGGAGCGGCAACAGGCACCTTTTTGGTGATGGGGGCCGGTGCCTTTGCAACAGTCTGCACTTTTTTTGGTATTTCCAGTTTTGGTAAAGGAGCACCGCTGGCCGTCGGCACATGCAGCATGGAAGAAGGCGCCTGATCGCCAGGCATCAACAATTTCCTTCCTGCAGGAGCAGCGAACATTGGGGCCGGCGAATTGACCGTCGCCCGATAGCCACCGTCGCCGATAACGCTAAGATCAATCGTTATATTTGGATGGGAATAATCAATGAAAACTTCTGACTGGCCCTGTGCATTCGCCCCGGTCGAAAAAATCAACGCCAGGGAAAAAGCCGTAACAGCGCCGCCGATGGTCAAACAAATTCTCGAAGAACATTTTTTGTTATGGAAAAAGTACATGATGCGCCTGAATTTCCCCGCTCATTTGTGTCGTGGCCGCACCTATATTTAAGCCTGTAGACAGGCCCGGAACAGGGCAGCTAAAATTAGATTCCGCAAGGATAACCAAGGGTAGCCCCAGGCACAACCATTTTGCCAGTTTAGTCCAGGTTACACAAACCACTCCAGAAGGACTCTAACGATTCTAGAACATTTAGAATAATTTGGAGAACGAGTTATGAATACTGAACTACCTATAAAAGCATTCTTATTAACTGCTGGCGTTGTAGGGCTTTCAGCTTGTCAAACCAACGCTGTTAAGGAGCCTGAATTAGTATTCTCTTCTGGAATATTCAGGTCGGAGGACATGAGCGCCAAAGAGTCAAGAGTGGAGACATATGCAAAATCAGAGTGGATTACAGCATCTCGGAGTGGCCGAATTTCTGGTGTCAGTTTTGTAAATGCTGGCAAGAGAGGGGGCGTTTTTTTGCGTCGCAAAACTTTGTCTATCATTGATCTAAAACGATGGGGGCGCATTAAGGGAAAAGAAATTCAGCGAGGTCAAGAAGGAATCGTTAACACCCCAATGGGTTCCATTCCGTACGAGAGGTTTACTATCCAAAATCGGGAATGTTTTCATTTTAGATACATTTATCATCTTTCAATGAGGGACCAAAATGGGCGCTACGAGCGTTCTCTCGGAGGGTATTTCTGTGAAAAGGAACACTCCGGCCTTGAAGACAAAATAATCTCGGATTTTATTCATCAAATAGGCGTTTCTGATGACTACAATCCGAGATCGAACGCGACAAATATCAAGCCGCAAGGAGCTGCGGGCCATGTAAAAAACTATGATGGAAGCACTAAAACCGAAGTTAACTATGGCGAGTCCCCAATAGAAAAAGCCAGTTCATCGGCAAGTTATAGGCTCTACGGAACTTGGGAAGGTGTTTCGGAGAATGTGAAAGGCACATTTTTTTCCGACCAAACAATGGTAAAGGGAAAATTACAAGTTCGGCTAAATCTGGAAGATCAACCTTGCGTTGGGCAATGGATGTGGGGAAAGGGAGAATACAATACTCCAAACCCACCTCAAGGAACATGGTCTATTGCCTGTGGTAATGGAAAAGCAGCAAGCGGGACGTATAAATCATTTAAGATTGGTGAGGGAATAATTGAGGGACTGGATAGTAGCGGTAGGAAAATTAGTATGTTTTTTAATTGATTGGGAGCGTTAGAAATTTCGTGTCATTGAACACCCTCCGGTAAACCAGGGGCGGTTCAAAGTCACTAAACGGCGCACCGCCATTGATTGTGCCCGGATGCTCTAGCCTTCTTCAGGCCCATCGTTTTCCATAGCTTCGTCCGCTTGCTTTCTTAATTCATCACGTTCTCGCAAATAATCGTCCGTCGTTTTCGTACTGCGTGGTTTTAGCGCCCAGGGGTGTTTTTCATCTTCGACCATATCGATAACCCGACAGTCGTCACACATACGCAACCGGTCCAGGGGTTTGGGGTCCTGGAACATGGCGTGGCCGCTAACTTTCTCAATCATTTTCTCAATCGTTGAAGCGACGCCGAAAGGTTTGTCGCAGCGAATGCAGTGGAAGGGTTCTTCTTGCTTGAGGATTATCGCCCGGGTATTAATCGCCTTGAAGTCGATACGGGGCGAAAGGCTGATTACTTTCTCGGGACAGGTGGTCTCGCACAAACCGCACTGAATACAATTGCTTTCCTGGAATTTCAATTCCGGCGCATCCGGGTTGTCCCTTAGGGCCTTTGCAGGACAGGCGTTGACGCAGGAAAGGCAGAGCGTGCAGCCTTTGGAATCGACGAGGACAGTGCCGAATGGCGCGCCTTTTTCCAGTTCAATGACGTCGACTGATTGCGTGGACTGTTGATGCAGGCTTTCAAGAATCTGGTTCAGGCGTTGGCGCTTTTGGCCCAGCGCCATGAAAGTTGCGGTGCCGATGGAAGGGAGTGGGGACAGCGAATACAGCAAATTTTCTATGACATCCGGGTCGGAATCTTCGATTATGGCAATACAGTCTTCGCCATATCCCAGGCCCCACAAGATGGCATTGGAAAGAACTGCTTGCCGGTTCAGGCCTTCGCGTTCATCGCGCTTGTGGGGCGGGGCAAGAATTTGCACCTGGGCGGCCCCGTAAGCGACGGTGGCGAGAAGCATATCGAGGCCGGTTTGGGTAACTTCATTAACAAGGAAAGGTAAAATGTTGGCGGGAAGTCCTTTGCCGGAACGGGCCATAAGGCCAATCATTTCATCACCGAATTCCCTATCATGGATCAGGATGATGGGGGTCTTCCCTCCGGCCTTCAAATAAGTGCCGAGCAGCGTGCGTACACGAGCAAGAGAATCGATACCGTTTGGCATGGCGTATTCTGCCGCACCCGTCGGGCAAGACCCGGCGCAGCTTCCACACCCGGCACATATATAGGGGTCGTATGCGACTTGTTCGTCGGCGGAAGTGACGGCCCCTATCGGGCATAAATCAACGCAAATCGTGCAACCGGTGATGCCGTTGCGGTTATGGGCGCATATTGCGCCGCCATAATTCACATAACGCGGCTTTTCGAATTTCCCGACCATGTCAGCAAGGTCAAACAGGGTACGTTCTATGCTGACAGGGTCATTAAGGGCAGGATTGAAATATCCATCGCGTTTTTCCGGGGCGCTGAATAATGGATCAGACCCGGTCAAGTCGAGAACAAGGTCTGCCTTCAATTGGGCCGGTTGCCCAGGTGTTACAAAATTGTAGCCGTTTCTGGAGGAGGGCTGACTGGGGGAAAGGGTGGAAAAAGAAATTTCGAAGTGTCCCAGATGACCGGTGGCGCTTTCAACGTGACCCGAAAACACGGGGATGTCCATCAATGGGGCAGGGATGACCTCTTTACCAGCACCATCAACGAATACCAGTGAGACATTGAGTCGCTGGTTGAGGCGTTTGGCGGCGAGAAGGGCGCTTTCGTCCCGCCCTAAAATCAACAAAGCTCCATCTGAATTAAGGATAAAGTTTTTTGCCGGTTCGACCTCGACTTGAGACTCGGCAATAAGGGCCGCAATTTTTGTGCCTGCTTTTCCTCCCTCTTCAGACCACCCAGCCCGCTCGCGAATGTTGACAAATTTCACGGGTGGCGGATTGTCCAGGAGTTCAAGAAAAATAGGAGCTTCCTGAGTGCAGGCCACAGTGACAGCTGTTTCTCCCACGGCGGCTTTTCGAAGGGCTTCAATCTGGCTGCGGCAAAGGTCGGTGTGAAGGGTGATGTCGGTGTTATCAAGGGCCCTGGAAAGCGCCTTTGAGTCAAGGTGCATGGAGCCTTCGCAGTCGCAAATCAGTATTTTGGGGTTCTCTTTCGCCATTATCGCCGCCACACCCGTTCAATTTGGAATGATTATGCGCGAATCTTCTGAATGCGCACAGGAATATCTTTCACAGTTTCGTCCACGGATTATCAGCGACTTGAAGCGATCATTCGGGACCCCAGAATCTCTCAATAGCGCGATCATCGATAAGGTGCCCGCCCTGACACTGGAAGGGGTTGGCCGTGTTCAATTTCGGAATGTCCGCTACCCAGCCGGAGAATAAGGCGCAGCAGATATGTACATTTATCGATTTGCAGCGGGGGGGGTTATTCTTCAACACTCTTGCATTCACCGACCAGTTCCCAGACAAGCTGTGCGTACGAATTTACCTTGTTTTTTGAAACGTCTTCGTCGTTCTTGATCTGCATTATTTCATCTTTTGTTATCGTGTATTGACGCCATTCTCCATTGAAAATATCGATGCTGTTCATGAGCATTTCATTGTTGTTAATGACACTGCCAAATAAATAGGAGTTAAAGACACGTTCACGGTTTATATGCATTTTATTGTCGCCGTCATATGCAAATCCATCATGTGCAATCTTGAATCTTACCGGTGTTTTATAAAATGATTTTAGTCCGCCATATCTGCACTCCAGATACGTACCGTCATTTTCAGCCAAACCTACGCCGGTGCCAAGCCAAAACACTGCCAATATGATTGGAATGATACCTTTTTCGTGTCTCATCTTTGCCATTATTTTGCAGGGTGTTTTTCCAACCATTCCTGTACCTTGCGTCGAGCTTCGGCAATCTGTTGGGCGGTCATGTTTGAGGCGGCGGTATCCCTGTTTCGCTTGGCCGTGTCCATTCCCGAGGCGGCGGCAAGATCGAACCAGAAATAGGTTTTAACCAAATCCTGTTCAAAGCCCTTACCGCCTGCGTAAATGACGGCCAGATTGTGTTGGGCGTCGGCCAGTCCCTGCTCGGCTGCCTTACGGTACCATTTGGCAGCTTCAACGTAGTCCAAAGTCACGCCGAGACCGCTGTCGTACATAAGGGCAATATTGAACTGGGCCCGGACATTGCCCTGTTCGGCCAGCGGTTTAAGCTCTTTATACGCTTCGGCGAAGTCACCCCTTTGTATTGCGGTGCCGCCTTTGGCGAAGTCCGCCGCAACAGATACTGATGTCAGCGTTGCACACAAGATCAGGATCGTGATAATCAGTTTCATCAAATATCTCCAACAAAAGCAGCCGAACAATCTGGATATCGTATTAGAGTTTCGCACTTGATCAAACTGCATAAAAGTGGAATTACCTAATTTAGGTAAGTTTCTCAAGCATCGATAACGATAACAGGATATCAGACATGAGCAGGTTTCGTTTAGCCATTATCACCGTCGTCGCTGGCGGCGTACTCGTTGTCTTTTCCCTGGGGACGCTCCTTTATCTGGATGATTCCTCCGGCTCTCGCGACGGCGTCGATATGGCTTCTTTGCTGAAACCGCGCGGGCCGTTCTCGCTGGTTGACCACAACGGGCGGAACGTTACCGACCAGGACTATCGCGGCAAGTTCATGCTGGTTTTCTTCGGATATACCTACTGTCCAGACGTATGTCCGACCGAACTTCAGACGATGAGTGACGCCCTTGATTTACTGGGCGGAAACGCCCAAAAGGTGCAACCGATCTTTATCTCCGTTGACCCCGAACGTGATACCCCCGATGTGTTGGCCGAATACGTGAGCGCATTTTATCCGACACTGGTCGGACTCACCGGTACGCCTGAACAAATCGCGACAGCGGCCGAGTCCTATTACGCCCGCTACAATAGACTGTCACCCTTGAGCGAGAGCGAAGAAGGTGAAGACGACGACGACTATTTCATGGGTCATACATCTGCGACCTATCTTATCGGTCCGAAAGGCGGTGACCTGCACGTCTTCAATTACGGCGATCCACCAGAGGTGATTGCGGAGCGAATCCAGCATTTCATCAATACCCGATTATGAATTGGGTGACATACCGCGCACTGCCGTTCAGCGACGTTATGTATTATCTGGTACAGCCCCTTTAGTAATACCACTCAGGACCTATTAATTTGTTGTGATTGGTTTGGAAAAAAGGAACTGGACGG
>MPLX02046114.1_pt1 | contig 14895 bp, 14 predicted proteins | sample 1617341 | NCBI WGS metagenome assembly MPLX02 (sample SAMN05944804, study PRJNA350692) | marine metagenome | biome: marine; feature: ODZ; material: water; isolation source: 120 m water sample filtered on 0.2 um supor filter | place: Pacific Ocean | collected 2012-04-08 | depth 120m m | reverse complement strand
GAGCAGAGAGCGGGCCAGCGATTCTTCGCTCCCACACCGTTCCAGACAACAGTTCTTCTTCCTCGAAGTTGCGGCAGAACAAACGCAGAGGCTTGATTTTTCCGGCACGTCGTAGCGGCCGTAAACAAAACAGGAGAGTGATGATGACTCCCAGGGCGAGTGAATGTAAAGCGGGTCCCCAATAAAATACAGGTTCAAGATCGAGGTCAATTAGTCCTGAAAGTTTTGCGGGTAATAGGAACTGGAGCCCGTAACCAAGGGCGACTCCGACAATACTGCCGCACAATCCGAGTAACAACGATTGCAGGAAATATATTTTTACAATAGTGTGCGCATGAGCTCCAAGACAATTCAATATGGCGATGGTGTCCAGTTTCTGCGCCATGAACGTACGAATAATCATCGCGACCCCTATCCCACCCATGAGCAGTGCGATGACTGCTACTGCTCCAAGGTACTGTCCCATGCGTTCAATCGATTTGCTGATAGAGGATTCCATATCTTTATATGTGCGAAGTTTCACCGTTTTGTCTGTGAGTCCGTGTTCGAGAAGGACCAAAGCTTTTTCCAATTCCATAGTGCTTGGTAATTGGATCAACGTGCGGTGTTTGATACGGCTTCCTGTTTGGACAAGATCGGCTTCCTTAAGTGTGAGCCGAGAAACGAAGACGCGAGGTCCAATGCTAAAAGCCCTCGTAATGCGGTCGGGTTCTTTGATAACGGTTCCGTTGATACGAACTCTGATTTTCCCCAGTTGAAAGGAGTCGCCTGTTTTAAGATTTGTCCGTAGTAGAAACGCGGGGTCGACCACCGCTCCGTGATCAGACAACATTGCATTGAGCGATTGTGGTGGATCCAATTTAAGAATCCCGTACATAGGGTAAAAAGGAGCTTGAGACGGGACAGTTTTTAGTTCCACCAGCAACGATGCCTTGGTCCCATCGAGTTCCGGGTACTGGGCCATCGCGTGCAGTTCCTTGACAGACAGGAATTGAGTTTCTGGAGGTAAAAGGTTTTGCTGAATTTTTATGTCCTCCGGGCTTTGTTCCCAGCTTCCCTTGATCTCGATGTCTGCGGCCAGCAGTCCTTTAGATTCTTCCTGGATGGCGGTGTTGATGAGGTTGGAAAAACTTTTAACCGTCATCACCGCGCCAACGCCAACAGCGATGCATATAATGAAAAACAGAAACCGACGCCATGCGCCTCTTGATTCTGCCAGAGCCAGTGAGAACAATTGCGAGGTTGTGAGCTGTCCGGTTTTCATGGTGCGGTGGGCATGGAGTCTTCGATTATTTTCCCATCACCCATGACGAGGGTGCGTTCAGTTTTTTCAGCGACATCGGACTCATGAGTGACCAGCACCACGGTAGCATTTTTTTTCTGGTGCAAATCAATCATCAGCCCAAGGATATGTTTGCTGTTTTTGGAATCAAGGTTGCCCGTAGGTTCATCGGCCAGCACGATATCCGGTTCATTGACAAAAGCCCGGGCAAGACAAAGTCGTTGTTGTTCGCCGCCGGAAAGTTGAGCCGGATAGTGATTAAACCGATCAGTGAGCCCCACTGCGTCGAGGAGTTCAGCGGATTTCTTTTGTGATCCATTGGCGCTGTTGAGTTCTGCGGCAAGAGCAACATTTTCCAGCGCGGTCAATGTAGGTATGAGGTGGAAATTTTGAAAGATAAATCCGAAACGTTGACCGCGCAGTTCCGCCAGTTCATCTTCATTGAATTTCGTGATATCCTGTTCGTCGATCAAAATGGTTCCATCGGTGGGAGCGTCTAGCCCGGCCATCAGGCTGAGGAGAGTTGTTTTGCCGCTACCCGAAGCGCCGGTGATAGCAACAAATTGTCCGGTGGGAATGGTGAGGTTGATATCGTTAAGAATGTCAACCCGGTGTCCACCGCCATGAAGAGATTTGTTCAGTCCGTTGATTTGAATCAAGGCAGAGTTCCTTTGTTGTTTGACGCAGGCTTATGAATATACGTTATGTCGTGCTTACCCGCAAAAAATTTCATTTTATTATACCGTTCCTGTTCTGGATGGTGTTTTTGTTTAATCCATTTTCCCATGCCTGGGGAGAAGGGGGGGCTCCGGTGATTCTCGCTTTTGGAGACAGTCTCACCGCAGGATTTGGCGTGTCCGATGCCCAGAGTTATCCCTCCAAGCTTCAGGATATCGTTCGTAAGAATGGATATCCTCATGAAGTAATCAATGGGGGAATGAGTGGCGATACCACCGCAGGCGGAGTTCGTCGCATAAACTGGCTAATGAAACACAATCCGAAAATAGTGATTCTGGAACTGGGAGCGAATGATGGTTTGCGCGGGCTTTCACTTGAAGAAATGGAGTCTAATCTGGGCCGGATTATTAATGTGTGCGCAAAGGGTGGGGCAAAAGTATTGTTGACGGGAATGAAGATACCGCCCAATTATGGTGAGGAGTATACGGTAGGATTCGAGAAAATATATAGCCGCCTGGCGGAAAAACATCAGTTGCCACTGTTACCTTTTTTTCTGGAAGGCGTCGCCGGACAAAAAGAATACACTCAACCTGACGGACTTCACCCTATAGGGCCGGGCTACTCCATCGTAGCGCAAACCGTTTGGAAACATCTCAAACCGTTGATGGAAGTAGACACTCACGCAAAGCCTTAGCCGATTGTTGAAAAATCCGACCTTCCTTATATTTAGTTTATTTGTGGGTCCTGATCGCTTCAGCTATTTTATCCAGAGAGCGCTAAACTTTGTCTGACCCAATAAACACTTGTTGTTGAACTTTAGAAGGTTTGGTGGCGTCGAACGCGTTTACAGGTTCTGGTATCAGTAACGGATGGAATGCGATAACAAACAGACTTACTGCAATAACGGTCATAATGGATTTTGTATAGTTGTCTACTACATAAGGCTCCTTTCTCTTTTAAAAAAACTGGGATTTTAAACCAATTTAAGAAATGTTTCCAAGTCCAGCTTGGCTTGTTTGATAATTTTTGAAAGAGTGGTTTTTTTACAGGCTTATGAGCGGGGAAAGTGATTTTCAGTAGTTCAGTTTCGAATCTTTTCCCCAGACGAATGTGACCTCCTTTTTGTCAGACGAAAGTCCACCCACCTCGTTGCAGTGCTTTTATAATTTGATCATAGGAGAGGGAGGGGATTTTGCTCACAATACCAGTTCTTTTACAATAGCCCTTTTGCTATCGGCAACTTCGTCTTGAGTAGATTTCAGGTAAAGCTCAATCACTTCCTTGATATTTCGCATGGCTTCTTCTTCCGAATTCCTCTCGCTGATGCAACCCTGAAGAGCCGGAACATGGGTTGTGAAGCCACCTTCATCACTGGGTTCCAAAACAATCTTGAATTTCATGGTATTCCCTTTTTAGGTTTCAAGCGACCATCATAAAACACTTTTAGTTGGTTAGCTAGGTTCTCAATCGATCCATATACTCCATCAGAGCGTTATAGCAAGAGCCTCCGTAGAGTGCGTTGCGGGCGGAATCGTATCCCTCCTGAAAGGAAGAGCTGAGTCCGCACAGGTGGAGCAGGGTTCCTGCCTGGCAGGCGATGAGAGAGGCGGCGGGACCGGTTCCTTTTTTGAGTGCCAATTCACCCCACCCGGCAAGTTTCTTCAGATCGTACTCTTCTGATTGTAAAGCTTCATAAGCGTCTTTGATTTTAGAAGCGGTTTCTTGTGAAAACATCACAGAGAGTTGGCAGGGAATTTCATCGGGTTTTTCTTTTCCTGATTCAATAAAAACCGTAGCGGGTTTATGCACGCCGTAAAGTGTGGCTCCTTCCTGACCATTTCCCACCAGAGTGCGGTCAAACCGACTCAATTTCGCGACTTCCATCATGGGTATTTCGTATCCCCGGTGAAAATAACCTGTGGCGAGGTAGTTGCCCCCGGACCGCGCTTCTAAAGGCATCAACATTTTTTCCATGGTAGAGAGTGTAGTGCGTTTGATAATTTCTATTCGCACACTCCGCAATTGTTCGAGCGATGGATGTGCATCCTGCATATTGATGTATCCGAAGCGGAATTCTTTTATCAATTCTCTGCGCTGTGTGTGGTTTCCCTGTAAAGGGGTTCGATAATGCTGGTGGAGAATGTTTTCGAAAGTGATTCCGAATTTTGGCGGTAGCGATGGCGCTGAGTGTCCATAGGCAGGCAGTCCTATGGCGGCAAGCACGGGGATGCTGTAAAAACCGAAATAGGGAGTGCGACTGAAACCATCGAAAGGGTCGGCGATTTGAAGCAGTCGGTCAAGCTGGATGGGGTGCCGGATCGTTGATTTATCAAGAGCTTTCCAGTAGCCAATATTTTCCTGCAGGGTTTCCCGCTTCATCCGCGCCGCGACGAGAAATACTGCCGAGCGTACGGTAGAGACTTTCTGATTGAGGATGAGTGCTAGGGCATCCTCCGCTTCGGATTCGGTCAGGTTTTTGCTCATTTTGGGTCCGGTTGCTATTTTCTGAAGGTAGTCCTTCATGCGATCATCGCCGGGAGTTGATTCTGCAGGAGTTTTCTTCATTTTTTACCGGGATTATGGTTTGGTTTCTGTAAATTGGAGTATCATAAAACGACCCATTAATGCAAAGAAACAAAAATGATTGAATCTGATAGCGCTCCTCAAACAAATTCACCAGCTTGCCCCACCGATGCTGTTCGCGTTCTGCTGGTATACCCGAACTCGAAGGATGTCGCCATGGCCAATCTGGGATTCCAGCGGGTGCATACCCTGTTGAATCGGATTGACGGGGTAGAGTGTGACTATTATAGCCTTCCTGTCGGCTGGTCTCCAGATGTTCTGCAACTGGAACCGTCTTCCATGTTGTCTCATGAGTGGAATTTGCCATTGGATCAATTTGATGTGCTCGCGTTTTCCATTTCGTTCGAGCCGGATTATTTGAATGTGGCTCTCATTCTGAAATATTTTGGTTTGCCTCTGGAGCGTGTGGAACGCGGTGGATCGCATCCTTTGGTTTTGGCCGGGGGGTCAGCGGTTTTTATCAACCCGGAACCCTTGGCCGATTGCATGGACGCTTTCTTCATTGGTGAAGGGGAGGGGCTTGCGGAACCATTTTTTAAATTGTTGATTGAAAACGAATGGAATGATTCGCGCGAGTTGTTACGATCCGCCGCCGCGATTCCGGGTATTTATGTTCCTCAATTTTATCAGCAGGATTATCGTGGGGACAGCGTGGTTGAATTTAAATCCGAACCGGGGGTTTCTGCCAGGGTGGAACGACATTGGGCGAAAGAAGGTTCTACCGATTTGTGCACTCACTCGGTTTTGCATGATGAAGTTTCAACTTTTAAAGATATGTCATTGATGGAGGTGACACGTGGATGCATTTGGGCCTGCCGGTTCTGTACAGCTGGGTTCATTTATCGTCCACCGCGTCTTCCCGATTTAAACCTTACCTATCAGTCGATGGAACGTGTGTTGACCGGGCAGGGGAAGTCGGTGTCAACGGTGGGTCTTGTGGGGCCGTCGGTGACAGACCATCCTGAACTTTTGCCACTGGCTCAAAAAATTGTTGAGAATGGAAAGATGCTTTCGTTTTCTTCCTTGAGGATGGAAACCCTGACTGATGAACTGGTCGACCTGATTCTGAAAAGCGGACAAAAAACTTTGACCGTAGCCGTGGACGGTCCTTCGGAGAGGATGCGCCGGGTAATCAACAAGGAAGCGACAGACGAGGACATTGTTGAAAAATGCCGGTTTCTGACCGAGAAGGGCATTCTTCATTTGAAAATATATTCTATTATCGGTCTGCCCGGTGAGATGGATGAGGACATTGACCACTTTATCGCTTTGATTGAACGAGTGATGAAAATTTATGTCGCTACTTGCAGTCAACGCGGAAACATCGGGCAGGTGACCATCAGCCTCAGTCCGCTCATACCCAAACCTGGGACACCGTTCCAGTGGCATCCGATGGAGTCTGTGTCGGGCTTGAAAAAGAAGTTCATGAAAGCACGTAAAGCATTGGGACGCCTGCCTCACTTGAAAATCAGTTTTGGTTCCCCCAACGAAGCCTATTTGCAAACTTATCTATCACGTGGAGATCGCAGGGTATTGTCTTTTTTCAAAACCTATCTCGCCAATGGACACGATGCAAAGAAAGCATTGATGCAGAGTCATCCGGCGGCGGACGTATTTGTATACAGGCAATACGAAGAAAATGATATTCTGCCGTGGGATATCGTCGATCATGGATATAAAAATGACTTCCTGTGGACCGATTATCAGCGCGGATTAAAAGAAGGAGTCACCCCTGTTTGCGATACGGCGGTTTGCAAGGTTTGCGGAATTTGCTGAATAGAGTTCTCTTTGATAAAAACACCTCTCGTCCACTAAACATTTGGTTTCACCTGGAAAGATAATTTGAGATGGCTTTTGATATAGAAAAGATGAACAAGCTTCCAGCGGAAGCGCGTTTTTTTGACACGAATGTCATCTGGTATTTCCCCAACCGCTGGGTCGTTCGGTGGTTGTATCCACTGCCTGTCACGCCAACTCAGGTTACGTTCGCTTCGCTCTTGGTCGGTCTTGTTTCCGTGGGGTGTTACATGATTGAGTCGGATGTTGGGTTGATGTGGGGAGCTATATTTCTCTATGGGAAAATTTTTCTGGATAATATTGACGGGAATCTGGCGCGTGTGAGAGGTGAAACTTCTCGCATGGGAAGGTTTCTGGATTCGCTGACGGATTTCATCATATGTTTTCTCGTATACCTGGCTCTTGCTATGAGGCTGGTCAATGAAACAGGTGACTCGTGGTATTGGTTTCTGGGCGGTTTTGCGCTACTGAGTTGCCTTTTGCATTGCTCGTATTTCGTGTTCTATTTGGTCAATTACACTTCGGTTTTCGGGAGCTATCTTTGTAATCGGGCGGACGAAAGTATCAAGGAAGAAGATAGCGAGGCTTATGAAAGTAGAAAGCTTTCAACGCTGGTTTATTATATGCAGTGGTGTCATGTTTTTTTGTATGGATGGCAGGATAAAGCGGTTGAATATTCCGACCGTGTCAGCAGGCGGTTGGCGTTTGGAAGAAATTATAAAACACTACCCACAGGTGACTGGTATGCAGACAAGGCGTTTCTCACCTTGATCAGTCCGCTGTGTCTGTGCACAAATAATATGGCCATTGTGGTATTTTCCTTGATGGGTGAAGTGGCGCAGGGGTTTTTATTTGTGGTTGTGCTTGGGAATGCCTATTTGTTTGGATTGCAGGTTTGGAAAATTTTGAAATCCCGCAAAGAACCCGTGCCTCGGATGTAAAGCGATAGGTGGTTTTCAGTTCATGCTGAAATCGATACCTTCGTCTTTGATCTTGTGAGAAATTTTTGTCAGCCGGATTTTTAATTCTATCAGCGACTGGAGGGTTTCTGCTCTTTTTTCCACGTCTTGTTCTTCGAGAAACTCTTGCATTTTTCCAGGCGGGAGATCGAAGTGGTATGCTACGCGGTCCACCAACTGGGAAAGAGTGTTGCAGGTTTCCAGATCCAGCGCCTGCTCGATTGTGTCTCCACTGGGTATATTCCCCAGGTATTGTTTCATATTTTTTATGATGTGATCCTTGATGGAAATAGATCCATCCGTCAGGTTGCGGTCATTGATTTCCTTCAGGAGCTCCACCTGAGCTTGTCGGTAAAGCTTGCCTTCTATTTCATTGATAATGCGAAATCTATGGAGTCCGGAAAGCAATATATTGTATTTGCCTTCTGGTAATTGGACATGGCGTTCAATTTTTCCTACGCAACCGATGGTCTGGATGTCTGGGGTAGCCTGGTAATCTTTTTCCCATCCGGGTTTTAGTAAGACCATCCCGATATTTTTTTCTCCGTCCAGAGCATCTGCCACCATACTGCGGTATCTGGGCTCGAAAATATGAAGCGGCAGGTCTGTGTTTGGGTAAAATACAGTGGTCGGTAATGGGAACAGCGGAATGATAATTTTCTTTTCGGTTGAATTTTGATTGGGTTCCATAAAATTTCCAAATTCAGAAAAACGGTGAAGTGTGGACTTAGTGGGATTCCTCATTACCTTATATTCTAATGGAAAGTTTCTCAATTGTCGCAACTGTTTTGTACTATAAAGTTAAAATGGTAGACTGAATTGGAGAATTTTGCGGGTGGCATTTTATATTGTGGTAATTTGTAAGTGTGAGGCGTTTCACGCGACCAAACTTTTAATGAGTGACCTTTTTGTAGGAATTTCTCAGGTGATTCTGGAATGATTGCTAAACCAGAGGATATTTGTTTAGAAATAGAATCCTCCCTTATCCAGTCGGGGCTTTATTCCAAAGCACCCCGTGGCGAAGATGATGTTCCCACCTGGCGCATTTCTCCTGAGCCTTATTATCTCTCTTCTGAAGAAATCGAATTTTTCAATGGACTGGGTTTTCATCTCCTGAAGTTTTATACCGTTCTCAACCGTTTTTATGCAGATAGCGCAAAGGGAAAGCTCCCTTCATGGTTCGCGCAATATCTAGACGCAGGAAAACCGGACGATTTAGTGCGTTATTCCAGAATGAAGCGTTTTCGTGGCGACCTGCCAGGCATCATTCGTCCTGATATTATGATGACAGAGAGCGGGTTTTCTGTGACGGAACTGGATTCTGTTCCTGGCGGATTCGGTTTGACTGCCCGGCTCATGGACTTGTATTCGGAAAGCGGTGAGTCTGTAGTGGGTAGCGATGGGGGCGTTCCGGACGCGTTTTACCAAATGTTAGAGTCGGTGGTTGGGGAAAAATCTTGCGTGGTGGTTATTATAGTTTCAGATGAAGCCAGCGATTACCGGGAGGAAATGTCTTATCTGGCTCACCTTTTAAGTGACAGGAACTTCCCGGTATATGCGTTACGGCCGCAGGAAGTGATTTTCAAGGAAGAGGGTTTATTTTTTATAAGAGACGGCGCAGAAGTCAAAGTTGATGTTTTGTACCGTTTTTTTGAATTATTCGATTTAAAAAATATTCCCAAGGCTGAATTGATGATGTATAGCCAGAAAAAGGGAAGGGTTAAAATCACCCCGCCTTACAAACCCTATCTTGAGGAGAAGCTGGCTTTTGGCCTGTTCAAGCATCCTGCCCTCACCTCATTGTGGGAAAAAGAACTGGGGCATGAAACTTTTACGGCCTTATCTCATCTAATCCCAGACACTTGGATTTTAGACTCGCGTGAAGTTCCTGAATATGCGGTCATTCCCGGATTAAACATTCGTGGTAAACCTGTTCAGGACTGGAGAGAGCTGGTTACCCTGACGCAGAGAGAAAGAGAAATGGTAATCAAGCCTTCCGGGTTTTCGCCCTTATCCTGGGGGGGGCGAGGTGTTGTTGTAGGGCATGATGTTTCTGGCGAGGTCTGGAAGCAGACGGTGGAAGACAGTCTGGCGAAGTTCCCTGACCAGCCATCGATTTTACAGATGTTCCATAAAGGTCGAAGGGTTCAGACGCGATACTGGAACAGGACCACTGAATCAATTGTAGAGATGGAGGCGCGAGTTCGCCTGACGCCATATTACTTTGTGATTAAGGGAGCGGCACGGCTCGCGGGAATTCTCGCTACTTTGTGTCCGCATGATAAAAAGAAGATTCACGGCATGTCCGAAGCGGTACTAATACCTTGTGCGGTAGAAAAAATTTGAATATATTTGTTTAGAGAATTGAAATGGAACTCATGAAGTTGTACAACATAGATGGTTGCGGGTATTGTGGCATGGTTAGGTCGGTTTTAAAACAACTCGATCTGGACTGTGAAATAATTGACATGCCTTGGTCTCACCATGAAAGAACAGCGGTGTATGAAGTTTCAGGACAGTACATGGTTCCGGTTCTTGTTGACGGTGATGTGGTTTTAAGCGATGAATATGAGATCATTGATTACCTGAAAAAAACTTACCCTGTCGAATCATAAACCCCCTTTAAAGGTAAACCATGCAAGAATGGCAAAAATACCTGAGTGACAGTGTTGTGAAGGTAGAGGACCTCCCCTTTGTTCCGGAGTCTTTTGATTATCGGGAACGATTGAAAAAGGTTGTTGATGTTTTCCCTGTTCGCATTAATTCCTATTTTCTAAGTCAGATAAAAAATGAGAATGATCCGCTTTGGAAGCAGGTGGTCCCCACACTTGATGAGTTAGACGATATCGTCGATGAGGAAAGTCTTCTTGTCTCTGATCCGCTAAACGAAGAGGGGGATATGCCTGTTCCAGAACTGGTACACAGGTATCCTGATCGGGTTTTGCTGATGGTCAATAACCAATGTCCGATCATCTGTCGTTTTTGCACACGCAAGCGAAAAATTGGTTTCCCCGGAGTGGTGACGCGAGAAACATTACGCCGGGGAATCGATTACATCCGCAAAAATTCCGAAGTGCGCGACGTCATCCTTTCAGGAGGCGACCCATTGCTGGTTCCTGATAAGGAACTCGACCGCATACTGAGCGAGCTGAGGAGTATTCCGCATCTTGAGATTATTCGTATAGGAACGAGAGTGCCGGGAACTCTGCCGCAAAGGGTAACGCCCGAACTTTGCGACATCCTGAAAAAATATCACCCTCTTTATTTCAACATGCACTTCAATCATCCGGATGAAATAACGCCGGAAGTGGAGGAGGCATGCAACATGCTGGCCGATACGGGAATTCCATTAGGGAGCCAGACGGTTCTTCTCAAAGGTGTGAACGATGACACTGGAGTTATGAAGGAACTTATGCACAAACTTCTCATGATAAGGATCAGGCCCTATTATATTTATCAGGCGGATATGGCCCTGGGGACCGATCATTTTCGAACCGATGTGCAGAAAGGGTTAAACCTCATCAGTGATTTGCAGGGACACACTTCGGGAATGGGTGTTCCCTATTTTGTGATTGATGCGCCGGGCGGCGGCGGGAAGGTGCGTTTGTTGCCCAACACGGTCATCGAGCACAACGAAAAGGAAGTCATCATCAAAAACTACGAAGGTAAAGTATTTCGTTATCCCCAGCCTGTCAGGAAGTCTGCTAAAAAGAAGGTCCCCGTTACAGAAGAACCCGTCTCTACAGAGAATGTCTGCCAGATGCCAGCCTGAATTAAAACAATTGAATCAGAGAATTTCTATCCGGTATGAAATCATTCCTTTGAACCGGGAAGAATCGCAAAAATGGATGTGGGCAACGCAGACATTTATAACAATAGGGGTTTGATTTATAAGGAACTTGGACAGTACGACAAGGCAGTTGAAGAATTTATGAAAACGGTGTTTTTAGACCCTAATTACGCAAAAGCCTATAATAATATTGGCGTGGTATACTACATCCAAAAAAATATAGAGGAGTCATTCAGAACTATCGCAAAGCGATCGATATCAACAGTAATAATCTGGACGCTTTAAATAATCTCGCAATCGCGTATACAGCTTTAAACCAGATGGAAAAGGCCAAGGTGGTATTAAAGGAGGCCCTTAAATCGGATCCGGAGCACCTTGGGACGAATTACAATATGGCAGTTATCTTTAGGCCAAGGGGAATATTCGGGCGGCTCTTCACCATTACAGGCGCTTCATGGTGTTGGGGAAGAATACTCATCTGACACTGGCGTTTGAAGTGCAAAAACATATTTAGAAGCTTGCTCAATAGATATATATCATTAAAATAGATCAAGTGAGAGCACGAGAGGCTTGTGCTGTGCTCTGGGCTGTTTCGCTATGGTTGGGGTGTCTCTATCTATAAGAGGAAGAGGTATTATGCAAGGGGTGAGAGGTGCTATTAAAAAAAATATGATTGCCGGGCTTCTGGTAACTATTCCCGCCGCATTCACCTACATCATTCTTGAATTTGTTATTACGCGGGTGGACAGGATGATGGCTCCGATTGTGCCTAAAATAATTGGTACTCAGGGAATGGAAATTTTGAAAGAATATCCTGTTCCTGGCATGGGATTCCTGCTTCTCATTTTGTTTATTCTTCTTGTTGGACTTATTGCGACTAATTTTTTTGGCAAGAAGTTATTTGAGTTTGGTGAGTTAATTTTGCACAAAATTCCATTTGTGCGCGTTATCTATATCAGTATAAAAAAAGTAGTAGACATGATTTCTCAGTCGCAAACCCAGACTTTTGAAAAAATGGCATTGATAACTTATCCCCGATCATCCCTCAAAACGCTGGGAATCGTTGCCTGCGATACCCAGGGGTTGGTTTTGGACAAGGTGGGTGAGGCATCTGTTAATGTATTTGTGCCGACATCACCTAACCCGACAACGGGGTTTCTTGTCGTTGTGCCTATCAACGAAGTAGATTTTCTTGAAATGACCGTGGAGGAAGGATTAAAAATGATAATTTCGTTTGGGTTGGTGGCGCCAGAGTAAGGTTTGGTAACAGGTGCTTTGATTTTAATTATTTTTTTGGGTTTTCTGATTTTCCCGCCATTTTTCGCTGATAGCTTTGGCGACCTTCACATCCAGTTCACTGAGCACTATTCTCGCAATGACCTGCAGTGCAAGGTCTTGATCAATAGCGACAATCAAACTCCTCCGATAGCGATTTTTCCACTTTCTTCCAGAGTCTTGCAGACAGCAATGATCTTCTGCTGGGCCTTTTCAACATCACTTATCTTGGTCGGTCCCATAGATTCCAGATCTTCTTTCAGCATGAGGGAGGCACGTTCTGACATATTGGAAAATAACTTTTCCTTCAGCTCATCACTGGCTGTCTTCAGTGAGACCAGCAAATCTTCCTGGTTGACCTCTTTCAAGACCAACTGGATACCATTGTCGTCTACCTTGAGGATATCTTCGTAGGTGAACCTCAGGTTACGAATTTCATTGGCCAGATCGGGATTGACCTCATCCAGTGAAGTGAGGATTGAAGTTTCTGTAGCGCGGTCCAGAGACCCCATGATATGAGCCGCCGACTCCACTCCGCCAAGTTTGCTTCCCGATACGGCGCCCGATGCTCTGAACTCTGCCTGCAGGGCTTCGTCCAGTTCACGAATCACGTTGGGGGCAACACGTTCCAGAGTCGCCAGTCGATGAATAATCTCCATGCGGTTTTCTTCTGGAAGTTCCCGGATAACCTGACTTGCCACTGGAGGTTCCAGATGCGCTATAACGATGGCCGCCGTTTGAGGATGTTCGCTAACTACAAACGAAGAAATCGTTTTTGGCTCAAGCATGCGCACAGTTTCCAGTCCGACGGCAACTCCTTCACCCGGTGTCGAAATGTTGTTGAGAATTTCGGTTGCCTTGGCAGGGTCCAAAGCTTTCATCAATGTACTCTTAAGGAAGTCCATTCCGGTAACTCCAAGGCCGCCCGTACCACTTTCCACGGCATCATAGAATTCTTTATTGACGGAGTCTATGTTACCCTTATCAGTTTCACCGAGCGAGGACATATAGTTACCCACCGTCTGGATCTCTCGTTCATCCAGGTTTGCCATTACTTTGGCGGCACTTTCTTCACCCATGGACATCAGTAAAATAGCCGCTTTTTCTGGTCCTGTGAGTTTTCCTCTAGCCATACTACGTCCCTTTGATGGAGATCTTTCTTGGGAATTCTTGTTGTTTACGCGTTACCGAGACCTTTTTCCCGCACCCATTTTCTCACGATTCCGGCGGTGTATTTAGGATCGTTCTCTACGAATTCGCCGACTGATTTTCTAATTTCAGCGGCTTCCGCTCCCATGTCGCCGAGTCGTTTCTTCTCATCTTCAATGGCTTCCAGTTCAGTCGAGGTCAAAGCACCTTGTGCTTCTGGTACGACTTCAACGGATGTGGTCATCAAGTTGATAATAGGTCTTATTCCTCGAGTGAAAAACATTACAACAATTATAACAAGTATAAGGCCTAGGGTGTATTTTACAACTTGGAAGCCAAGGTCGATTTGCTTGGCTTGCTCTAGTTTTTTTTGTTGGGCGGCTATATCACTGCGGTCGAGCTGAATATTTTCCACTTTGATCTGGTCACCACTTTTCAGTTTATCCTCCGCATCTTTTTGGACAATCTCCTGGATTTGTTCAGAGTTTAAACTTTTTATTCGTGTGGTTTTTGCTTCCTGAGGTTCTACCTCGCCCTGTTTGAGTTGACTTGATTCCTGATCGCCTGTTTTACCAATCCGGGTTTTAATAAATGGATTAGAGGAACCTTTTAAATCCAGAACTATTTGAGAAGATGATTCCTTACTATAGTGAAAGAGGCGAGTGTTTGCATTTTTCAAATGAAAGGTCAGGGTCACCTGGCCTTCGCTTGATTTAACGTCAATGGCAGAAAGGTTTTTATCCCGGTATTTCCTAGGTGTGATATTCGGGCCGACTAAGGTATCATCAAAAACAAAGTCGATTCTTTTTTCTTTAAAATTGGCACTCACTTGGTATTGGGCGGGTCCCTTAATGTCCAGAAGAAGACGTGTGTATTCAGGATGGGGGCCAATCCGGATTCGCTCAATTTGCGTTGCTGGAGCAAATTCATCTACTTCCTGAGCTTTTGCGAGGTTCAAAGGACCCCAGGCGAAAAGCAAAGTCGCCAAGCTCAGGAAGGTGAGCAACCTAATTTTTTTTAGAAGAATCATGGTCTCGGACATAAAGTGTTGAACTTATGTTCCTAAGCACAGCAATTTTTATACCAGTGACAGAATACTTTGTGCGAAACTAGGAGTTTGGTAGCTTTAAGTCAATAAAAGCTAGGTTTTAGAGATATTTTTTCTATAATCGGTCAATTTCTGAAACGAAGATCGCTGTAATTTTCGTCATATTTTTGACAAAAGAAACGATCTTTTTTTAATGGATTTCAGAAGATTCATTCCACTTTCTCAAAGGTTTCGATTGATGGACGAAACTGAATGGGACAAGCTTCGTTACCAGGAGTTGATTGTTCTTCGAAGTTTGCTGAAGAAGCAGAACGAACTTCTGGGGTAGCATGAT
>MPLX02030684.1_pt1 | contig 14989 bp, 10 predicted proteins | sample 1617341 | NCBI WGS metagenome assembly MPLX02 (sample SAMN05944804, study PRJNA350692) | marine metagenome | biome: marine; feature: ODZ; material: water; isolation source: 120 m water sample filtered on 0.2 um supor filter | place: Pacific Ocean | collected 2012-04-08 | depth 120m m | reverse complement strand
GGGAGCACGCTCTCGTCCCATGATTACGGGATGAGAGCGTTTTACGTTATTAGGAGAAATGTGTGTCTGATAATCGCCGAGAAACAGCGTCAGTGCTGAGAGAAGCGAAAAGCGAGCTGCGGGCAAGCTGCTTGCGCCCAATCACTCGTGAAATCGTCGCGGACTTGGAGACGCCGGTCTCCACCTACCTTAAGTTGGCGGCCGGCGAGCCTTCCTTTCTGCTGGAAAGCGTGACTGGAGGGGAGCATGTGGCGCGATATTCATTCATCGGACTGCAGCCGCGCGCCGCCTTTGTGGTGCGCGGCCAAAATGTGACGCGCCATTCCGGGCCCGCGCTGGACGAAATCGAAACGCGCTGCGGCGATCCCCTCCAGATTCTGCGCACAGCGCTAGCGCCTTACCGCTCGGACCCGCCGCCGGGGCTGCCAAGACTGATAGGCGGCCTGGTCGGCTACATGAGCTACGACGTGGTGCGCTTTTTTGAGCCATCGCTTGAACTGGCATTGCATGACTTGCCCGATGGCATCTTTCTGCTCTACGATACCCTGTTGGCTTTTGACCACACCCGCGGCCGCCTGCTGGCAATCACACACGCAGCCGCTGATTCGCCTGCAGAAGAAGAGGCTGCTCGTCAGCGGCTGGCCGCCATCGAGGCGCGCCTCCAGACCCCGACCCCGGTCAGGCCACCTGCCGCCGCCGGCATGGAAGAGAGCCAGCGCTCGCACACGCAACCCCGGTTCGAGGCCATGGTGCGCCGCGCCAAAGAACATATCGCCGCCGGAGACGTCTTTCAGGTGGTGTTATCGCAGAAGTTCACCCGCCAGACTGAAGCCAGCCCATTCGCGATATACCGGTCCCTGCGACGACTGAACCCCTCGCCATATATGTTCTTTTTCGATTTTGGTGACCTTGTCGCGGAACCGTTTTACCTTATCGGCGCATCCCCCGAAGTGCATGTGCGCATGGAAGCCGGGCGCGCCATCTTGCGCCCTATCGCCGGCACGCGGCCGCGCGGCGCCACGGTGGAGCAGGACGATACGCTGGCTGCGGAGTTGCTCTCCGACGCAAAAGAGCGCGCCGAGCACGTCATGCTGGTGGATCTGGCGCGAAATGACCTCGGGCGCGTGTGCGAGTACGGTTCTGTCGAGGTCACCGACAGGATGGTGGTGGAACGCTACAGCCATGTCATGCACATCGTCAGCCAGGTGGAGGGTGACCTGCGCCCGGGACTGGATGCGTTCGATCTGCTGGCGGCCACCTTTCCGGCCGGCACGGTGAGCGGCGCGCCCAAAGTACGCGCCATGGAAATCATCGCCGCGCTGGAGGGCAATCCCCGCGGCCCATATGCAGGGGTGATTGGCTACATCGGTTTCGATGGCTCGATGGACACGTGCATCGCGCTGCGCACGCTCTACATGCAGGGAAATTCAGTCACCGCCCAGGCAGGGGCGGGCATTGTGGCCGACTCCGACCCGGCCAATGAATATATGGAAACACTCAGCAAAGCGCAGGCAGTTGCGCTGGCAATCGAACAGGCGGAGGGCAACCACCCAGCGGCAGGGATACAAGCATGATAGCGGTCATAGACAATCACGACAGCTTCACATACAACCTGGTGCAATACCTCGGTGAGATGGGCGCTGAGCTGCGCGTTTTCCGCAACGACAGCATCACGGCAGCGGACCTGAAAGCGCTCGCGCCCACGCACCTGCTGGTCTCTCCCGGGCCCGGAGTGCCCGCCGATAGCGGCGTCTCGCTGGCAGCCATCCGCGAACTGGGGCCGACAATCCCGACGCTGGGCGTCTGCCTCGGTCATCAGGCCATTGGCGCAGTCTTCGGTGGCAGCATAGCGCGCGCGCCAACCCTGATGCATGGCAAGACCTCCGCCATCCATCACGATGGCGCTGACCTGTTTCAGGGCATGCCCAATCCTTTTAACGCCACCCGCTATCACTCGTTAATTGTGGCAGAACCGCTGCCCGCATGTCTACGCAAGCAGGCCGGCAGCAGCGACGGCGTGCTAATGGCAATGCGCCACCGCCGGTACCCGATCTACGGCGTGCAATTCCATCCGGAAAGCATTCTCACCGAGAGCGGCAAAACGCTGCTGCGCAATTTTCTTTCACTTGGAACCGATAACGGAGACCCGTCAAGGAGGACGACATGCTGACAGACACGCTCCTCAAACTGCTGAATCATGAGAGCCTGACTCAGGCCGAAGCCGAAGCGGTGATGAACCAGATCATGTCGGGCGATGCCACCCCGGCGCAGATAGGCGCTTATCTGGTCGCGCTGCGCATGAAAGGCGAAACTGTGGACGAAATCACCGGCAGCACGCGCGCGATGCGCGCCCACGCCGTTAGGGTGACGCCTGCAGATTCCATCGCGCCGCTGCTGGATATCGTCGGCACCGGTGGCGATGGGTCGCACAGTTTCAACATATCCACCACCGCGGCCTTTGTAATCGCAGCAACCGGACGCAGGGTGGCCAAACATGGCAATCGGGCTGCCAGCAGCAAGTGCGGAAGCGCGGATGTGTTGGAAGCGGCCGGCGTATCAATGGACCTGACCCCTGAACAGGTCGCCACCTGCATCGACACAATCGGCATCGGTTTCATGTTCGCGCCCCGCTTCCATCCCGCCATGAAGCACGCAATCGGACCGCGGCGCGAATTGAAACAGCGCACCATCTTCAACATCCTCGGGCCGCTCACTAACCCGGCCGGCGCCACTCACCAGTTGACCGGAGTTTATGACCCGGCGCTGACCGAGCCGCTGGCGCGCGTGCTGGGCGAGTTGGGCAGCAAGGCGGCCATGGTCATCCACAGTCACGACGGGCTGGACGAACTCACCACCACCGGCCCGAACCGCGTCAGCCAGCTGCAGCCCGATGGCAGCGTGCATTCCTTCGATTTGCATCCAGAAGAGCTGGGCCTCGGCAACAGCAACCAGGAGCGGATGACAGGCGGCTCCGCCGAAGAGAACCTGGAATTAATGCGCGGCGTACTGGGAGGAAAAATGGGCGGCGTGCGCAAAGACACAGTGCTGCTGAACGCGGCTGCGACCATTGCCACCGAAAACGGCGACATGCGCACAGCGCTGCAGGAGGCGCGTGCCGCGCTGGAGAGTGGCACAGCCCTGAAGAAACTGGAGGCGCTCGTCGACAGCAGCCAGCAGCTATCGGCGCATCAATGAGCATTCTGGATAAAATCCTCGCGCGCAAGCGTGAAGAGGTGGCAACCGCGCGGCGGTCGCTGCCGACCGCGGAGTTGGAGCGGCACGCAGCCGCTGCCGCGCCGGTGCCCGATTTCGCCGCTGCTCTGAGGGACCCGGCCAGCCTCGCGCCAAGGTTGATTGCCGAAGTGAAGCAACGCTCTCCGAGCAAAGGCTTGCTGTCCGCCGATTTCGACCCGCTGCTTTTGGCGCAAGCTTATGCCGGCAACGGTGCGGCTGCGATCTCCGTGCTGACGGACGAACACTATTTCGGTGGTTCGCTGCGCCATTTGCGCGCTGTAGCCACGCTGGAACTGGGCAAGCCCCTGCTGCGCAAAGATTTCATCTTCGACCGCTACCAGCTGCTGCAGGCACGCGCCGCCGGCGCCAGCGCAGCGCTGCTGATTGTGGCCATGCTGCCGCCCGGGCAACTTGCGCACCTGCTGGCGGCGGCAGCCGAGCTGCGATTGGCCGCCCTGGTGGAGGTGCACACCCGCACTGAACTCGATGCGGCGCTTTCGGCCCACGCCGACATCATCGGGGTTAACAATCGTGATTTGCACACCTTCGAAACCAACCTCCATGTAACCGCAACGCTGCGACCGCACATCCCCGCCACCGTGATTATGGTGGCCGAAAGCGGCATCCACACACTGGAAGATGTGCAGCGCTTGGCGCAATTGCGCGTGGACGCGATGCTTATTGGCGAAAGCTTGGTCACCGCAGTGGACACGGCCGCCCGCGTGCGCGAGTTTACTCAAAGGACGAACGACCAACAACCAACGACAACCGCAGCTTTTGTTAGCCGTCCTTCGCCGCCCGTCGCCAAACGAGAAAGTTCCGTGAACATTAAGATCTGCGGCGTCACATCGCCCGAAGAAGCGCTGCTCGCCGCTGAGCTCAGGGCAACGCACATCGGCCTAAATTTCTACCCGCGTAGCCCGCGTTTTCTGAGCTTTGAGCGCGCGCGCGCGATAGTGCGCGCGCTGCGCGCACTGCCGACTCCACCGATGCTGGTAGGCGTGTTCGTAAACGAGAACGCTGCTGCCATCCGCCGCGCGATGGCCACGCACAAACTTGACTTAGCGCAACTTTCGGGCGACGAACCCGACGCACTGCTGCTGCAACTTGGCGACTGCGCCTACAAGACTTATCGTCTCGGCACAAATCCACGCCCCACTTTCCGACCGTCCGATAGCGACCAGCGGGCACCGGCATTTCTTCTCGACGCGCACGTTCCCGGCCAATACGGCGGCACTGGCCACACGTGTGACTGGACAGCGGCAGCCGGAATCGCGCACCGATATGATGTGCTTCTGGCCGGCGGGCTGACGCCCGAAAACGTGGCGCAAGCCATCACACGCGTGAAGCCGTGGGGGGTGGATGTGGCCTCCGGTGTCGAGCGCGCGCCGGGCATTAAGGACGCGCGCAGAATGATGGCATTTGTGTCCATTGCGCTTGCAATTGCTGAACGCAAATCATCAGAATTGCAGAAACCGATATTGGGTCGGAGGTGATATGAACGCCACAACTACACTGCCAGGGAAATTCGGCGCTTATGGCGGCCAGTTCGTACCCGAGGTGCTCATGCCGGCGCTCGCGGAACTCGAGCGCGCCTACATCAGCGCCCGCGACGAATCCGCATTCCAGGGTGAGCTGCAGCAGCTGCTCATCACATACGTCGGCCGGCCGACACCGCTCAGCTTGGCCGCCCGTCTGACGGCGCATTGTGGCGGCGCGAGGATATACCTGAAGCGAGAGGATCTGGCGCACTCCGGCGCGCACAAAATCAACAACGCACTCGGGCAGGCGCTGCTGGCCCGCCGCATGGGCAAGGGCCGCATTGTGGCCGAGACCGGGGCCGGGCAGCATGGTGTGGCCACGGCCACCGCCTGCGCGCTTCTCGGGCTGCGCTGCGTGGTCTACATGGGCACTGTGGATATGGCGCGGCAGGCACCCAACGTGGCGCGCATGCAATTGCTGGGCGCGGAAGTGCAGGCCGTAGAGAGCGGCTCGCAAACGCTGAAGGATGCCATCAATGAAGCCATCCGTGATTGGGTCGCCAATGTGAACGACACCCACTATCTGCTCGGCTCAGCGCTGGGGCCACATCCGTACCCGACCATGGTGCGTGATTTTCAGGCCACCATCGGGCGCGAGACGCGCGGTCAAATAATGGCGGCTGAGGGGGCGCTGCCGGAGACAATCATTGCGTGCGTGGGCGGCGGCTCGAACGCGATTGGTATCTTCCATGAATTCATCGCCGACGAGAGCATCGAACTAATTGGCGTGGAGGCGGCCGGCGCAGGCATTTCCAGCAGCAAACACGCCGCCCGCTTCGCGGACGAGGATGTCGGCCGTCCGGGGGTGCTGCATGGGTGCTATACCTACGTGATGCAGGATGCTGACGGCCAGATCGCGCTTACGCACAGCGTCAGCGCCGGGTTGGATTACGCCGCCGTCGGCCCCGAGCACACCCGTTTGCGCGAACTGCAACGCGCCTTTTATACCCACGCCACGGACAACGAAGCGCTACACGCCTTTCAATTACTCTGTGAACAGGAGGGTATCATTCCGGCGCTCGAATCGGCCCACGCCGTGGCAGAGGCAATAAAACGTGCCGCGCGCATGAGCCCGGAAAGCGTCATCATTGTTAATCTCTCGGGGCGGGGGGACAAAGACCTTGACACAGTTCTCGGCGCCTTGCGCGAAGCGTGATTTCATGTCACGCGCAGACCCGGACCTGCCATGACAGATCCAGTTGACCTGGTTTCCGGCGCCTTCACCAAAGGCCGCCCGGCCTTCATGCCGTATTTCACCCTTGGGTACCCCGATTACGAGTGCTCGCTGCAAATCGTGCAGGCCTGCGCGGCGGCCGGGGCTGACCTGATGGAACTCGGCATCCCATTCTCAGACCCGCTGGCCGATGGCCCCACCATCCAGCACAGCACCCAAGTTGCACTTGCAAACGGCATGACTGTGGCGCGCTGCCTGACAGCCGTGGCAGAACTGCGCGCGCGCGGCGTCGCTATCCCATTGATGTTGATGGGTTATTACAACCCCATCCTCGCGCACGGCGAGGCCCGCATCGCGCGCGAGGCGGCCGCCGCCGGGGCAAACGGCTTCATCATTCCTGACCTGCCTCCTGAGGAGGCCTCCACTCTTGAAGAACATTGCCAGCGGGGCGGGCTCGCACTCGCCTATCTGCTCGCGCCCACCAGCACCGAGGCGCGCATAAAACTGGTGGCCCAAAAGGCAAGCGGTTTCGTTTATCTGGTGTCGCTGACCGGCGTGACCGGAGCGCGCAGCGAACTGCCGAGCGCGCTGAGCGATTTCGTGGCTCGCGCGCGCCGCCATGTCAGCCATCCGCTAGCGGTCGGTTTTGGCATCAGCACGCTGGAGCAGGCACAACAGGTCGGCGGGCTAGCCGACGGCGTCATTGTGGGCAGTAAGTTAATCAGCGTTGCGGGAGAGGCAAACGACCCGGTAAAAGCATGCGGCGCGTTCGCGCGCCAGATGGTGGCGGCGCTCAAGGACACGGACCCACATTGAACCTCCGCGCAGAGAGAATGTGGGCCTAGCGCCCAGAAATCAGCGCGTCAATCTCACCCGTAAGTTCGCGAAAAACCTCGGTGCTCACCACACCGTCATGCCGGAGCACCCTAAGCGTATCCCGCTTGGTCTCCAGGATTTCAAGCCGAGTGGCTTCCAACTCATCGTCGCGAATGTCGGGCAGCATGGTGAGCGCTTCGCGCACCGCGCCAGAGAATTGCTCTATCTCCGCACGCAGCGGGGGCAGCACTACCTCATAGTTTTCGCGCGTGAGTAACCCCTGCTTGAATTGCGATTGCAGATACTGCTCGGCCGCTCGTGCGGCCGCCAGGCGCGCCCGCCTCCGCTCGTATTCCACCGGGTTTGCGCCACGGCGCAGCAGGCCCAACCGCCGCAGCACCATCGGCATGGTGGTAGCCTGCACACCGAGCGTAAACAGCACCACGCCAAAGGTCATCACCAGCACCTGACTGTGCCCTGAAAGCGCCGCCGGAAGGGTGAGCGCCAGTGCCAGTGCAATGCCGCCGCGAAGGCCGCCCCAAACCATTACGGCCTGCCAGGAGGCGGGCGTGCGATTGCGAGAAAAGAGATTTAGCAACGGGCTGAAACCGAAAACCGTGACCATGCGCGCGAGAAGAGTCACCACGATGGCAGCCAGCAGCAGCCACAGATTGTCGGCCAGTTTTTCCAGATCAACCTGCAGGCCAATCAGCAGGAAAACACAGGAGTTCGCCAAAAACGCCATGAATTCCCAGATGTGAATGAGCACATTGCGGGTAGTGTTGCTCATGCCATAGCGCCGCCCACTGTTGCCGATCATCAATCCGGCCGCCACCACAGCCAGCACCCCGCTGGCGTGCACTTGCTCGGCCAGAAGATACGAACCATATGCCAGTACCGCGCTCAGCACTGTTTCCACCAGATAATCATCAATCTGCCGGATCAGCCGGTAAGCCACATACCCCAGCCCAAACCCCACCAGCAATCCCACACCGGACACACGCAAAAATTCCACCGCGCCCTGAGCCGGACTGAAATCCACGGGATGCAAAGCGAACTCCAGCAGCAGCATGAACACCACAATCGCGGTGGCGTCGTTCAGCAAGCTCTCGCCTTCAGTCAGCAATCCCAGGCGCTTGGGCAACCCCAAGTCCCGGAATATAGCGGTGACCGCGACCGGGTCAGTGGCCGAAATGAGCGCCCCGAACACCAACATGGTGGTGAGCGGCAGCCCGGTCACCGTGGCCATTAGCCAGCCCACTAGCACCGTGGTGAGCAGCACGCCCGGAATTGCGAACACCAGCACGGCCAGCAGGTTGTCGCGAAACTCAGAAAACTCAATATGCAGCGCAGCTTCGAAAATCAGCGGCGGCAACAGGAGAAGTAGGATAAGTTCGCGCGCCAACTCCGGCGCAAGTTCGGGTTTTTCCGGCAGCAGCACGGTTATCGTCACCCCGACAATCACCAGCCCGACCGTGTAGGGGAAGCGCACCAATTTCGTCAGCCACGCCACTAAAGCAGCTATGAGCAAGAGCGCCGCGACAATCAGTTCCGTGGTGACGAATTCAGCTTGCATGGGAGCGGATTATCAATGCCGCAGGCGCAGGCGGGCGCTCACGCGTCCGCTTGCGCGGCCGGCGCTTCGGGTATACGCTGCACGGTCGGCAATATGGTCTCCCGCAGCATGGAGGCGAACATAGTGCTACGCCGTTTAACCATGATGACAGGACAGCGCGCGCGCGCGGCCACCTGCCCCGAGACATTGCCCATGAGGATGTTGCGGAACAGACGTTCCTTCGTTGCGCCGATGACCACCATGTCACATTCTGTGACGGCCTGCAGGATGCCCTCCACCGGGCTGCTGGCAGTCACCACCCGGCGCTCAATCAACTCGTAACGGCGACCCTCCGTCGCCCGCCGAAACGCGTTCTGCGCCCGTGCCTGCGCCTCAGTGGCGTCCACTCCCGGAAGGGCAACATGGGTCAGCACAACACGCGTCTGTTCTGGAGTGTTGCGCGCCAGAGCAATGGCCACGCTGACGGCCAGCCGACCGTTCGGGCCGCCCGCCACAGGTACCAGAATTGAGCGTAGTTGTTCATAAGGTCGATGGCGTATGATGGCGATGTCAGTGGGCGGGTTGGATGCAATGCGGTCAATCACCGAACCGAACATTTGGTCACGAGAACCGGTAAAGCCCGGCCAGCCAAACACCACCAAATCGCTCGCGTTCTCAGAAATGGTCTTCAGAATCGCGTCGGAAATGGAGCGCCCTAGTCTAATCATCGTGTGTACCGGCACATCCAGCATACGCGCCTGCTCAATCACTTGCTCCAGATACGGACGTCGCTCGCGCAGGAAGAGACGGCCATCAAAGAGGTGCAGCTGGCGCGGCACCTTGACCGCATGCAAGGCCAGCACCTCGCCATCGTGTTCTTTTGCCAGGATGCTGCCGAGCCGCCCCAGCCTCTTCGCCTGATCCAAATCAGCCACCGGCAGCAGCACAGAGTAATCTACCGACGTCAGGGCTTCCTCGTGCAGCACCTCTTTCGGACGCTCCTCCTCTTCACGCTTGCTGAAGTATCCCCAATACAACATAAGCCCGACTGCAATCCAAGCCACGCTGACAAATCCTACTTGATCCATCTTGCTTGCCAGAAATACAGCCATTCCTAAGTTGATTACAATCCCGATCACCGGAATCCACGGAAAGAACGGTATCTTGTATCCGCGCTCAATTTCAGGCCGGCGGCGCCGCAATGTCATCACCGCAATGTTGACCTGAGCAAACAGAAGCAGAAACATGACGTTAGCCGCCGCCGCCACTTGTTCTATGGGCAGGGTCATTCCCATCACAACAACTAGTACCGCAGACAGAAACACTGCCCAATACGGGGTGTGCAACTTCGGATGAATGGAGCCAAAAACGGCGGGCAAATTATTATCCCGCCCCATGGCAAATGACACGCGCGATGACGAGTAAATAGTGGCGTTCAAAGCCGACATTGTGGATGCCAGTCCACTGATCAGGATCAGAACTCCACCCATCGGCATGAATTGCTCGGCGGCCCGCACAATCGCCACCTCCTTGGCGTGCGCAAGGTAGTCCCACACTGCCATACCGGAGGGCGGAACCACTGCCCCAATTACCACAAAGCCAATCAGGACATATATGATGACTACCACAATAATCGAATAAAAAATCGCACGCGGAATATTGCGGGTTGGGTTTTTCACTTCCTCGCCACTCTGGGCGATAATCTCGTAGCCTTCAAAGGCGATAAAGGTCATCCCCATGGCTACGAATATTCCACCTATTCCGTTAGGCAGTAGGCCCTCGGAAAAATTGTCCGTCCAATCAGGATTACCAGCTATAGCATACAACCCGAAGCCAACAAAGATTAGCAGGATTATTACTTTCGCGGTCGTAACCACGTTGCCCACCAAGCCTGCTTCACTGGCACCCCGAGAGTTGATGTAAGCGAAGATCGCAATAATGGCAACCATGAACACTATGGCAAGTTGATGCTCGCTCAAGGGAAACGGAATCCCCGTTAGCGTCCACAACTCGACGGCCAATCTACCAAATCCCAACGCGTACAAAGCACAAGCAACGATATAAGCAAACCAATTCATCCATCCAGCGAGAAAACCCTGGGTACCGCCCATGCCCTCTTTCACCCACCGATACCCCGCACCGGCAGCGGGCAAGCATGAGCCCAGCTCTGCATACGACAGCGCGGTAAAAGTAGTGACAATGCCATTCAGCAGGAACGCGATGGCCAGCACCGGTCCGGCGTGGCCAGCCGCAATGCCGATTAACACAAAGATGCCGGCGCCAATCATTGCGCCGACGCCAATCATGGTAATGTCGAGCAGCCCGAGTGTACGACTCAGGGTGATTTCTGCAGCGTTTTGTTGGTCATTCATGATGCATTCTCCGGCTCAGTACGCAGCCAATCGCGTCGCCGCACCACGCGCGAGTCAAACGGCTAATACTAGCACAATTCGGGAGACCGATTATGGTTGAGTTTGCTAAACTCTTATTATAACCCCTTCGTGCGGCCGCAATACCAAGGGGTCTAAACCTTCAGCACCGTCTCGGTCTAGCGTGGTGGAGAGCAGTACCTCGCCATAGTCAAAGCTTACGGACGTCACCTGCTTCGACTCGCCCTCGAAGTTGAGCAGTACCAGCAGCCGATCGCCACCGTACTCGCGAAGGTAGCCATACACAGCGGGCGGCGCGTCATCCAGAGCACGATATTCGCCATGGGTGAGCGCCGGGGTTTCCCGCCGCAGGCGCAGCAGACAACGATACAAGTCTAGCATCGAGCCGGGCTCGTCACGCTGCGTGGCCACATTCAGACGCTGGTATTCAGGATGGAACAGCAGCCACGGCTCGGGTAAATCGCCGTGCACGGCCGGACCGGAAAAGCCAGCACCGGGCCTGGCATCCCACTGCATGGGAGAGCGCTGCGGGTCTCGAGAGAGTTCCGGTTTCCCCGAGCGCTGTGGCCACGGGTCCTGGCATTTTTCCGCGGGCACGGTTACATTCAGCATCCCGATTTCGTCTCCATAATAGAGGGTCGGCGTCCCGCGCAGCGTGAGCAGCAGCATCGCGGCCGTGCGCGCCGCAGCGGCGCCATAGCGACTGGCGATGCGGTGCTCATCGTGGTTACCAAGCACGTGGTTGGGCCACGCGCCCGCCGGAAGTGCCGCTTCCAACTCGTCTACTTTTCCGCGCACCAAGGAGGCACGCCAGGGAATGCGCACCAACGTGAAATTGCCGGGCATGTGGATTTCATCCAAGTTAGCCCCGTAATAACTGGCCCATTTGCTCCAGTCGAAGATGTGAATCTCACCGACCGTGAAGCGCGGGCGAGCGCGGCTATATTCGTCCAACAAAGCGCGCAACTCGCGATAGACGGCATGTATATCGGGGTGACCGCGGTCGTTGACGTGCAGTTGCGAATCGTATGCGTCCATAGATTCGTAACCGATCGCCGCGTTGTTGCGATTGGGCGGGTTATCTCGCAACACCGGGTCTTTCATGAAGCCGTGCGCGGCATCCACCCGGAATCCGTCCACCCCGCGCTCCAGCCAGAAACGCACAACGGAGAACATGGCCTCTTTCACTGCCGGGTTTCTCCAGTTCAGGTCGGGCTGTTCCTTCAGATAGGTGTGCAGATAATACTGGCGGGTGTGCGCGTCCCATTCCCAGGCAGGCCCGCCAAAGATACTCAACCAGTTATTTGGCGGGCCTCCGTCAGGACCAGTATCGCGCCAGGTGTACCAATCGCGTTTCGGGTTGCTGCGCGAGGCGCGTGATTCCTGAAACCACTGGTGCTGCTCGGAGGTGTGGCTGGGCACGAAATCGAGCATCACGCACAAATCACGCTGGTGGGCTGCCTGCAGCAGCGCATCCATGGTCTGCAACGTTCCAAACAGTGGATGGATGTCACAATGATCGGAAACGTCGTAACCGAAATCGGCCATCGGCGAGGGATAGCACGGGCTAACCCAGATGGCATCCACGCCCAGTTCGGCCACATAATCCAGCTTCTCAATGATTCCCTGCAGGTCGCCAATGCCGTTGCCGCTGCTATCCCGAAAACTGCGCGGGTAAATCTGGTAAATCACCCCGTGTTTCCACCACAAAAATTCAATAGGCTCGGTCATATAATGCGATTCTTCATATCTCTAAGGATGCCGCTCTCTCAACAGACGATTGTACGGGTCACTGGCAAATTGTTACAGCTAATGCAGCCTAACCCCGTGTCGGTCTGCCAGCAGCGCACACGTGCGCTCGACTTCGGCCTGACGGACAGCCTCCGACCAGCCCAAGGCAGCCCCCGTCATGTCCGCCAGCTCGGCGAGCAATTCGGCGTTCAATTCGCCCAGCATCGCCAGAGAGGTGCGCCGCAAGATGAGATCATCCAGATGGGCAACCCGCTCATGCAGCGCCAGAAAAGCAATCTCGCGCTGGCTAAAATATGGATGACATTGCAGAGATTGATCGGCATCGGCAGAGATAAATGCCGCCGCCGCGGCTGCGCGCGTGCCATAGCGCCGGAACAGGATTTCCAAGCGCGCCAACTGAAGACCGGTCTCCGCCGACAGCGCGGCCAGCCAGCGCTGCTCGGCTGCCGCCCCGCGCGGGTAATCCTTGCCGCCGCCGATGGGCAGGTTCCGCGTGCTTTGCCGCCGCTCGCGCCCAAGCACAGTCAACGTCATATCAGTCACCTGCTCCGAGAATGCGCGGAAGGTCGTCCACTTGCCCCCGACCAAGCTATAAACCGGGAAATCAACGCCATCCCCCGGCCAAGTTAGGCGCACGCTGTGGTCGCGGCTGATCTGCCCGGTTGCGTCGGACTGGCGGGCCGGAAGCGGACGCACGCCGGAGAACGAGAAAATAATCTGGTCGCGCTGCACAGATATGCCCGGAAACACTTTCGCAATCATTGCCCAGAAGTAGTCAACTTCCTGCGGGGTGCAGCGCGCGCTGTCGGGGTCATCGCAATGCAGGTCGGAGGTGCCAATCAGAACTTTGTCGCGCAGCGGAAAAATCAAGACGATGCGCCCATCGTCGTTTTCGAAAAAGATTTCGTGCTCGCCAATGGCGGCGCGTAATTCCGGATGATCGAGAATCAAATGAGAGCCTTTTGTGCCGCCGATGAAGCGCGTCTCACGCTGCAATGCGCCATTGACCGCATCGATCCACGCTCCAGATGCGTTGATCACGATTTCGGGCTGCACGCTGAAGCTTTCTCCAGTAAGTTCATCGCGCAACGTGACCCGGCTGTCCGCCGCGCCGACGGCTGCCAGATAGTTTCGGGCAGCCGCGTGAGGGCCGGCTGCCAACCCGTCAACAATCAATTCCACGCATAGGCGCTCGGGCACAAGTATGGCCCCATCAAAATAAGTCGCTGTACACAACACTCTGGGGTTAAGCTGCGGGAACTGCGCCAGAGATTTTCGGCGCGCGGCGAAGCGATGCCGCGGCACCGTGCCCTGCGTGCGCGTGTAGGCGTCGTAGAGCCACAGGCCGATTTTTGTGACCACCGCGCCGCGCTCGCCGGGTTCATGCAGCCAGCCCAAGAATTTGAGTGGCGCGTTGAAAAGCCCGGAAAACCATTTGAAAAACGGCATGGTGGTCGGCAGCGGACGCACGTAGTGCGGCGCGTTTCTAATCAGCCTATTGCGTTCGCGCACGGCCTCGCGTACCAGACGAAATTCCCCGTTCTCCAGATAACGCACGCCCCCATGCGCCATGTGCGAGGTAGCAGCGCTGGCGCCCGAGCAGAAGTCACCCTTGTCCACCAACAACACATCTACACCCTGAAGCGCCAAGTCACGGAAGACGCCCGCGCCGTTTATCCCGCCGCCGATAATCAGGACGGATACAACCGGATCCTGCAGCATGGATTCGAAGTCCCCTGGACGTTTAATGGTCGCCATTCGCGGCAGAGGGGGTGCTCACTTACCCTTTTACCGATCGAGCCAACATGTCGCGAAGAAAAAAGCGCTGCAGAGGCGGGAAAACTATCGATGGCAATGCAGTCGAGACAAATACAGTCGCGGCCACAGGAACGTATTCAGTGATGCAGCTCAGTCGCTATCAGGTTGTCCCATTCCATCCGCAGCTGGTGCGATTCCACAGAGCGCGCGAACACCCCGAACTCGCCGGCTGCGACTTCACCCAGCCCTTCCACAGGGAGGCGATTAACATATATCCCGTTTACATACAGGCTAAATCCGTTCCCTTGCAGCAGCACTCCCAGCCGGTATACCCCCGGACCCTCGGGCACAGCATCAGAAACAGCCACGAGCAAATCTTCATAGACGTCGTTTTGCCTACGGACGAGCCGGTAGTTGCCCTCACAGGTGATGGTGGCGGCATAATAATTTGGGAGCCTAGCCTTGAATACCAGGCCATAATAATCCTTGCCGGTGCAGGCCTCCACGATCACATCGCCTTCGAAGAAAAAATCGCGCTCGGCGAGATGGAATGCCGGGCCGGTGGAGTAGAACTGCGTGCCGCGCTGTTTCATGCTCAGGCGCAGCACGCCTTCTACAATTTCCGAATCCCAGAATTCGTTCCGCTCATAGCCCCATGGAAACTGCGGCGGTTCGAAATCCTCCGTCCATAGCACCGCCACCGGCGTAACCGGAGGGTCAAGGTCGCGCACGCTTTGCGGAATGGCAATCTCCCGAGTCGCCGTGGACG
>MPLX02283258.1_pt1 | contig 15055 bp, 15 predicted proteins | sample 1617341 | NCBI WGS metagenome assembly MPLX02 (sample SAMN05944804, study PRJNA350692) | marine metagenome | biome: marine; feature: ODZ; material: water; isolation source: 120 m water sample filtered on 0.2 um supor filter | place: Pacific Ocean | collected 2012-04-08 | depth 120m m | reverse complement strand
TTCCATATTCAAAATAATCAGAGGAGACAGCCTGCCATGATCCATCACTAGCTATTACATTATGGTCATTTGACCCACCAGACTCCCAAATAACAGTAGTTCCCTCAGATATTTTTAGGACCTTAGGAGAGAATTCATCATCAACAACTCTAATTATTTGGAGATCTGGCCCAGAAGCTTCTTGAGAACCGCAAAAAGAAATTAATATAGATAACCCAATAAAAAGTAATATTCTTGGATTTTTATTCATTCTATATTTCATCACTATTTATTAGTATAATATTCATATGGAGAAAAAAACATGGCACTGCACAAAGTGTAAGAATATGCAATATGAAGAAGATATTGTAACTATGACTGGAAAATCATGGTCGAGATTCATGAATATTCAAAATAGGAAATTCACTGTAATTACATGTGCTAAATGTCAATACACAGAATTTTACAAAGGGACAAGTAAAGGCTGGGAAAGCGTTGTAGATTTCTTAGGAAATTAAATTTATTTTCTTTTTAGTACAAAATCTTTAAGCACTACTGTTTCTGTTTCTTTTTCAATTACATTTGCAATTGTATAGGAATCTTGATCCCAGCTGTTTATTTGCAATGTATTTCCAGGAGTTACTGGTCCGCTAAATCGAGCAGAAATTTCAGAAACCTTTAGGGGGTCATTTTCAAATTCACTTTCAATTAATTTTTTACAAGTTATTCCATATGTACACAATCCATGAAGTATTGGTCTTTCGAACCCAGCAACTTTTGCAAAGTCAGGATCAACATGTAAGGGATTATTATCTCCAGAAGGAACTCTGTAGAGAATAGCTTGATTTTCAAGAGTTTTATATTCAATTACATTATCAGGGTCAGTTTTTGGGGAAGTTAGTTTTTCTTTCTTCTCTGGCTTTATGCCAAAACCACCTTCTCCAATAAACAACATTACTGATTCTGCGGTTGATATTTTTTCATCGCCTATATAAGAATCAGAGGCAATAGTTACCGATGCAAATTTTCTGTAATCTTCAACAGCTGTAATTTTTGCTTTAGTTAAGGCTGTCCCACTAGATGGAATATCTTTATGTATTGTTATTTTTTGTTCACCATGAAGAAGAGAGGTTAAAGAAACCTCAAGACCCTCGGTTCCAATAATTGAAAAGACTGACTCCATGGGGTATATACACGCCGCAAAAGATGGTATAACTTTTGGATTAGGACCTAAAGTAAATTCAAGATCACTTTTATTTAGAGGATCTTGACTACTTCCAACAGCAATATTATATAAAATAACTCGTTGTTCTGACCAAGAACCTTCTACCTCTTCTAGTTCTTTGTTTAATAATATTTCTGGATTAATTGGCATGAGTTTATTCTATTGAAAGTGTCCCACTTTTTTCAACTTCTTCTATAAATTCTTTACTTATATTTAACTCATTAAATATAGATCTAATATCTCCTGAGGTATTTTCTTCTTCTTTCTGTATGAGAATATTGTTACTTCTAGGGAAGTTATTGTGATACGAATTTCTAGAAACAGGGTGAGGGTGGACTCTTGCTTCATCTAAGTCAAGTACTGGCGTAACACAACAGTCAGTATTATTAAAAATATCAGCCCACTCATCCCTAGGCTTCCTTAAAAATATTTCACTAAACAAATTTGTGTGCTCAGGCCATTTTTCAAAATTCATTTGGTCACTTACCATTTCACTTGGAAGGTTTAAAGTTGCAATCAATTCTTTGAAAAATTTATTTTCAAGTGCTCCTACTGCTACATATTTACTATCTTTTGTTTCATAACACCTATAAAAGGGAGCCCCACCATCTAATAAGTTGGTTCCCCTTGACTTACTCCACATTCCGCTATCTTTTAATCCAAATAATAATGACCCAAGATATGAAGCCCCTTCGAACATCGCAACATCATAAACTAGATTTTTCTTTTCATTATTCTTTACTTCGTAGATTCCAAGTATTCCAGAAATTACTGCAAACATAGTTCCAGAGCCATAATCAGCTAAGAGATTTATTGGGGGTTCAGGAGGATTTCCTTCTTTACCTAATAAACTTAAAATCCCTGACAATGCAAGATAATTTATATCATGTCCAGCATCTTCTTTCATAGTGCCTTCTTGTCCCCATCCAGTAAGCCTTATATAGACAGTATTAGAATTTACAGCATGAACTTCTTCAGGTCCTAAGCCAATTTTTTCCATTACATTTGGCCGATTACCTTCTAATAAAACATCAACGCTAGGAAGTAATTCTTTTATTAATTTTATTCCGTCTTTGTTTTTTAAATCTATTGTTACATTTATTCTATTTTCTAAGGATGGATCAGTACTAGGAGGGAGTAGATTTACTATATTTGGATTATTTACCCTGATTACTTCAGCACCAAGTTCAAAAAAAGTATTTGCCGCTAAAGGCCCAGGCCCAATAGAAGCGATCTCTAGAACACGAACCCCTTCAAGCGGTTTCATTAATTAAACCAATTCAACAATTGTAGCGTTTGCGGTTCCGCCACCTTCACATATTGCTTGGAGGCCATATTTTAATTTATTTCTTTTCATTTCATGTATAAGATTTGTCATCAGTCTTGCACCTGTTGCTCCAAGTGGGTGTCCAATTGCTATAGAACCTCCATTAGCATTTACATTTTCATAACTAATTCCTGGGAATTCTTTTCTCCAAGCACCAACTACAGATGAAAATGCTTCATTTATTTCTACAAGATCCATATCTTCGGGTTTCAACTTTGCATGTTCTAGAGCTTTATTTGTTGCGGGGATCGGACCACTTAACATTAAAACAGGATCTGTACCTACAACGGACATACTATTTATTTTGACCATTGGTTCTAAGTTGTACTTATTTATCGCTTCTTCTGAGACAACTAATAGAGCTGCAGCACCATCGGAGATTTGTGAAGAGTTTCCAGCAGTAATTACACCATCGGGTATAAATGCTGGGTCTAGCTGAGAAAGGATTTCTTTAGTCGTTTCTGGCCTAACTCCTTCGTCTTTAACTAAAGTTTCTGAAATTTCGAGAATTTGGTTATCAAGATGACCATTCTCTGAAGCAAAAAGAGCTCTTTGGTGTGAAGAGTAAGCTATTTCATCTAATTCATCTCTATTTAAATCCCATTTTTCTGCCATCATTTCAGCTGATAATCCTTGGGGAACTAAGCCTGGGTATCTATCGTACATTTTTGGACCAAATGCTGTTGAGACACCTTCGGGCCCTTCGTAACTAAATGTTGATCCCATGGGCACTCTTGACATCATTTCTACACCACATGCAATTGCAATATCATATGATCCAGCAATTATTCCTTGAGCTGCAAAATGTAAAGCTTGCTGAGAAGACCCACACTGCCGATCAACGGTAGTTCCAGGTACTGATTCGGGGAGTCCAGCAGCTAATGCAGCATTTCTTCCAACATTTCCTGTTTGTTCTCCGAGTTGGGAAACACATCCTGCAATTACATCATCAATATCAACAGGATCTATAGAATTTCTGCTTACTAGGTTTTCAATTACTAATCCTAATAAGTCTATTGCATGGGTTCCTTTAAGAGAACCGCCTCTTTTACCAATTGGTGTTCTTAAACCGTCTACTATAAAAGCGTTTCTCATAATTTTAATATACTAAAGTTGCATCCATTCTTCAGGATTGTCATCTACAAAGAAATCTGATACAAGTTGTTGACCAGGTTCAATTGCATATTGATCAAAATCAGTAACACCTTCTTCTTCTAAAACATCTTGATCTAAGAAGAAGTTACCAGTACAACTAGAAGAATCTCTTTTTAGGACAGCATATGCAGCGTCAGCATATATTGTTGGTTTTCTTGAACCTTTAACTAGTTCTGAACCAATTACATTTTGTACTGCAGCAGTATCTAAAGCAGTTCTTGGCCACAAGCAATTAGATGCTATTCCAAACTCTCCAAGTTCTTCTGCAAGCCCATGTGCAATAAGAGACATTCCATATTTTGCTGTTGTATAAGCAAGGGTCATTCCGAACCATTTTCTTGCAATATCTATAGGAGGTCCAAGCGTTAAAATATGTGGATTATTTCCTTTTTTAAGATGAGGTATGCATGTTTGGCTTAATAAGAATGTTCCTCTGACATTTATATTATGCATTAAATCATATCTCTTCATGGGGGTATTAAGTGTGTCACTAAGGTGTATGGCACTTGCATTATTAATACATATATCTATACCACCAAATTTTTCCACAACTTGTTTTATTGAATCCTGTACTTGATCTTCAAACCTTATATCACATACTAATGGAAGAGCATTACCGCCAACTTTTTCAATATCTTCTGCAGCAGTGTATAAAGTTCCTGGAAGCTTTGGATGAGGCTCAGTTGTTTTAGCTAAAATAGCTATATTTGCTGCATCTTTTCCAAGTGCTTTTGCTATTTCAAGACCAACACCTCTAGAGCCACCACTCATCACTATTGTTTTGTCTTTAAAGAAACTCATTAAGATATTTTATTAAAATTGTGTATTTTCTGTCGAGTCTTTTTCAGAAAGTAGTTCAGAATCTTTTCCTAAGATTATTTCTCCTAATCTCTCGTAATAATTAGAACCGACCTCTTGTTGATGTTTAGTTGCTGTGTACCCTTCTTTCTCTAATTCAATCTCTTTTTTTTGAAGATCAACAAATGCTTTCATATTCCCACCTTTATAGTTACTTGCAAGCTCATACATAGAACTAGTCATTGAATGAAAACCAGCTAGAGAAACAAACTGTAACTTATATCCTAAGTCTGAAAGTTTACTTTGAAATTCTTCAAGTTCTTTTTCATTAAATTTTTCAGTCCAATTAAAAGAAGGAGAACAATTATAAGCTAAAAGTTTATTTGGAAATTTAGCTTTAATTTCATCAGCAAATTCTTTTGCAAACCCTAAATCAGGCTCATTCGTCTCACACCATATAACATCAGCAAACTCTGCATAAGAAAGAGATTTCGCCAAAGCAAATTCTTTGTTGTTCTTAATTTCAAAGTACCCATCAACTGTTCTTTTACCGCTTAAATAAGCTTTATCGTTTTCATCAAAATCTGAAGTTATAAGTTTTGCACTATAAGCATCAGTTCTTGCGATAATTACAATTGGTGACTCACTCACATCTGCTGCCAATCTTGCTGCACTAAGTTTGTTAACGAATTCATGAGTAGGAATTACAACCTTTCCTCCCATATGCCCACATTTTTTTTCTGATGCTAGTTGGTCTTCAAAATGTAAACCAGAAATACCTGAATTAATAAACTGTGAAGTTAAGTCGAATACACTGTAAATGCCACCAAAACCAGATTCCGCATCGGCAACGATAGGAGGTAAGCTGTCCATTTCTTCTTCAGCACTAATTCTTAGTAGTGTATTGTTCATTTTTTTTACAAAGTTAGGACCACTATTTGAAGGGTATAGAGATAAATCAGGATAAGTATTATCGCCGTTATTACTTTCAGATGCTATTTGCCATCCACTTACATAAATAATTTCAAGACCAGCTTTTAACATTTGGACACCTTGTTGGATTGTTGCAGCACCTAGTCCAGAAACCCACTTATCACCTCTATTTAATAAATCCCACAAATATTTAGAACCTTTTTCAGAGATTGTATTACTAACTTTAAATGGAGGCCTTAATGAAAGAATATCCTCATGTGTGTAATTTCTTTTTACACCATCCCACCTATTATTACGCAGGTAATCTTTGATGATTTTATTGTCTTTAAAATTAACTTTATTCACCTCTTATTAATGCTGGCTAGCAGCAACACTGGCAATTATAATTATTAAAGTTAATATACCTGCACCAGCAATAAGTACTTCATTTCTAGTAATCTTTATTTTTGGAGCAGAGCTCATAATAGAAGCAAATAATAAAATAGTAGCTGAAATTATTAGTGCAAAAAGTGGAGCGTAGTCGTGAAAGTTGATAAAGACTTGTGAAATAAATATAGCAACAGCCCCTCCAGATAATATTGCACCTACTGGCACAACAATAGAACCAGTAATTCTTTTTCTTACAATATCTGCTTGTTCTTGTTCATAAAGATTAAGACCTTTAGGAACTCCTAAAACCATCGTAATTAAAGTAATAAGACTTTGTGACACTACTCCAAATAAAACTACTCTCCAAAAGGATCCGAATACTGGTATTAAGTAAGTTGTTGGATCTTCAGGGAGAATTCCTTCAATTGTTTGACCAATGCTCGAAGTAATCAGAAAGGCACTAGAGGAACCAAAAATTAAACCTAAACCTAAACCGAGAAAAACAGATTCTCTATCTGAAGTATGAATACCAAATCCAGCAAAATTTGTTTCAAGAATTTTTTTAATGTTTATTGTGTTTATTACTGCAAAGAAAGTAGTAGTTAGAGCCAAATTCAAAATAAAATCTCTTTCTTCATAACTTGCAATTAGCTTAAGTGTCTCAGATTCTAATACGAGACCTTCATATAAATTAGAGCTCATGAGGAAAGCTTGTATAAATCCAGCTATAACTCCAAAAAGTGAACCATATTGTAAAGCTTTTGTAATTTTTGTAAACAACACAACAGGAGGTTCAACCTCTTCTATGGTTAGCACAGCACTTTCTACAATAACAGCTTCCTCCACTACAGCTTCCTCCACTACAGCTTCCTCCACAGTTTCTACAACTGGTTCAGCACTCTTAACTGCAGTAGTAACATCAACAGCTTCTCCAGATGACCAACTAGATAAAATATTATTTACGTCTACTCCGCTGGCTTCAGCTCTAGCTTGAGCAGACCTAGAAACAAGCTCTTGAGGAACACCTGTCGAGCTACTAATTTCTTCTATAAGTTTTTCATCCATTTTTGCTTCTCTCTAAACTTTAGTCATCTGATGAGTTTCTAACTACATCATCAAACGTTTTTTCTGTTTTATACCATTTCATCCAGATAACTAATATAAAAGACCATAGAATCAATCCTCCGCCAAGTTTAAGTATTACTCCTGCAAGAGTCTGGTCATCTATTGTAGAAATATTAAATACTTGATCTATACCTACATAGGCTGAATAAAGGGGCTCTGTTCCAAAAGCTAAAAAGCTAGCAGGAATTGTTGGGAGTAAAGATTGCAAAAAAAGGTATGCTATTTTTGCTGGTGATCCAAGTTTCTTTATATCATCTGTAAAGCCAATTACAGGAACCCACATATTTAATGACACTAAAAGCATGAAAGAGTGAATGAAAAAGTGAAATATAGTGTTAGTCACCATTAGGTTTACAATTAAGCTCCAGTGCATTCCAACCATAACTGTATTGAAAAGTATAAAAGCAACTAAAGGTTGGCTAGTGAACTTAAGTAAACTTGTGAATGGCTTGATTGAGATAACTTTTTTTTGAGCACTGTGCATTCCCAGAAGTAAGAGAGGTGGTGATACAAAAGCAAGAACTAAGTGCTCTAGTGAGTGGACAGAAAATAAATATTTCTCACCAATATCATGAATTGGCCAATCAGTAAAAATCCATAAAATTAAAAGCCCTGAGTACCAAAATTTTCTTTTCTCCTTTTTTAAGTAACTGTTATCTGTTGTATATTCAAAAAATATTATTAAAGAAAAAATTAATGCCCATACATCGTAATGTGGGTGCCAAGATATATAAGACATTAACTATAGAAGAAATTTGCCATACCTCTTTCAAGCATGACAATTGCGAAAAGTATTAGTGCTAGGATCATTCCACCAGCAAAAAATCTATTTACCATTTTATTTTCAAAACGTAAATGCATAAACCATCCTACAACAATTACATATTTACCAACTGCTAAGAATATCAATAAAGAGTCCGTAAAGACGCCTACTAAGTCTTCAAGATAATAAAGTGTTACTTCAAGTGCAGTGAGAACACCCAAGACAATAGCAATCTGAACATATTTCTTTGGTGTAGGATGTTCTTTGTGATCAGTTGACATTAGATTAAGTACACCACAGTAAACAAAACAATCCAAACAATGTCAACAAAATGCCAATATAGAGCTATGAATTCAAGATTCATACCTCGGTCTAAAGAGAGGCCTTGTTGCCTTTGTCCAATAGCCCAGAGTGCAATTAGAAAAACAACTCCAATAAAAACGTGAAGACCATGAAACCCAGTTAGAACATAAAAAGTTGAACTAAAAATATTAGTAGAGAGCTCAAATCCTTTATGGTAAAACTCAGTAAATTCATAAATCTGACCCGCAAGAAATATTGCTCCAAGCATTGCTGTTGCTAGTAACCAAACTCTAGTTTTTTCTTGGTCTTCATTTTCTAAAGCATTATGAGCTAATACCATTGTTAATGAACTCATCAATAATATAAAAGAACTTATTGAAGTGAAAGGTATGTCATAAACATCAGTTAATTTAATTCCAGGAAAGTTACGACCTTTAAAGAGTAAAAATGTAGTTATTAACGTACCAAAAAACAATACTTCAGTGGATAAAAAAACCCACATGCCTAGCTTCCTAGTTTCAACACCAGTTGACTCATGAGGATATTCATGACCACTACTCATTCTTCCTCTTCTTTCATACTAAATTCTTCTTCAAGAGGTTCTATTGCCCAACCGAAAGATCCAACTAATAAAAGAACTATACCTGCTAACGCCAGAGAAATTGATCTATAAATTACAGCATACCCTAAAAACGGCAACCCGAATGCAAGGATAATAGGGAAGTAGGAAGGATTAGGGAGCTCAATAACTTCTTTTGGATTTAAACCTTCTTCTTCGAGCTCCAAAAGCAAAGCATCAGCAGTATCTTTTCTTACAGCTCTTCCTTCTTCGTCTTCATCATATTTTGCATGCCAAAAGTCATCTAAACTTTTAATATCAGGAGCCTTCGAGAAATTCCAAACAGGTGTTGGAGATGGGATGGTCCACTCTATTGTTCTTGCATCCCATGGATCAAATGGAGCTTTTTCACCTTTTCTTTTTGAGTAAATCCAATTAGCCATAAACACAATAATTGAAAGGCCTATAATAAATGCACCAATTGTTACTATAAGATTCCAAAAACCAAGATTTGTTTCTTCGGCATACACCCAGGTTCTTCGCACCTGTCCTTGAAGTCCCAACCAATGCATAGGACCAAATGTTAGATTCATTCCAATTGTCATTAACCAAAAATGTATTTGACCTAATGTTTCGTTATACATTTTGCCCCATACTTTAGGGAACCAGTAATACAAACCACCAAAAATACCAAATAAAGCACCTCCAAACAGAACATAGTGAAAGTGTGCAACTATATAATAAGTATCTGTTTGCTGGGTATCTGCAGGAACTATTGAGTGAGTAACACCACTCAACCCACCAATAACGAACATACCGATAAAACCAAGAGCAAAAAGCATAGGGGTTTTAAGATTTAACTTTCCTCCCCATATTGTTCCAAGCCAGTTAAATATCTTAACTCCCGTGGGAACCGCTATAACCATTGTCGATAAACCAAACCCCGCTTGCGCTACAGGACTAATTGCAGAAGCAAACATATGATGCGCCCAAACACCAAACCCAACAAAAGCAATACCAAAACCAGCAAATACTATTGCAGCATATCCAAAAAGAGGCTTTCTAGAGAATGTAGGCAAGATTTCTGAAACAATTCCGAATGCTGGAAGGATAAGAATATATACCTCAGGATGCCCAAATAACCAGAAAAGATGTTGCCATAATATTGGATCTCCGCCACCTTCGGTTAAGAAGAAACTAGTTCCAAATTGTCTATCAAAAGTCACATAAAAAAGTGCTATTGCAATTATTGGCAAAGAGAAAGCAAGAAGAAAAGCGACTGCAAAGGTCATCCATGTAAATACTGGCATTCTCATTAACCTCATACCTTTAGTCCTCATATTTAATATTGTCACTATAAAATTAAAGGCTGAAACAAGAGAAGAGATACCTAATATCTGTAAACCTATTGCCCAGTAATCCATAGCAGTTCCGGGAGAATATTTAAACCCAGCATTAGGCTGATATCCAAACCAACCACCGCTAGGCGCATTCCCAAGCCAACCAACCTCTTCAGCTAAGTATCCTCCTTCAGGAGCTCCTGCAGTACCAAATATAAATGTTGAGTATAAAAAGAGTCCGCCAGCAACCCACAGCCAAAAACTAAGAGCATTCAGTCTCGGGAAAGCAACATCTCGGGCCCCTATTTGAAGTGGAAGTAAGTAATTAAAGAAGGCTGCACTAATAGGCATTATTGCAAGGAAAACCATTGTGGTTCCATGCATTGTAAACATTGCATTATATTCAGCAGCGCTTAAAAAACTACTATCAGGTTGTGCTAGCTGTATTCTCAGTATTAATGCCTCTAAACCTCCTACCAATAAAAAGAAAAAAGCAGCATAGCCATACATAATTCCAATTTTCTTATGATCAACCGTAGTTACCCAACTCCAGAACCCATATTCAGAAGAAGGTCTTCTAAATATATTTGTCCGTTTATCTGGCTCAATTATTTTTGTCATTTCAAAGTCCCCAAATAAACAATCAATGCTTCTATTTCTTTTTCAGTTAATTCTAGATTAGGCATAAAAGTACCTGGTTTTACCTCAGGAGGGTTTGTGAGCCATTTTGTTAGATTTTCTTTATTATTTTTTAACGAAGCCCCAGCAAATACATTTCTGCTTGCAAAGTGAGTTAAGTTAGGAGCAATCCTGTCTCCTTGAACATCCCAAACCCCATTAATTACGTGACACTGTGTGCATCCTGCATTCAAATATACCTGTTTACCTTCTGATGCTAAGGAAACTTCAGATAGATCATTTTTTGCATTTAATTTTTCATTATTAATCCATTTTTCAAAATCTTCTTGAGTTAAAGATAAGACCCTACCTCTCATTTTTGAATGGCTAAGTCCACAATATTCTCCACATTGAGCCCAGAATTCTTCTGCTGCATCTGCTTGTAAATTTAAATATGTTTTTTGTCCAGGAACTAAGTATCTTTTACCGTTTAATTTTGGAACCCAATAATTATGTAGAACATCATTTGACCACATCTCCAGTCTGACTGGAGTATCTTTTGGAATAACCATTACATTTGCTGTAGTAATTCCATATTCAGGATATTTATATTCAAACCACCATTGGTGACCAATAACTTGAATTTTTAATGCATCTTCAGGCTCTTTTGCTAAATCAAAAATTGTTCTAACTGTTGGAACAGCAATTGCAGCCAATATAAGAACAGGGATAATAGTCCACATAAGTTCTAAGACATTGTTTCCATGAATTTGCTTAGGCTCTGGCTTACCAGGCATATCACGAAAGTAGTAGACAGAAAAAATCAATACTCCCATTACAAGAAAAAAGACTGCTACAGCTATCCAAAAAGTTAACCAAAAGAGTTCATCAATTTGTCTAGCATAAGGCCCAGCAGGACTTAAGGAATCCATAGGTGCATTTTCTATACAAGCTGTTAGAAAGAGTAAGCTCAATACAGAGAAATTTTTATATTTAAATAATCCTTTTTTATTCATAAGTTAACAAAACCTGTAGTCAATCTTTAAGGATAGCGTTGTACATATATATAGTGTAATCATAAGTACTATGTCTTTATGGTTGCAAAATTTAATTCAAAATTGAGTAGCTACATGAAGCTTTCTAAATTAAGAGTGATTGAACTTCTCTTAGTCACAACTGTCCCATCGATGATTATTGCAATATACGGGATGCCACCTTTGGATTTGGTTTTATATACGTTAGCTGGGGGAACTCTACTTGCAATAAGTGCGAATGTTATGAATCAAGTATTTGAAGTTGATAGAGATAAGCTAATGAAAAGGACTTCTGACAGACCTCTTGTAACAGGAGAGCTAAACAAAACAAACGGAATGCTCTATGCTGCATTTTGCGGTATCTCAGGTTTTATAATTCTTTATATTTTTACAACTCAGCTAGCAGCATGGATAGCTTTATCAGCAAATTTATTTTATACATTTATTTATACACTTTTTTTAAAACCAAGAACTAATCAGAATATTGTTATTGGTGGAGCTTCAGGTGCAGCACCAGTATTAATTGGTTGGGCAGCAACAGGTAATTCACTAGAGATAGGTACATGGGTTTTATTTTTATTAGTTTTTACTTGGACACCTGCTCATTTTTGGGCATTTGCTATTGAAAACAAGTCAGATTATGAGGAAGCAGATTTTCCAATGCTTACAACACAGGAAACATATGAAAGGACATCAATATTTATAGCTATATATTCTTGCGCAACAGTTATAGTTTCAATTATTGCTGCACCAATTTTGCAACTAGGGATAATCTATTTGTTTATTGCTATTTTTTTTGGTTCTAACTTAATGTATAAATCATACAACTTGTTTAAAAGAAAGACTCTACCAATAAAATACTTTGTATTTTCAAATACATACTTAGCTGTTATATTCATAGGTATTGTGGCAGATGTTTTATGGACTTTAAGAGGAATCTAGTTAATGTTTGAATCATTTTTATCAATAACTTATCCTCCAATACCTATTACACAAATTGGACCTGTGTCATTCTCACTTCACGGCGTCTTTGCTGCTCTCGGATTTTACTTTGGAGCTAATCACGCAATTAAATTAGCCGAAAAAGATAAGAAAGATACAGTACTTTTTGAACAAGGGTTAACTTGGGCAATTTTTGGAGCAATAATTGGAGCAAGATTTTTTACTATTCCTGCCCATTTGGGTGATCCAGGATACGGTTTAGATGATGTCTTTTCTCCTGTAGGTAGCTATTCAATCATGGGAGGAATGTCGGGGGGTATTATTGCTGCTTATTTAAAAATAGAATTAATTGGAAAAGGGGATTTCAAACAGTACTCAGATTACGCTTCAACAGGATTGATTCTTGGTACTGTAATTGGAAGAATCGGAGATCTTGCAATAGTAGAACACCTTGGTAGGGCAACCAGCTTTATGTTAGGTTATGAGATAAAACCAGGCTACGATGTAGCACCTCAGCATAACAGTTTAGAGTGTGCTGAGCCGTTGACTACATGTGGCACTTTTCATCATGTTGCAATGTATGATCTTTTCTTTGCTCTTATTGTTTTCTTTATCTTTAAATCACTAAGAAGTAATTTTACCTTTGGCAAAGGTTCGTGGATTGGTTTGTGGGCTATTTGGTACGGGATTCAGAGAGCAATATTAGATACTTTAAGATTTGGAATGGGTGACGCAACAATTGGAAACTTTACTTGGAATCAAATTGGCGGTTTGTTACTTGCATTACTTGGTTTGTTCATATTTCTAAGAAATAAAAACTTAAAATAAAGTATATATAAAAATTGAATAAGAAATTAATGTAATAAAGCCAATTAAATAGCTTTTTTTAACTACAGACCTAGATAATAAAACTACTAGTAATGACACAATAAACATCATTGTCATTTCATTTGTTACGTCGGTTTCAATAATGCCAGGAGCAATAGAAACCGAAACACCTCCAACCAATGCAATATTAAATAAGTTTGAACCAAATATATTTCCAAAAACTATATCTGGGTTTTTCATTTTCGCAGCTGCTATTGTTCCAGCAATTTCTGGGAGACTTGTTCCTAAAGCAACGACAGTAACGCCAATAATTATTGAGGATAAATTAAAGTATTCAGCCAAAGTAATGGCATTATTGACTACTAATGTACTACCAAAAATTGTTGCTGTGAGTGAAGCAATAGCTCTCAACCAAACATAATCTTTTTTTTCTATTAATAAATCCTCTTGATCAACAGCTTCTTCTGTAACAAGTTTATAGGTAACAAAAACTACTAATCCTAATAAACCAATTCCAAGGTAAGGTGGGAACTCTTTAAGAACCAAATATGCACTTACAAATATAACTGTTACGATAATCATCCATGTTGAAGAAGTGTTATTAAGCTTTAATTTTTTATTAAAATCTTTATTTAAAGCTAAGTATAAAACAGAAATTGCAACTAATGAGTTAGCGATATTGGAACCAATAATATTTCCTATACCTAATGATAGGTTTCCATTTAATGCTGCACCAGAGCTTGCAAATAGTTCAGGGGCTGATGTTCCAAAACCTATAAAGGTTGCACCAATTACTGAATTAGGCATGTTAAATTTCATTGCAATTTGAATAGCAGTGCGAACCATCTCTTCCGCACCTTTAACAAGAAGAATAAATCCTAAAATTAAACCAAAAATTGTAAGGTAAAGGCCCATTGATTTTTAACCTTTAGAATCTCTCCAGGAAATCCATTCTTTTACAGGTGACAAATCATAACTAGGACCATTAACAGCTAACGTTAATTCAGTTGCTCCAGCCTCAAGTAAGTCATCAGCCTTATCAATTCTATTGATGTCAATTCCGATTGATCTTTCAATTTCTTTAGGATCTCTTCCAATTTCTTTACACCAATTATTTAGTACATTATTTTTATGGGCTACAGTTTCAACTCCGGATCTTTCTTCAGTCCTCATTGCAAAACCATGCCAAATATCAGCATATTGAGCAGTTATCCTTAGTGTCACTTTTTCACCACCACCACCAATTAGTATTGGGATTTTTCTTGTTGGTTGAGGGTCTAGCTTCTTCATTCTCTCAACAATTCTTTCTAATGATTTCTCAAGTTCTTGGAGTCTCCAAATTGCAGAACCAAATTCATAACCATACTCGTCATAATCTTGTTCAAACCAGCCAGAACCTATTCCTAGTATTGCTCTTCCGTTTGATATATGATCAACAGTTCTTGCCATGTCTGCTAATAATTCAGGATTTCGGTATGAGTTACACGTAACAAGAGGACCTATATCTACTGTACTAGTTGCTTCAGCCCAACTAGCTAACATAGTCCAACATTCAAAATGTTTTCCTTCTCTTCTTTCTCCTTCAGCCCACTGAGTTCCATCCTCTTTATACAGAGGGTAGAAATGATCCCAGTTATAAATAACATCTGCACCTATTTCCTCTGCCTCTAATGCAGCGTTTCTTATTTGATCATATTCTGCATGTTGGGGTTGTAAAAAAACAGCAATTCTTGGCTTCATTCTTAGCTCTCCTTTAA
>MPLX02067648.1_pt1 | contig 15069 bp, 12 predicted proteins | sample 1617341 | NCBI WGS metagenome assembly MPLX02 (sample SAMN05944804, study PRJNA350692) | marine metagenome | biome: marine; feature: ODZ; material: water; isolation source: 120 m water sample filtered on 0.2 um supor filter | place: Pacific Ocean | collected 2012-04-08 | depth 120m m | reverse complement strand
GCTATTGTGAGGGAGCCTTCCATATACTTATTTGACGAGCCATTATCAAATCTAGACGCCGAGCTAAGGGTAGCAACCCGTGTTGAACTGAAGGCGCTGCATGAACGACTTGGAAATACAATGATTTATGTTACCCATGACCAAGTAGAGGCGATGACTATGGCTGACAAGATTGTGGTCCTGAATGAAGGGGTCATTGAACAGGTGGGCGCCCCATTAGAGCTTTACAATAGTCCAGCCAATATGTTTGTTGCGGGCTTTATCGGTTCTCCAAAAATGAACTTTTTGGACTACTCATCACTTCCTGAGGATCTCAAAAAATTGGCCCCAGAAAACTCATCCATTTTTGGTATTAGGCCAGAACATCTCTCGCTCAGTGGTGAAAATTCACTCCCTCTAGAGGTAAATAGCGTCGAACAATTGGGCTCTGACAGCTACCTCTATGGGAGCACCATCGGGGGTCAGGAGTTATCCATCAAGCTGAATAATCAAACCGATATTAGGGCCGAACAGAAGATTGATGTCAGTTTTGACCTAGACAATGCCCACTGGTTTGATAAGAACGAAGTGTCCATCTAAAATATTACTTCCAAGATTTATAACAGTAATGATCTTTTATTCAGATGAAATGTTTCAGAAAATTTTTCCATTCAATACAATTATGAATACCACCAGCCTAAATTCATAATATACTACATGCGTTTCTTCCATAATTGGAATTCAATAAAACAAACTAAAACTGGTTTCACACTTAGTCTAGAAGACAATTGGAGTTTCCACGCGCAGGTTTTGGAACCCTGGCTGATACGTATTGCCCTGGAACCTCCCCAAGGATTTGAACCACAAAGAAGCTGGATGGTTAATCCAGGAGGATCATTTCCCTGGCAAGGTCGAAAACGCCAAGACCTTTCAGTGTTCTCGCGTCCTGAATTCCAAAGGACCGAAAGGAACGGTGTTCTCGAACTGATTTCAGAAAATGCCCGAATGCGTCTGATTTCAGATCCCTTGCGTGTGGAATTGGATTTGAGAAATGAAAGTGAACAGTGGGTCAATGTCCTGCGAGACAGACGCAGCGGGGCATGGGGCTTTAACCACTCCAAAGAAACAACCTTCCATTTTCAGGACCGTCAAGAAACGGACCAGCATTTCGGACTTGGTGACAAATCTGGTCCGCTGGATCGCAGCGGCCGACGCTTCCGGATGAGGCAGATGGATGCTCTGGGCTATAATGCTGAAACCGGGGATCCGCTGTACAAGCACGTTCCTTGGCTGATGGTGAGGGATGCTTCAAGTAAAAAGTTAGTGGGTCTTTTTTATGACTGCTTGGCCCCTATGACCTTTGATCTGGGTGCTGAGCGTTCAAATTATCATGGATTCTATCGTCACGTCTCAGCAGAAACTCCTGGACTTGATCTTTACCTGATTTACGGTGAAGCAACAGAGATCATAGAATCGTTCACTCGGCTTACCGGGTTGCCTAATCTTTCTCCTCGCTGGTCCCTAGGTTTCGGCTTCTCCTCAATGCATCTGGCTGACGATCCTAATGGAGAGAAGGCAATACTGAGTTTTGCGGCGGATTGCCAACATCATCGGATTCCCATCAGTTCACTCCATTTTGGATCAGGTTATACACTAAAAAATGGAAAGCGTTATGTATTTACCTGGGACAAAAAACGTTTTCCTGATGCTAAGTCAATGCTGAATCAATTGAAGCAGAGAGGACTTGGAATCGTGGCCAACATCAAGCCCGCACTTCTCCAGGACCATCCAAAATTCCGTTCAATGGTCGAGTCCGGGGGATTTCTCAAAACACCGGCAGGAGACCCGGCAATTTCGCAGTTTTGGGGAGGTCCGGGCGCACACATCGATTTTACCAGTCCTACAGCCCGTGGCTGGTGGAAAAATCAGTTGAAGGCTGAAGTATTGGTTAAGGGAATTGATTCGGCCTGGAATGACAACAATGAATATGAAGTCGACGATGCCGATGCCCAAGCGTCCGGTGAAGGATGCCCATTTCCTGCAAAGCAGGCACTGCCTCTCCAGGCACTTTTGATGACCCGAACCAGCGTAGAAGCACAACAGGAGCTTCATCCGAAGCTGAGAAGCTATTCTGTAACACGAGCAGGCTGCCCAGGTGTTCAGCGTTGGGCGGAAACTTGGACAGGAGATAACCAAACTTCGTGGCACACATTGCGCTGGAACATCGCCAACGGACTCTCATTGGCAATTTCCGGAATGGGTAGAATGGGACACGACATTGGCGGTTTTTCTGGAGAACGTCCGGAACCCGAACTGCTGGTACGCTGGTTTCAGGCAATGTCGCTACACCCACGTTGCGTAATGAATTCCTGGAAACCCGAAACCGAGGGGATGAGCTTGCCCTGGATGCACGCTGAAATGCTGCCCAGAATACGCTCAAGCCTGCACTTGCGCTACCAATTCCTACCTGTCCTTTATGCTGCCATATGGCGCCTGCATCACTGGGGAACTCCTCCGATTACCCCGCTTTGGTGCGAGTTTCCGGACGATGAACAATGTTACCAGGCAGATGATTGTTTTCTGCTCGGAGGAAGGGTTCTAGTCGCTCCCGTATTGGAAGAAGGCCAGCGTAGTAAAAAAGTTTGGCTCCCCAATTGCTCAGAAGGCTGGTTCGATTTTTATCGAGGAAATGAATTGGGATCTGGGAAATGGATTAAGATGAAGGCACCTCTTACACGGCTGCCTTTGATCATCAGGGGCGGAACCCTTCTTCCTCTGGCGGGCAGGGTTTCCACAAAATACCCCCATCAGACTCTTTCACGAAAACTTTATGTGTTTGCGGGTGCGTCTTATCAAGATACCGTATCCCCCTCCAAGCCATATTGGGTGGAAGACGATGGCATTAGCCTTGATTATCAGTCAGGCGGGTATTGTGCCTTTCATCACACCATTTCCTGGAATAAAAAACTGGTGAAGTTGACTTTGAAAACCGAAGGACAATATCCCCTGCCCAACCTCCGTATTCCTGTGTATTGTCCTAATTTAGATAAACGGAAATTGTTATTGGAACCACAAAAAATTGATGGATACATTCTGGATCTGTAAACGCTTCAACCAACTTCTTCAACCACCCCAGGGAAGTTTGGCAAGCATTAATCGTTCATCCGAATGACGAGACTTTTTTCAGCCGGATTATTCTTGATTTTCAATTCAGCCAGCAAAATTGAAACGGCAATCATCCGTTAACATTTTTACCATTTAGTCCTTTTCCACAAACCTTGATCAGGTCAATTCAAACACAGGCAGATCTAGTTGCTGGGCCAGCATGTTGAGGGGAAGGCGGAGGTCCCCGTAGGCGATGCCGTAGTGGTGTTCAAGACCCTCCTTCATGACGGTATCAAGGACCTCCGATGCCGGCTTGTCGAAGCGGATGACGCCGGAAGTTCCTGAAAAGCTTTTGGGAGCATGAACCATTGTTCCTCCACCGATGATCATCCTGTTCCGGTTTTGGGACTGGCTCAGTCGAAAGAGTGTCACCCTTCCAGGTTTCAGAGGAAATTCATTAACAAGTGGTTTTTTACGGTTGGAATGGATCCCGGCTTCCACTTTCGAATCAGGGTCCGCCATGCTCAAAGGTGCAAGTCCGCAATGCCAGAAAACTCCTGTGTTTTGATCTGCTTAATATAATTTTCATCCTGTCCACGAGCACAGTAAAGATCTCGATAGACTATTTCAGGTGAAGGCAGATCCAGTGAGGTCACCACAAAACGAGGCTTGTCACCCAAGCTCATCACCTCCGCCTTCCCCTCATCATGCTGGCCCAGCAACTAGATCTGCCTGTGTTTGAATTGACTTAAGGGTGGAGGGAAAATTAAACAAATTTTGTAAAAATTTCATTTCACAATGAGATTAAACCAATTTGATTATGACAAATCTTTAGTACTAGCACCAATCACAAAACCTCCACCTGAGGCATCCAAACTACATCCAGATATAAACGAGGCCTCTGAAGAAATAAGCCATAGAATCGGTAAAGCAATTTCATGTGCTTCTGCAGTTCGATTCATAGCAATTGTCGAGTTTATATTTTTTCTTATTGAGAATTTATCACGAACATCACTTGTCATATCTGTCAAAGTAACTCCAGGTCTTACACAATTAACACGAATTCCTTCAGTTGCAACTTCCTTTGCTAAGCCGATAGTAAACACATCTATTGCTCCTTTAGATGCAGCATAGGGACAATTACCAGGTCTTCCACCTATACTACTAGCCATAGATGAAACGTTAACAATAGAACCACCTAAACCACCATTAGATGTAGACATTCTCTTACAAGCTTCACGACAACAAATCATAGTTCCAAAAACATTGATTTCAAATAAATCCTGCAAATATTTTTTATCCAAGTCTTGTATTAATTGATGACCAGCAATTCCAGCAGAGTTAACAAGTGCTGTCGGGTAGCCAATTTTATTAGAAACTTCTTCAAACATATTTACAATTTCTTCTTCTTTTCTAACGTCAGCTTGCAAAATAATTGCATTACCTCCGTTATTATTGATGGTTGAAGCTAGATTTTTTGCAGAATTTTCATCTTTATTATAATTGATAGCAACAGAAAAACCTTTTTTCGAAGCATTTAAACAAGTTGAGTAACCAATACCTCTTGAACCACCTGTTACAATTAAAATCTTTTTTTTGTTCAGAATTTTCATATTATGGGTTAGGTAAAAAAATAAATTTTCCAGGCATTCCTTTGTCAAACATATCAAATGCTTCGGGTGCATCTTCTAATTGAAATTTGTTAATGACTAACTTTTCAAAGGTAAATTTATTGTTTACCATAAAATTCATCATTTCTATTGCCATTGCTGAAGATAAAACTTTGGAACCCCTCATGGAAATTTGTTTGTGAATAATTTGTTCGGGGCTTATAGTAGGTAAACCATTACTTAATCCAACATATACAGCTAATCCTCTAGGAGACAAGATATCAATAGCTCGACTTTGAGCTTCTTTAGAGCCACTAGTCTCTATACTACTGCAAAAACCTTCTTTGTTGATAGAGGAATTAATTAATTTTTTGACTGTATCAAAATTTTTAACATTTTTTACACCAATGGAATGAGCAAACTTCCTTCTTTTATCATTTGGATCAATCCCAATAGAATTTACACCAAACTTGTTTAGTATTAATAGTGTTGAAATACCTACAGGACCCAGACCAAACACAGCCACATTTCTTACAGGTCCACTAATTGCTAGTTTCGCAGCGTTGTATGCTGTTCCTCCTGTGCAAGCCACAAAAGTGCCATCAACATAAGAAATACGTTTATGTAATGGGATACATGAATTTTCTGGAAGAATTAAATAATTTGTATCACCCCCATAACCAACTGCAGCAATTCCTTTGTTTTTGGAACATAAAACGGTTTCTCCTTGAAAACAATATTTACAATTATCACAACCAATTATGTGATTTATAGTTACTCTATCACCTTCATTAAATTTTTTTACTCCTATACCCTTATGTATAATTTGACCTGAAGGTTCATGACCGATTACTTGACCATACCTTGCACCTAATTTTTTTTTATTAGACCGATATAAATGTAAATCACTTCCACAAATTCCAGCAGCTTTAATTTCAATTAAAACCTGATTAGATTTTAATTTTTTTAGGGGCAAATCACATATTTCAATTTTTCTATTTCCATATAATATTACACCTTTTTTTTTCAGCATTTCAATTTATGAATAAATAACAAATTGAATGGACTATTTTTGAAATATAGTAGTTGAGATCAATCCTGTATCTATTTTAATTAATATTAAGAATTAATTGTTAAATTTACAGCCATTCCACCAGAAAAACATTCAGGAGTGCAAAGTATTCTGGGATTTGAACCGACATATTTTTTTGCATCATTCATAGCTTCATCAAATTTGTTAAGGGTTTTAAATCCCATTCCTCTTGCATAGCCTGGTTTTTTTGCACCAACAACATAAACTTGTGAACACCATTTAAGAGGTACACTTCCTCCTGAGACCATGGACATTGCATGAAATGGATGGTACATATAGAAATTTGAATATCCAAACAAATATTCATTCTTTGTTGAAATACGTATAGCTTCATCAGATTCCAAGAAATCTTTGGAAGAAGAAAAATTTTGCAGAGAATCATATGTTTCCTCATAAGACGGAAACCAATCTTTGTTGAACCAACCATCACACTGTGAAACTGCAATAATGACAGGATCTGGACGTAAAGCTTGTGCACATCTGGAAAATTGTGCACCTATAGCTAAGCTCATAAGTATGGGGTTGGTGCCCATACCAGGGCCATAATGAAAATCACGAGGCAGGCCAAAAACAAGAATATCTGCAGGTTCAGACAATTCTTGAATGGTAATATTTGATCGTTGACTAGCAAGGGGCCAAGTAGATTTTTCAACTTCAGATGTTGTTCCTGCTTTTACTAATAAAATATCACTTTTCTGACCAATCACTGCATCTATAGAAAAAAATGTTTTTTCTGTTTTTTGTTCAATATATTCACCTATTGATTGAAACTGGCTACGCATATGTGAATTTATCGCCCCACCCAACCAGTCTCTTCTTAGCATTGTTTTGGGTGAATGATGACTAGCAATGGATTGTTGACCTGCTAAACCGGTAACTAACATTTTATATCCGCCAGAATAACCTCCATATGGGTTTGCTGCGCAGTGTCCTATCAGAATTGGTATGTCGACATTTGCAACAAAATTATTGGTTTGTACAGAATTACCCATGCCGTCAAGCCCTAAATCTAACAAATTTGGATCCTCAGCATCATGATTAATGATTCGGTTAGGCCAAAATTGATTTACGATTTCTGGACCTAGATACCACAACCATTCTTCATATGTGTTACGACGATGAAGACCTTGCGCACATACAAGAGTTATATCATTGATGTTGCATCCTCCAGAAATTAACTGTTTTATTACCAAGGGAATAGAAACCTTTCGATGAGCTAATGCATGGGCTCCACCCTTTACACGGTCGGGGAAAACGATTGCAGCAGTTTTTCCATGGCCTGCTAGTTCTTTTAAGGGGGGTATCCCTATAGGTTTTTTAAGAGCTAATTGTGTAGCTTTTACAGGATCTATTTGTGGAGGGTCCTGATAGGTCTTACCATAGCGAACTATAATTGCAGAATTAGGTAATTCAATTGACAACTTGGATAAACCATAGTTTAAATCTAGATTAATCATGAATTAGTTAAGTATCATGTTTAAATAATTAATTTATAGTAAAAAAATTATTTTGTTTTTTCTAATACTTTAATAATTGCCGAAGTATCTTCATCACCAAAACCTTCTCTTCTAGCAAGATCATTTAATTGTTGCCCACTTTCACTGATATTTAGACGTATTCCTGACTTCATAGCCATGTCCATCCCAAGTCCAACATCTTTATGTAAATTATTTATTGAAAAAACAGGTGAAAAATCATTATCAATAATTTTTGGAGCAAGTTCATTGAATAATTTACTTACAGTTGCAGCTCCACTTTTTGAAATAGTGTCAAAGAATAATTTAGGATCTACTGATTGACGTTTACATAAAGAGAACACTTCACAGGTAATAGAATTTATTGCACCAAACATTAAATTGTTAAGCAATTTTATAGTATTACCAGTTCCCAATGCTCCAACAGAAATAATATTAGATGCGAAAGTTTCAAGTACATGTCGAACAGATTCAATTGATTCAATATCACCTCCAATTGGAAGAGTCCAATTTCCTACAGCACTTGGACGTCCTAAAATTGGGCTATCTAAATAACTAATGCCAAATGCATATGCCTCCTTCGCATTTGTTATTGTTGTTTCAGCATCAACTGTGCTTGTGTCTATGATTATTGAGCCTTTTGATGCAGCTGAAAGTAAAGAAAATTTATCACTGTATACAACATCTGATACTATTTTAGGGTTTGGTAGTGATAATACAATTATTTTTGCGTTTAACGCGATTTCTTTAGGTGATGAATAGGTTGTATAACCAAGTTTTTGTGCAAGAATTATGGCATCATCATTGATATCATAAACAAGAACACCAAAACCTGATTTATGTAAATTATTTGCAATTACTTTACCCATAACACCAAAACCAACTATACCTATTTTTTCCATTTTACTCTCAATTATCATGCAAAACTCCAATTAAGCAAATCCTAGTAACCTCGGTAAAGTCATTGGGATTGCTTCAACAAAGGTGATCAGAAAAATAACAATTATTTCTATTGCAAGAAAAGGAAGCATTTCCCAGGCAATTTTTTCAACAGGTTCATCTGCGAGCCCTGCCGCTACAAAAAGCACAAGCCCCATTGGGGGTGTTGCTAGGCCTACAGTAACATTAACACACATAATTATAGCAAAATGTATTGGATCAACACCCATAGCAACGAATGTAGGCCCAAGAACCGGGCCTAAAATTAATATAGCAGGGCCCGCATCTAAGAACATCCCAACAAAAAATAATAAAAGATTTACTAAGAATAATAAAATTAAAGGATTTTGACTGATTGAATTCATAATTTCCATTGCTTTTGAAGCTGTACCAGTTAAGGATACTAGAGTTGCAAAAGCAGTTGATGCACCAACTAAAAATAAAATCATTCCTGAAGAAAGAGCCGCACTAAATAAGACTTTAGGGATATCATTTAATTTTAATGTTCTAAGAACAATTACACTTATTATAATCGCATAACCAGCAGCAATGGCTGCTGCCTCAGTAGGAGTAAATATACCTGCCAGGATCCCCCCCAATATAATAACAGGGGTCAATAATGGAAGAATTGCTCCCTTGAAGGAAATAGCAACTTCATTTAATGATGCTCTTTGACTTGCAACTGGGTAGTCTCTTTTTTTTGATAAATACACAGTCATTGCCATTAAACTAAATCCAACAAGTAGTCCTGGTACCAAGCCTGCTGCAAATAATGCAGCAACAGAAACATTCATGACAAATGCATAAATTATCATGATTCCACTTGGAGGAATTATTGGCCCAATTACAGAAGATGCAGCAGTCACAGCTGCAGCAAATCTTTTCGTATAACCATTTTTCTCCATTGCTGGAATTAGCATTGATCCTATTGCTGAAGTGTCTGCAACCGCTGAACCGCTTAATCCTGCAAAAAGAATACTTGACAAAATATTTACGTGAGCTAATCCCCCACGCAGATGACCTATCAGAGCTTGAGAAAGCCTGACCAATCGTGTTGTTATACCACCACGATTCATAACTTCCCCTGCTAAAATAAAGTAAGGTATTGCCATTAATGGGAAACTATCCATTCCGTTGTACATTCTCATCAACAACATAGGAAACATAGAATGTTGTCCATCAAATAATAAACTTAAACCAGGAGCAATCATTAAAGCAAAAGCGATAGGCAATCCGAGAATCATTAAAATCAATAACAACCAAAAAAATGCAAAAGACATAATATTTTTTAATTTAAGGTTAAGTAAGTAACTTTTTAAACTTTTTAATGAGTAATTCTATTGATACTAAAAACATAAAAGCAAAACTTATTGGAAGTATTAAATATATATATCCAATTTGAAGATCAAAAGAATAGGCTCGCGCCATCATTCCAGATTTCACAAAATTTAATGAAAGATAAAAAAAATTGATTATAAATGCTAAAATTAACAAATGAATAAAAATCTCTATTAAAGTTAAAGATTTACCTTTCATTTTACTTAATATAATTTCTAAGGACACATTAGAGCCTAATCTGTAGGAAATAGGTAAAACACAAAACGTCATCCATAGCATCATGCATCTAGCAACTTCCTCAGACCAGTAGGGTGTATCATTAATGATATATCTGAAATATACCATATATAATATGACCAATGTCATTAATCCGATTAATGCGCTAGCTAAAATTGTTGTAATTTTTTGCAATGCATCATTTATATATTTTAATGATAATTCAAAAATATTAAATATTTCCATTTCCATTTCCTTTTATCTTCATTAAATTTAATGAATTTTCATAAATATCATCTATATCCATTTTATATTTTTTTAATAGATAGTCTGTAGATGCTCCTTCAGCGAAGGTGTCGTTAAGTCCAATTTTTTTAAACAAAATATTTATATTATTTTCAACTAAAAAACTACAAATAGTATCACTTAATCCTCCAATTATAGAATGATTTTCAGCAGTAATTACGCAACCACACTCTTTTGCTATATCTAATATAGTTTGATCATTCATTGGTTTTAATGTGCTCACATTAACAACCGCTGCCTCTATCCCTTTAGATTTTAGCTTAATTGCCGCTTGGCTTGCTTTATGTACCATCAATCCACAGGCAAATATGACGATGTCCTTTCCGTGCTTTAAAATATCAACTTTACCTATCGTCAGAGATTTAAAATCCTCTTTATTTACTATACTACTTGCCCTGTTCAGACGCATATAAACAGGCCCATTATAATCATAAATTGCTTTTACAGCCGACTCGACTTGTTCAGGGCCAGAGGGTTCGATTACGCACATATTCGGTAATGCTCTCATTAATGCTATATCATCAATGGCCTGGTGTGATACTCCCAACAATGTAGTTATCCCAGGAATAAAACCAATAAGTTTCACATTTGTCCTTGGATATGCAACCTGCATAGCAACTTGATCATAGGCTCTCCTTGTTAAGAATACACAAAATGAGTGAACAAAAGGAATGTCCCCCATTTTTGCCATTCCTGATGCAAGACCTATCATATTTGCCTCAGCAATTCCTGTCATATAATAGCGATCTGGAAATTCGTCTCTAAATATATCAGTTTCAGTGGGGGGAGCTAAATCTGCACACAATGCAACAAGATTATTGTCAACTCGTGCAATTTCACAAAGTGCTTCACCATAATATTTAGGAATTTCTGTATTTTGTTGATTTTCAGTGAAATCAGCCAAATGAAGTTTTGAATCTTTCATTACATCATTTTAAAAATTTTAAAGCTTTGTTGGCAACAATTTTAGGAAAAAACAAATTATGACTTAATTGACCTTCTAAAAAAGATACGCCTTTACCAACTAGCGTTTTTGCTAAAATGACTGATGGTTTTGCTTTACATTCTTTAGCGCTTTTAAATGAAGATAGGAGTTCAGCAATATCGTTGCCATTACAATTTATAGTATTCCAACCAAAGGAAATAAATTTCTCTGTTAGAGGTTCTAGACTAATTACTTTATTAATGTCACCCTCAACTTGCATTCCATTGCAATCTACAATAAGACATAAATTTGCTATGTTCCATGTACCTGCAGACAAAATTGCTTCCCAAGTTTGCCCTTCCTGTAGTTCACCATCTCCCAATATAACATAAAATCTTGATTCTGATTTATTTCTCTTTGCTGATAATGCCATGCCTTGGGCTACTGACAATCCCTGTCCTAAAGAACCGCATGTCGCTTCAACGTATTTCCCAAGTCTTTCAGAAACATTAATTTCAAGAGGTGAACCATCAATGCAGTAGTTTTTTAGATCATCAAAAGGAATGAGGCCTCTTTCTGCTAAACATGCGTGGAACACTGCAGAGTTATGTGCAGTGGATAAAATAAAACGATCGCGTTTAAATTGATCAGTTTGAGCATCTTCTAGTTTGAGTTCGTCAAAAAATAGAACTGAGAAAAGGTCACTAGCACCAAGTCCTTGTTGAACATATCCCTTTCCATGTTCAGTTACCATTTCAATCACATGTTTTCTTAAAGTGAATGCTCTTTTTTTTAATAAAAGTATTTTTTGTTTATTCATTTGGAAAAAATAAATTTGTGTATTGGTGGTATTAAACTTCCAAAAAATATTATTGAGATAGCAACCATGTCATAATGAGATAGTTTTTCATCTAATATAATAAAAGAAAATATTGCACCAAGAGGCGGAATGAATACAGAATAAAACGAAACCCATGCTACTTCTATTTTTGATAATGCAAAATTATATAATAAAAAATTGATTACTGTTCCAAATATAACTAAATAAATGAATGCTGGCATAAACAGCAAATCAGTTATATATATCAATTCATTTATATTAAAATCAACTATGATTACATTAATTAATAAAATGAAGGACGAAGTAATTGTAGCTCCCAAAACTTGCCCCAACGCCATTTCTGCAGGTTTAGATAGTTTCTTATTAAAACCCCTTCCAATAATATGACCTATAATTGAACAGAAAACTCCACAAACAGCAAACACATTACCAATGGTATTTGAAGTCCCTTGCGAACTCCGCATATAAATTAATAAGTACGTTCCAAATAAAGCAATTGTTAAACCTACATACAAGATCGGAGAAATCCTTTCGGATAAAAATATTTTCCCAAAAATTGGTGTTAATAATGGAAGAAGACTCCAAAAAATAATCATGCTTAAAGCATCGGTTTTTGTTGATGCCAACATTAAAAAACTAAATGCTAACCCTGGTGCAATTAAACCAAATAATACGCCAGAAATAACACCTTTTGAATAGATTTTTTTTCTTGTTAAAAAGAAAATAAGAAAAATGATGATTGTGCCTATAGACATTTGTAAAGGCACTATCATAAAAGGAGAAAATCCTATTGTTACAATTTTTGTAACTACTATTGCACCTGTCCACAATATTATTGAGGTAATTTGTGAAATATGTCCAAACAGGTAGTTTTTTTTCAATGAAAAAATTAATTTAAATTAACTATTTATAATTCCTCCATCTACATTTATTATTTGTCCATTAATATAACTTGAGGATTGTGAAAGAAGAAACATTATGACTGATGCAACTTCTTCTGGTTCCCCAAATCTTTTTTGAGGGATCTGTTTTAGTAAGTCATCACCTCTTTCTTTGATTAAATCCTTAGGCATCTTTGTATTTATAATTCCTGGTGCAAGTCCATTTACAAGGATCTTAGGTGCTAATTTTCTTGAATAGGCCCTTACCAATCCTGTTATACCACCCTTTGAAGCTGTGTATGGTATATGGTCAAATGCGCCCCTCCTATACGCGAGAGATGAAATCAAAACGATTCTTCCAACGTCTTTAGTGTTGAACTTTGGTAATAATGCTTCAATAAGCTTGTAACCATTAGTTAAATTATTTTGTATAGCTCTTTCCCATACTTCACTTTTCCCATAGTCATCTTTATCTGATTCTAAAAGACCTGCCAAATGTATAAAACCGTCTACTGGACTTTTTACTGTAGATATTAAATCTGTGTAATTACTATCATCCCTTAAATTAAAATTGAACCAAGAAACATCTTTATAACTAAATTTGTTTTTAAGTATTTCAATAGAATCATTATCAGAATCAATTAAAATAAGTTTTGTTTCTGCTTCTATTAATAGTTTAACTAATTCCGTTCCTATACCACCTGAGGCTCCAGTTACTACGTAAGTCTTTCCAGCTATATCAATTTTCATAATAAAAAATAAAAAAGGAACCTGGGCCTTTGTTGCCCAGGTTTATTATGATTTATAAATTAGCGCTTGCAGCATCTATCTTTGCTTCACAGACTTTAGTTTCAGCTAAAACTTTATCTAACCATTCTCGCCCATATTGTTCCTCGTACCATTTGTACATTCCTTTTGTGGAATCAACAAACATTTGTTTCTGTGTTGGTGTTGGTTTATAAATAGTACCTCCTGCCTTTTTGAATTCTTCATAAGCGGCAATAGCACCAGACTTAGGACTTTGTCTAGTCTCCCACATCATGTGATAAAATCCGTCATTTACAATAACTTTCTCTTCATGAGATAAGCCGTTCCAAAAATCATTATTTAACCACCAAAAAGCAGCCATATAAGCGTGCCCGTCTAAAGTTGCGTAACGCAAATGTTCATGGAATTTCATACTTACAATATCAGTTATTCCATTTTTTGTTCCTTCAACCACACCAGTTGCTAGTGCAGTATAAACCTCTGGCCATGAAATTGGTGTAGGATTTCCACCTAACATTTTCACCATTTCTTTTTGGATATCAGCAGGAATAGTTCTTATTTTTTGCCCCTTAATATCTGACGGTTCTTTTATCTGAGTTTTAGTGGTCATGAAATTTCTCCAACCACCTGTATTCCCCACCATCATTAATCGCAAATTTGGGAATTTCTCCATAACGGCATTTCTTAAGCTTGGAAGAAATGGACCGTCAAAAAAACATTCTGCAACTCTATCATCACGGAGAATGTATGGTAGATCTAATACTTGTGCTGGAGGAAAAATTAAACCGAAGCCACCTATAGTTGAAATGGTTACTTGAAAAGTGTTTGCTTGAACACCTTGAATGCACTCAACAAACTTTGAACATAATTGTGCTGAATGAAATATATCAACTTTAATGTTACCGTTTGATGTTGCTTCGATATAATCTTTAAAGACTAAAGATCCATGCATATCTTCATCAGTTTGTGCTCCCATAAAAGCTATTTTTATGGATTTCTGTGCAGCTATACTTGTATAAGAAAATGCCAACAAACAAAATAAAGGTATCAATAATATTTTTAATACTCGCATTTAATACTCCTATTTAGAGTTAAATCTCTAGTTAACACATGTATTAACTAGAAATTAGTTTTTCATTTGAATAATTCAAATGAAATGGAAATTCTATCATATAGATGACTTAATTATTGTCAAGAAAAAAAATTACTAAAAAAAAATTCCTAACCCATTGAAATTATAAATTAAAAACCATGTTAGATCCTTTTTTTGTTATTGGTTTGATCATCTGTTTTTTATGGTCCGGGTTCATTCGATCCGGGCTGGGTTTTGGAGGGCTGGTGTTGACCCTTCCGTTTGCGCTGATGGTGGTCGATTCGCCGTTGGACATCATGCCATTGGCCATTGTTCATGTGTTTGTAGTCGGAGTCTGGACGGTGGTTTTTCGTTTCAGGAATGTGGATTGGATGCAGTTGATGAGAATGATCCGAGTGATGGCAATTCCTGTACTGCTCGGGCTGTTTGGGCTTATTACGATCCCAGAGCATTGGCTTTTATTGTTAGTGTTTGGAGTTGTGCTGGGCTATTCCGTGAAT
>MPLX02102660.1_pt1 | contig 15094 bp, 10 predicted proteins | sample 1617341 | NCBI WGS metagenome assembly MPLX02 (sample SAMN05944804, study PRJNA350692) | marine metagenome | biome: marine; feature: ODZ; material: water; isolation source: 120 m water sample filtered on 0.2 um supor filter | place: Pacific Ocean | collected 2012-04-08 | depth 120m m | reverse complement strand
TGCACGACCTTCTCGCCCTCGACACTGGATATGGCCATTCGGACTGCCTCTTCGGGTGTTCGTTCCTCGAAGCGCAGGACAACTGCCGTTCCACCTGAGAAGTCAATACCAAGCGGTAAGCCGCCCCCAGACCAAATCGTGCTCACGCCGACGAGAATGACAATGGTCGACACTCCAATTGCCTGCCACCGCCAACGGAAAAAATTGATATTCGGAGTCTTAAAGATCTGCATATGTCAGATGCTGAGTTTCGCCACTCGTCGACGAGTAAGAATTGTCTCAAACAGCGTCCGCGAGACGAACACGGCCGTGAAGACGTTGGATAGCAGCCCAAAGAAAAGCGTGGTCGCAAACCCTCGGATTGGGCCTGTGCCAAATTGGAACAAGAATGCCGCAGCAATTAGCGACGCGACGTGTGTGTCGAGGATGGTCAGAAACACACGGTCAAACCCTGCCGCCACCGCGAGTCTGACATTTTTCGCGGATGCTAACTCTTCCTTGATCCGCTCAAAGATCAGTACGTTCGAATCAATACCCATTCCAATCGTTAAGATAAATCCGGCAATACCAGGAAGTGTCATCGTTGCGTTCAGATACGCCATCACTCCCAGCAGAATCAGTAGATTGAGTGCGACCGATAAGATTGCGTTAATACCGGCCAACTTGTAGTAGACGAGCATAAAAAATGCCACGAGCAACAGTCCGGTCACGGACGCAAGAATTCCAGCACGCACAGAGTCCGCACCGAGCGTCGGGCCGACCCTGCGCTCTTCTAGATAGGTGAGAGAAGCCGGCAACGCACCCGAACGAAGCACAAGGCCAAGGTCCGCAGCCTCTTCTTGACTGAAGTAGCCGGTAATTCGTCCCTCGTCCGTAATCCGTGATTCGATAACCGGTGCGGAATATACCCGACCATCAAGAATGATCGCCAACTGACGACCGATGTTCTGGCTGGTGATATTCCCAAATTTTCTGGCCCCATCACCATTCAACAAGAAACTGACCGCGGGTTGGTTATACTCGTCAAGCGTTGAACGCGCAGTTCGCAGGTCCCTCCCGGTGATCGCAGCTACTCGACGCACAAGGTAAAAAACAGACTGGGGTGCCGCACCAGGAGTGAGCGTGTCGTCTGTACCCGGCACCACCTCCATCCCATCCGGTAACCGCCCTCCGTTGGCTTGCAGTAAAGTCTCTCGCGATATTGCTGGACCCTGCTCAACAAGTTTTAGCTCGAGAAGCGCCGTGGAACGAATAATCTCTTTAGCACGCGCAACGTCACTGACGCCTGGCAACTGAACCAGAATTTGGTCTCCACCAACACCGTGTGGAGCAACAATTGGTTCGTTGACACCCAGTTCGTTGACGCGCCGTTCAATGGTTTGCAGCGCCTGCCGAACGGACTCTTCACGTAACGATACGGCCATATTAGGCCTCATCTCGAACGCGTACCGCCCGCCGGCACTGGACTCCCGGCGATAGACCACCAGTAGTTGCTCGTCAGTAATCGCTCGAAACTCGGCGTCCTGCGCAGGAGAGACACCCTCAATGCGAAAACGCGTCGGGGATTCCATCGTCATAGCTCCAACCCCGATGCTTCGCACTTCCAGTATCTCGCGCACTCGCTCGAGACTTGTCTCAGTTTCAATGCGGAGCGCATCGTCAGTCTGTACGCGGAGAACCATGTGGACCCCACCCTTCAGGTCGAGCCCTAGGCGAACTTTTTCCTCTGGTGGGTACACGGACCATCCTGCCAAAGCAACGATCCCAACTATCAAAAGAAGTTTCCAACGAAGATTCTTATTCATTCACTTTACCGAGTCGCACGCACAGCGACTCTATTCGATTCAGTTTTGTCCAGAATCCTTGACTACCGGCTCCTGCCCCTGGTAGCCACCGATAGCCGCCCGGGCAATGTCGACTCTGACTTTCTCAGCAATCTGAACCTGCACCGAGCGTTCGTCGTTCAGCTTCGTGATAATGCCATATAGGCCACTAGTCGTGACGACGCGATCGTTCACCTTAAGCGCCCCCTGAAAATCCTGTACCTTTTTCTGTCTCCGCTTCATTGGTAACAAGATCACGAAATAAAAGATCGCTAAAATCATAGCGAAAGGCACAAACTGCAGCCAGACACTCCCGCCCGATTCAGGCGGAGCGCCCATCGCCACAACTAGTGAAGGATCGGTAAACATTGAATACCTCATCATTGGTCACCCGTCGTGCATGGAATCCTCAGCAGCTTTGCCTAGTCGACGCGTGTCTTTCAGTCAGTGTCCGTTCAGGCCTTGACCGTTGGAAGTCAGGAGTCGAGCAGGCGGAATTCCTGTCTGAGTGTTTCCAGCGTGCCGAGCTTTATACATTCCCTAACCCGCCGCATTGTGTCAAGGTAAAAGTGGAGATTATGCAACGTGTTAAGGGTCGACGCAGACATTTCATCAACAAGGTAAAGATGTCTCAAATAAGCCCTCGAGTGACGTTGGCAGGTGTAGCATTTACACTGCTCATCTGGGGGTCTTATATCGTCGACGAACTGTGCCTGTTTGATGTTAAGACGCCCTTTGGAAGTGAATAGCTGTCCGTTCCTGGCGTTTCGTGTCGGAAGGACGCAGTCAAAGAGGTCGATACCCCGCGACACGGCTTCAACAAGGTCAACAGGGGTGCCGGCCCCCATCAGATAACGTGGACACCCCTCCGGAAGTCGTGGTGCTGTCTCGCCTACGACCTCGTACATAACCTGCACGGGCTCACCAACACTGAGGCCTCCAATGGCGTAGGCGTCAAAGCCCAGCGAGACCGTTTCCCGTGCACTGATCACTCGAAGTTTGTGGTCAACACCTCCTTGCACAATACCAAATTGTACTTGTCCGGGATTAACCCCGGCACTGTTTTCACGGAGGCTCTTGAATCGCTGACGAGCGCGCTGTGCCCACCGAAGTGTCCGCTCCATCGCGCGACCTAGGTCAGATGCGTCGCAAGGATAAGCAACGCACTCGTCAAAAGCCATTGCGACATCTGAGCCGAGTGCCCACTGAAGATCGGTGACTCCCTCCGGCGTAAGCAGGTGTTCTTCGCCATCTAAATGGGATCTGAAGCGCACCCCCTGCTCATCAACGGTTCGCCGTGAAGCGAGACTGAACACTTGATAACCACCGCTATCCGTCAAAATAGGCCGGTCCCAGCCAATGAATCGGTGCAGGCCGCCCAACTGTTCAATGAGGTGAGTGCCAGGTCGTAGGTGTAGGTGATACGTGTTGGCTAAAATCACCTCGGCTTTCATACCGAGCAGGTCCCGATGGGTCATGGCCTTGACCGTGCCGCGAGTGGCTACCGGCATGAAGGCGGGCGTATGTATGACACCGTGTGGCGTCGACAACCTGCCGCACCGGGCATCACCGTCACGCTCGGTAACTTGAAAGTCGAAGACGCCGCTCATTAAGCGTATACTATGCGAGTTTTTTGAACAGGATAGGCGATTCCCATTTTAGTTTGAAGTGACAAAGCGGTGACACGGATGCGGATCGGCGTACTCTTCGGTGGGCGCTCCGGCGAGCATGAGGTCTCGCTAGCCTCCGCGGCCGCTGTCGTTCACCATCTAGACCCGAGCCGTTACGAGCCAGTTCCAATCCTCATTGGTAAAGATGGACGGTGGAGCCAGCCCGAGCGTCCACCGACAGTCGTTCAGGCTTCAGAGCTAATTGAACATGCGCGTTTGAGAGCAGCTGGGACTGTCCGAAATCACCAAGATGGCATTCCAGGCCGGCCTAGAATCAATGAGCCGTCTGCGATGGTTCAAGACCTTGCACTCGATGTAGTCTTTCCGGTTTTACACGGTCCCTACGGCGAGGACGGCACGGTGCAGGGCCTGTTGGAGATGATTGACATGCCCTACGTCGGGGCGGGTGTTCTTGCCTCGGCGGTGGGCATGGACAAGGCCGTGATGAAACAACTGTTCGCGGCGAACAATTTACCTCAAGTCGACTACCGCATTATTCGGCAATCCGACTGGACCAGCACACCGGACGCGATCTGTAAGATGATTGCCTCCGAACTCGGCTTTCCAGTGTTTGTTAAACCGGCCAATCTCGGTTCAAGTGTCGGTATCTCCAAGGTCACATCTGCAAACAATCTGAAAGCTGCAATGTCCTATGCGGCGGAGTTCGATCGAAAGGTTGTCGTCGAGCAGGCCGTGCCGGACGCGCGGGAAATCGAATGTGCTGTCCTCGGTTACAATCAACTCGAGGCTTCGATACCTGGAGAGGTGGTTCCATCGCGAGAGTTCTACGACTACGAGGCAAAATACGTTGACGAAGGTTCGTTACTCCGGATTCCGGCTCCACTTGACGCTGAGCTAACCGATAAGGTGCAGCACCTCGCTGTGACCGCGTTCAGAGCCATTGATGGTTCAGGAATGGCTAGGGTGGATTTCCTTTTGAATGACGAGACGAAGGAATTGTTCGTGAGTGAAGTAAACACGATTCCAGGGTTCACAACGGTCAGCATGTATCCTAAACTGTGGGAGGCGAGCGGAGTGGCGTATGTCGAGTTGTTGGATCGGTTAATACAATTGGCATTGGAGAAACATGCTGCCAAGAAATTATTACGGACGAGCTTCCCGTGATGAGTTTTTTCATCGAGCAGATCGCGTAGGACAGAGAGTGGACAGGGCGCTCTAATTACAAGTCTACAGTCGTGCGCTCTAGCGACCGACACACCCTGTTGTGGGCGCTTCGGCGACACTTTTTTGACATTTTGTGCACTTTGTCCTTGACACCACATTTTTCTTATCAATAATCTATATGTTGTATGAGGGAAGTTCACTAAGCCTACATATTGTGTTAGTTCGTTAGCTGTTAATCGTCGTAGATAGACTCCTAATAGGGGATAGCAATGGCGAAAAAGAAGGCAAAAAAGAAGAAGGCGGCTAAGAAGAAGGGCGCGAAGAAGCGCTGATTCTTTCGACAATCTGTATGGGGGTGTCAACAACATCGACACCCCCTAAATTTTTGTGCACGTCGAAATCTCCGGATGAAGGGGGGGAATAGGCGACAATGGCAAAGAGAAAAGCAGCTAAGAAGAAGAAGAAGGCGGCTAAGAAGAAGGGCGCAAAGAAGCGTTAAGAGTGCCTTCCCGCGTAACGAAAAAGGGGGCGATCGTCGCCCCCTTTTTTCAACTGCACAATGCTTTCGGCGTCACTCTAGTCCTGTCATCGAGACTCCATCCCACACACGGGTTCGCCGGATAACGTCCCATTGAGTCAGACCGTCGACGACCGCCATTCCGTCTACAACGCGTCCGATGACCGTGTAATGCCCATCGAGCTCAGGCTGAGGTGTGAGTGCAATGAAGAACTGCCCCTCTGCGGTTTCTGGCTCTTCCCCTTGCAGCGTTAAACCTACGGTTCCACGAAGTATCGGTCGTTCACTCAACTCATCTCGCAAGGTAACACCCGTACCTCCAAATCCGTCGCCACGTGGGTCTCCACCCCTCACCAGACCATTTGCGACTACATCGTGAAACGGCACTCCGTGGAAATACCCGTTCCCAGCCAACTCCGCGAAACGACTGCTCGATAGAGGGGCATCAAGTACTAATAATTCAATCTGAATCGTTCCCGCGTCCGTTTCAAGGTAGACCTGCGGAGACACTGTAGGAACGGCCAGCGTCAGAGCCTCTTCAAAGCCGGGTGCTGGCAACGGACGGATTCTGCCCTCGTATGGTTTGGTGACCTCCTCGGCGTCCAACACTTGCGCCGCACGAGTTCGCACAGACCAATCCGAATCTTTCAGCGCTTCGTGCATTAACTCCGCAGAAACACTGCCCCCGTAGGTCACAATCGCCTCAACGATGGCACGCCGTAAGACTGCCCTCTCTCCTCCTTGGCTCATCTCATAGGCCCGCTTCAAAGCCAAGGCTCCTTCAGCCGATGTATGCACACCGAGTTGCTGTGCCGCAACCCTTCCCATCACAACATCGTCACTTGCCAAATATTGAAGCGCGACCTCGGTAGCTCTAGATGCATCCAGGCCTCTGAGCACGAATGGCAACACCCGGCGGTCGGGGTCGTCCAGCATCGCCTCAAGACGCGCCATGGCCAGATCAGAATTCATTGAACCAAGGATGTCCGCGAGGGCCGCGCGGACACTCCAATGCGGATCACCGTCGAATCCTGACAGCATAAGAACAAATGTTTGAGAATCGAAATTCGCCAGTCCTCGAAGCGCTTCCACCCTAATCGCTGACCGCGGATGTGACAGCAGATCTAGAAACAGGTCCGTCGACTCAGCTCCACCCACTCGCCCGAGCGCCTTCAATACTTCGATGAGTATCGCGAAATCGAGATCTGGTTCCTGTAGTAGGCGCATCAATGTCGGGATGTTCTCCCGGGCACCCAAATCAGCCAAGGCCCGAACTGCAGACACGATGACCTGGGAGTCGTATCGGCGCGGATCAAGAAGTGGAACCAATAATTCAGCCATTGTGGGATCGCCGAGACGTCCCAGACCTCTGGCAGCAAACGAAATTCGATAACTGCCGGATCCTCCGATTAGCTCCGTGAGTGCTCCGGCTGCCCTTGGGTCAGCAAGTTGCTGGAACGCCCAGGCCACCGGCCACCAACGCACTATTGAAAGATTATTAGTATCAAGTAGCGCCGTCGACAGCGACTGATACGCCTCAAGACGCGTAAGTGCAATCACCCCAAGACGGAAGGCTTCGACAGGAGGGGGCTGGGGATAGGTCATGTCATCGGGATCTACTTGAGCAGCTATGGAAGCAACCTCTGAGACCATCTGTCCGACGGCTGGCGCTGCCTCACGCACCCCGAGCCGACTTAGCGCCTCCGCTGCCCGACCACGCACCAGTGGATCCGGGTCGCTGAGCGCGGTCATGAGTACATCAGCGACTTCCGGCTCCCCGATCAAACCAAGAGAGAACGCGGCCATCTGACGCACGGCGGGGTTCGAATCAGCAAGAGATGCACTAAGTGGCTCCACTGCATCGGATAAGCCGACCCTTCCGAGTGCGATCGCAGATCGACGTCTTACTCTGGCCACAGGGTCTTCCAGAAACTCGAATAAGCTGGGTGTCCGAGGAAGAGGCGTGCCAGGCATCAAGCCAGGCAGCGGCACCACAGCACCCTCAGGCGGAACGATCACACGTTGATGCTCCAATTGGAGAATGACGGCGAGCTTCTGTCTGGTCGTCAAGGCCGGAGCAACCGTCGGCGGCGCTGTTGCGCAACCGGCCATAAGCAGTGAGAGCGCTATTCCCGTTCCCCCCCAGTGCAATATGGAGCCGGTCGCACGTTTTCCTTGCAACCCTTGCGCTCCTTCTAGAGGCGGGGTCATGCTACGGGCCCAGAGTCACCGCACGTTCAGTCGCGCGGTCAATTCGTTCCTCGACAACCGTCACTCCCAGACCAGGCAACGTGGGCACACTGATAGTTCCGTCGCTCTGTAATTCGACCGGAGGTTCAATCAAATCTGGTTCAAAATAGCGACAACTCGCCGACACATCGCCCGGGAGCGTGAAGTTCTGCAGCGTTGAAAGATGGATGTTGTGCATCCGTCCGATCCCGCTCTCAAGCATCCCACCATGCCACACCGGAACCCCGTGCTCAGCACACAAGTCGTGAAGATGGATCGACTGCGCATGGCCGCCAATGCGACCCGGTTTAATGTTGATGATACGGCACGCTCCCACTGTGAGCGCTTCCGTAGCGTTGTGCAGCGTGTGAATCGATTCATCGAGGCAGATTGGGGTGCGGAGTCGCCTTTGTAATTGAGCGTGATCATGAACGTCGTCGTAATGTAGAGGTTGTTCGATCATCATTAGGTCATACTGGTCCAAAATCGCTAAGTGCTCAGCATCCGCTAGCGTGTAAGCAGCGTTTGCGTCAACCATAAGTGGAATTCCGCCAAAGCGCTGGCGGACTGAGGCGACGGCCTCAATATCCCAGCCTGGCTTGATCTTCATCTTGATGCGCTTGTACCCGGCTGCCAATTCCGCAGCAACCTTGTCGCCAAGTTGTTCGAGCGAATCTTGGATCCCTATTGAAACACCTGACGCAATCGTGGTGCGAGAACCACCAAGCACCTGGGACAACGGCAGGCTGGACTGGCGAGCATAAAGGTCCCAGGCAGCCATTTCAAGTGCAGCCTTGGCCATGTTGTGTCCTCGCACTTGAGCAAAAGCTGGAAAAACGTCACGCGGATGCGAAAACTCAACACCTAGTCCAAGTGGTACGAGATAGTCCGTCAGGATATGCCAAGCGGTTTTGGATGTCTCAGAGCTATAGAACGGATCACGATCGGCAACACACTCACCGTAACCACGCTGGCCGTCACCGTCCACCATTACAACGATGAACTCTCGGTCATGAATTCTTCCGAAACTAGTTTCAAAGAACTGGACGAGCGGCAGTCGGACCAGCCGCAATTCGATCCGGTTAATTCTCATAAAAGTATTATTCACCGTGCGTCAGTTGGACTCAAAAGATCGGGAACCCGTGCCAGTCGATTGCGAATGCGCGCCGCGTTCGCAACCCCTCGAACAAGGGATCTTACCATGCGTACAGAGCTGCCTATTCCATGGCCTACGTCCTCATTCAACCTGAAATCGCTGCTATACTGAACAGCAGATTGGATTTCCGTCACATTGCCATTGAAGGCCCGTTGGGAGCCGGTAAGTCACGGCTCGCCGAGCGACTCGCGGTGCGACTCGATGCGGCCCCGATACAGGACGTAACTGAGAACCCTTTCCTTGCCGATTTTTATGCTGCCCGCCCAGGTGCTGCGTTTCAGGCCCAACTATTTTCGCTTCTCGCACGTCACCGGCAGCAAAAGCAACTACAACAGCCTGACCTGTTTAATCAATCAACCATCAGCGATTACTTGTTTACCAAAGACAAAATCTACGCCTATCTAAATCTTGACGACAACGAGCTCTCCATTTACCAACGTCTATTCGATCTGCTGGTCCAGGACGTGGTCACACCTGACCTCGTCATCTATCTCCAATCGCCCTCGAAAGTGCTAAATCGACGGCTGAAAGAAAGGGCTAAGAGAGATCCCAGGCGGCCGTTACCCGATGCGCGCTACGTTCAGGAGCTCAACGAAGCGTATAACAAATATTTTTTTCACTACACCGCCACTCCGCTGCTAGTTGTAGAGACTTCACAGTTCGACATATCCTGGAATGACGCTGCCCTAGAAGATCTCTCACGGCAACTTCGCGACATGGGGCTGGGAACCAGGTATTACGTGCCGCGGACGGGAGGGTGAGTCGTATTTTCGTGATTAGAGCGCCCAACACTGGAAGCCCCTGACCTTGACCTCTACCCATAGCACCTCCTAAGCTCAAAACTCCATGCCGTGGTTCAAGCGACGTCGGAAACCGATCGAGTCAAGAGTAGGGCGCGCGAGTCGCGTCCCAGAAGGGCTCTGGGCTAAGTGCCCTGCTTGTGCGCAAATCCTTTATAAGAAGAACCTAGTCGCCAATCTGAGTGTTTGTGCGAAGTGTGGTTTTCATTTCAGATTAAGCGCAGTCGATCGTCTCGAGTCGTTGTTTGACGATGGGTGGGTTGAACACGACAAATCACTCGCTTCAACTGATCCACTCAAGTTCGAAGACACGAAACCGTACGGGGCACGGCTGGAAGCAGGGATGGCATCAACTGGACTCAGGGATGCGATCATCGTTGCTTCCGGGCAGGTCGACGGCTACCCCGCCGTCATTGCGGCGATGGAATACGGGTTCATCGGTGGCAGCATGGGCATCGTTATGGGTGAGAAAATTACTCGCGCCATCGAGCGAGCTCTTAACAATCTGTTGCCTATCGTCATCGTGTCATGCTCCGGTGGTGCCCGTATGATGGAAGGAACACTGTCTCTGATGCAGATGGCCAAGATCAGCGCAGCCTTGGCCCGATTAGACCGGGCACGGCTCCCCTACATTTCGGTCCTTACCGACCCCACCACGGGCGGAGTCACAGCCAGCTTTGCGATGTTGGGCGACCTCAACATTGCCGAGCCGAAGGCGTTAATTGGCTTCGCTGGCCCAAGAGTAATCGAACAAACAATCCGTCAGAAATTACCTGAGGGATTTCAGCGTAGTGAGTTCCTTCAAGAACACGGCATGCTTGACGCTGTCGTGGACCGTCGGGAACTCAAGAAAACGCTGTCGAGAGCATTGAGGTTTATGGGTGCAAACCGCACTGTGGTGGATACCACCTCTCAAGAAACAACGGCAGTCGAGAAAGGCCTAGACGAATCAGTCGATACAGGGCCTGATACCGGACCGGCTGAGTTATCAGTGTCGGGTCCACGTAAGGAAACAGATTCAGGCACGGATAGGCCCAACGCAACCAAGAAGCCCTGAACTTTCTCAGAACCCACACCCTGAAATGGTCAATCTCACACCCTCAGCGGACGTGAGTTCCTACCTACGTGACCTCGAGAAGTTCGGTATCAAGCTGGGTTTGGACAACATGAACCTACTGTGCGAGGCACTCGCACACCCCGAACGAACATTCAAATCACTCGTGATTGGGGGCACCAACGGAAAAGGTTCAGTCGCAGCGATGACTGAAGCTGCCCTACGTGCTGATGGATACCACACGGGGCGCTACACGTCACCTCACCTAGTCCGGCTGGAGGAACGAATTTCGATTGCGGGCAAGCCAATAACAACCAGAGAATTTGACTTGGCCGTTGAAACTGTCCGGCATGCGGTCAACCGGCTGCGCCGGGAGGGCCGACTCGAAGTATCGCCTACATTCTTCGAAGTCACGACTGCTGCGGCCTTCGTCGCATTCAGGCAAGCCGAAGTTGAACTTGCGGTACTAGAAGTTGGTCTTGGTGGTCGATTTGACGCAACAAATGTGGTCCATCCTGTCGGAGTTGCAATTACAACAATTGCCCTGGACCATGAAGCTCAGCTTGGAAAATCGATTTCCGATATTGCATATGAAAAGGCCGGGGTGATCAAACCGAATACCGTTGTCGTGCTAGGTCAAACTGTGCCGGAGATCCAAGACCTCATTGCAGCAACGTGTCGTGAGCGGGGAGCTAGATTTATCGACTCGCAACAGGGTATCTCCGTGAGTGTCCACTGCACTCCAGATGCCACGCGGCTGTCACTTGAAACTCCCGTGCGGCATTACGACCAAGTCAGTCTAGGCCTTCAGGGCCGACACCAAGCCGTAAACGCGGTCACCACCGTGAGACTGCTTGAAGGGCTAGCGTGCCAAGGAATCAAGGTAAGCACACCAGCAATTATCTCTGGCCTTACCAACGTAACCTGGCACGGTCGACTGGAATGGATCAAGGTTCCTTCCGGCCGTGTTCTGCTCGATGCCGCTCACAATCCCGATGCAGCCAGAGCATTAGCTGAATATCTTGCTGAAGTCAGAGATGCTCCTTTGTCGTTCGTGCTAGCCATCATGCGGGATAAGGACATAGCGGGTATCATTGACATGCTGGCGCCGCTCGCAAGTCATATTGTCTGTACAACGATGGCCACTGAGCGCGCGATTTCCGCGAGTATCCTTGCGGACTGCGTGCGTGAGCGTTCGCCGAAAACGAACGTAGCCATTGAATCAGACCCACAGGCTGCAGTGGCATTGGCCCTAAGTGATGCTCCTGACACTTGTGCAACAGGATCAATCTTTTTGGTCGGTCACCTCCTCAGCACCATTGAGGCCAACGAGAACATCCGATGCACTCTAACTGATGACTATGCTGGTTGATGGGGTTTTAGTAACGTGGCGTCCTCGGCGCATCCGGACAGCGCGCCGCGTTTCTAATAGGAGTCGCAGCGATCTTGACACCTGCGCTTTGCGAATGACTCGCCTGCTGCAACTCATTCTTATCTGCATCTTAATGTTTCCACTCGTGGGCGTAGCCCAATTACTCGAGGGTTACAACTCTAGACAATTTCGCATTGAAAGAATTGGTGATGACCATGTGCGCCTGATCGGTGCGGTGGAGATTGAGCGTGACGACTGGAAATTCTTTGCTGAAGAGGTTGAGTTATTTACTGATACGGAGCGATTAGTAGCTAGTGGTAACGTCGTTTATACATCGGCCGACACTAGCCTCGCTGCGGATCGTGTCGAGTTCGATATGAAAACTCGAACCGGTACTTTTTTTGTAGCCACCGGCACCGTTTCGTTAAGAGACGCCGAGGTTGACCGAAGCTTTTTTGGTACTCAAGAACCTGATGTGTATTTTTACGGAGAGACAATTGACAAGCTCGGACCTCGTAAATATCGCATCACAGATGGTGGCTTTACGACTTGCGTACAGCCGACGCCCAGATGGCAGCTAACAACGAGTTCGGCCGTGGTGAACCTCGATGATTACGCAATTCTTAAGAACACGGTTCTCAAAGTAAAAGGAGTGCCGCTCTTATACCTTCCAGTGATGTACTATCCGATTCAAGAGGACGATCGGTCAACCGGTTTCCTGCTTCCCGCGTACGGTAGTTCGACGTTTAGGGGACAGTCACTGAGCAACGCCTTCTTCTGGGCAATCAACCGCAGTAACGACGCGACGATCATGCATGATTGGTTCTCGACTGCGGGTCAGGGAACAGGCGCGCAGTACCGGTATGTTGGAGCCGGCACTTCTCGTGGTGATTTAACGGCCTATTTCCTCAACGAACCTGCCATTACCCTTTCGGAGGATGAGAATGATGTCATACCGGCAAGGCGAAGCTTTCAGCTGACCGGTGATTTTAACCAATCGCTTGGTTCTAACATTCGTGCCCGTGGACGGGTCGATTACTTCTCAGACGTTACTGTCCAACAAACTTTTCATACGAACGTGCTCGAAGCCTCCCGTCGACAGCGGCGGTTCCTGGGCAACGTTCAGGGTAACTGGGGCAGTTACACCCTGAGTGGAACGTTCGACTGGAATGAAACCTTTTTTGGCGACACTGCATCAACCCTAGTCGGATCGACGCCAAGGCTCTCGCTGAGACGAGCTGATCGGCCAATCGCGCAAAACTGGCCGATCTACTTCTCACTGGGAGCTGAGGCTGGGACCCTAGTCCGACAGGGACGTAGCAATGACCAGGTTAAGGACCTCGGACTAACCCGCCTTGATTTCAATCCGAAAATTCGGATTCCGTTCACAAAATGGCCATTCTTGACAGTGAATACTTCGGTAGCGTGGCGAGGCACCTACTGGACAGAACGATTCGACCCAGAGCAAAGTTTACAGGTCGACGAAGGCATTTTTCGCCAGTACTTCGACTTACAGTCAACCATTACTGGACCGGTCTTCATGAAAATTTGGGATACCCCGAACAGTGGATATGCTGAGCGTTTCAAACACTTGATTGAGCCAACGGTTACAGTGCAGCGCGCAACGGCGATCAACAACTTTAATCAAATCGTCAAACTCGAAGGAACCGACATGGTCGTGGGCAGCGTGACGCGGCTAGGCTATGGCCTCGTCAACCGATTCTTGGCCCGTCGGCGCCAAGGGGACGCTCGCGAAGTGTTGAGCATTTCACTTCTTCAGAGTTTTTACACCGACGACAGAGCCTCACAATTTGATCGTAGATTTCGGACAAGCTTTAACGGTACAGCACCCAGCCGATTGACTCCCGTTTCACTGCTCGTACGTAGCAGCCCAAACGACCAAATCAACACCTCGGTACGGGCAGAGTACGACACACGTTATGGCGCATTTCGCGAGATCAGTGCAAGCGGCACGCTGGCAGTGAGCGATTGGCTCCAGACGACAGGCGGATGGAGCCAGCGCCGATACATCGAGGGGCTTCAGGGGTTCAACAATCGCGCGCAACTTAACCACTATCTCAACGCATCGACAATCATACGTTCCCGTGGAAATCGTGCAGGGGGCATCTACACGTTTAACTACGACATGTTAAGAAACAGCTTTATGCAACAGCGTTTTATGGCGTACTACAACGCCCAATGCTGTGGCATATCCGCGGAGTATCAAAGCTTCAACTTTACAGGGCTTAGAGGCTACTACGGACGTCACAGCCGTATGCCTGTCGACCGCCGAATCAACGTCTCATTTACCTTGGCCGGTATTGGGTCGTTCTCAAACTTTTTTGGTGCCTTTTTCGGTAATCAGGAACAACTCCGATGAAAGGATTGATTCTAAGCGGGGGACGAGGCACTCGCTTGCGCCCCCTGACCTACACCAGCGCTAAACAGCTAGTTCCCGTCGCGAACAAGCCGGTGTTGTTTTACGGCATCGAAGCACTGGCTGCCGCAGGGATCCGTGATATCGGAATTGTCGTCGGCGATACTCAGGCGGAAATACGCGCAGCCGTCGGTGACGGCGCTGCCTGGAATATTGACGTCACCTATATCGAACAGGACGCGCCACGTGGTCTGGCACATGCCGTACTCATTAGCCAATCCTTCATTGGCGACGATCCATTCATTGTCTACCTTGGAGACAATCTCCTAGCAAAGGGCATCGTACCTTTCGTTGAACGTTTTGTTGACGCACAACCGGCCGCTCAGATCCTGCTTGCGCGCGTATCGGACCCAGAAAGGTTCGGCGTTGCAGAGCTTGCAGAAGATGGCCGTGTGAAAAAGCTTGTCGAGAAACCGGCGAAACCTAAGAGTGACTTAGCTCTGGTCGGCGTTTACATGTTCCAACCTGAGGTATTTCAGGCTGTTCGGAACATCTCACCTAGTCCGCGTAATGAGTTGGAAATAACCGACGCTATTCAACAGCTCATTGATAATGGTCTAACGGTGACACCGCATATCGTCGACGGATGGTGGAAGGACACCGGCAAACTAGAAGACATACTCGAAGCCAATAGACTAATCCTAGAAACTATGGAGCGAAGGATCGACGGTGAGGTCGACACTGACTCCCAAATTGACGGGAACGTGGTCGTTGAGCCAGGTGCATCGATCAAACAGTCTAAGGTTCGAGGGCCAGCAATTATTGGTGCAGATGCAAGGATCACGAGTGCCGACATTGGACCATTTACCTCGATCATGAACAATGTAAGAGTCCATGACTCAGCAATTGAACACAGTATAGTTTTGGAAGGCAGTGACCTCAGCGGGCTTCAAAGCCGGATGACCGATAGC
>MPLX02355515.1_pt1 | contig 15107 bp, 16 predicted proteins | sample 1617341 | NCBI WGS metagenome assembly MPLX02 (sample SAMN05944804, study PRJNA350692) | marine metagenome | biome: marine; feature: ODZ; material: water; isolation source: 120 m water sample filtered on 0.2 um supor filter | place: Pacific Ocean | collected 2012-04-08 | depth 120m m | reverse complement strand
CGCTGTTGCCGGAGTGGCTACTATGCGGCTGGTAGCCCGTTGGGAAGCTCCTTATCGTGGATTTCCAACTGCTGAGGTATTCGTCCAGATTATGCCAGGTTCTGGTGCCTTAGCCATTGGCGGCCAGTTGGTTGAGTCTGGTGTGGTCCAAGACGAATGGGCATTCCGATACGCCTTGTGGAAGACGAACTTGGGTCGGGGGCTGAAAGCGGGTGAGTACCGATTTGACCAGCCACTGTCGGTGTCTCAAGTCGTGAGCAAAATCGAACGCGGTGATGTGCATCTCCGACCTCTCATGTTTCCGGAGGGGCTAACCGTTCCGGCGATGGCGTCGATCTTTGGGAGGAGCGACTTTGGAACTGCTGAGGAATTTCTCGCAGCGAGTCAACGTGTCGAATTGATTGCCGCGCTCGACCCAGAGGCTTCTGACCTTGAAGGATACCTGTTTCCCGACACTTACTTGTTGCCGCGCACAATTACGGCCGATCAACTAGTTGAGAGAATGGTCGTCCGTTTCAGGCAGGCGTTCGGTGAGCCACTATTACAACAGCCGGGCGAGGCAGGTCTCAGCATGCGGGAGGTAGTAACGTTGGCGTCTCTAATCGAGCGTGAAACCGCCCTAGCCGAGGAGCGCCCCGTAGTCAGTGCTGTCTACCTGAACCGGCTGAAGATCGGCATTGCGCTCCGATGTGACCCAACCGTGATCTATGCGCTTGAGCGCGCTGGTTTGTACGAAGGCAATCTCACGCGAGAGAATCTCACCTATGATTCCCCCTACAACACGTATCTCTATTCTGGTTTACCTCCTGGACCGATTGCCGCCCCAGGCCTTGCGTCACTTGAAGCGGCCGTGAAGCCGGCAGACGTGGGCTACCTGTATTTCGTTAGTAGGAACGATGGTTCGCATGTCTTTGCGTCTTCACTACGTGAACACAACCGCAACGTCCGTGAATACCAGATTCAATTTTTCCGTGAGCGGTAAACTCAATGTCGTTAGTCTAGTGGAGAGTCCCTGGAGCGTAACCGTCAACGTTCGGCCCATTTAAGTTTTTCGCGAAGCACAGCGAAATAGCTTCGTGATGTCGCTCTGAACAGTTGTAGTGGCTGTTCTGATGACGACACACTTACGATGTCGTCACACGCCAAAGGTACGCCGGACTGACCGTCAAACGAAACGATGATCTGATTATCGTCACAGTTCGAGATCGGCTGAATACGGATGTCTGAGCTAGCCGGGACGATAATTGGACGGTTCGTAAGGGTGTGTGGCGCGATAGGTGTAATCACAAGCGCTTCTACGACTGGATGCACGATCGGTCCACCTGCTGCCAGGTTGTAGGCTGTCGACCCCGTTGGGCTAGCCACGATTAAACCGTCGGCCTTGAACTCAGCGACGAACTGTGAGCCGACCGATACCGACAGGTCGATGATTGGTGACGTAGCGTTCCTCGTGAGTGTCACGTCGTTCAGGGCGACGCGGTCGGCGATGACCTGCTCGTCCCGGCGTACCACGGCCCTTAGCATCCGCCTTTGATCGAGACTCACTGATCCATTGATCGCGTTTTCAAGTGCCGGGAACAACTCCGCAAGTGTGATCTCAGTGAGGAAGCCGAGGCTACCAAAGTTCACACCGAGTAGCGGGACATCCACGCCATGTTGCGCAATACGATCACCCATGGCGAGCAGGGTTCCGTCCCCACCTAGGACGAGAATCATGTCAACTGCAGCTGGCATCTCATCCCGGCTACAGGTAGTTACCTGATTAGTCAGACTAGACAACGTCGCAGTCTCGGTTTCGAAGACACCCGTCAAGCTTCTGGCGTTAAGCCACTCGCTTAACTCGACCAGAGTGCCGGCAGCTTCCTGTAGCCCAGATTTAGCAACGACCCCGACGCGCTTAATTGCCCTTGTGTGATGGTGAACGGCAGTCATGCCGTGTCCTCATGATGGCGCAAGTGAAGGAAGAACTCGCGATTGCCCTCAGTGCCAGTAATCGGTGATTCAATTGTACCCACCACCTTCAATCCTACCCGATCCACCGTAGTGCTGACCCGCTTGACGGCACGTAAGTGCACTACTGGGTTCTTGACGAGACCTCCTTTGCCGATCTCCGAACGGTTAGCTTCGAATTGTGGTTTGACCAGTAGGAGGATGTTGCCACCCGGGCGTAAACGCGGAGGTAGCGCTGGGACAATTAATGTGAGCGAAATAAATGCGACATCGACCGTCACGAGATCGAAGTCTGTGAGACCCGGCGGCCAAGGCACAGCCTCGAGTGACCGAGCGTTGACGCGGTCGAGAACAGTGACCCGTGGGTCCTGACGAAGCGACCAGGCGAGCTGTCCGCGGCCAACGTCGAGGGCTACGACCCGCCGTGCTCCTGCACGGAGGAGAACGTCCGTAAAACCACCGGTTGAGGCGCCAATATCAAGCGCATCACGGTTGCTCGCTGATACGCCTAGCTGGGCGATCGCGTGAGCGAGTTTAATCCCACCCCGGCTGACATACGGATGATCTGGTTTGATTAATGTAATGTCGGCGTCGGTTGAAAGCATTGTGCCGGCTTTGGCCGCGACGCCGTTGTCTAGGCGGACCTGCCCGGCCAGAATCATAGAGCGTGCTCGTGTGCGAGAGGTAGCGAGGCCGCGGTCGACGAGAAGTGTATCCAGACGACGCTTCTGTTGTGCAGCGGTCATGTGACGACCGTTTCAGTTGATGCCATGGCCAGCGTGATGGGCCCGTACATTAGCGGGTTCGAGAAACCACCCAATCGACTATCTGCGTGAGCCGGCTTTCGAGGCCCGTCTCTCGCAATGCATCTCGTGCGCGGTTCGCTGCTTCAGCGGCGTGATTTCGAGATGCCTCCACACCATAGAGCGATGGGTAGGTTGGCTTTCCGGCTGCTGCATCTTTCCCGGCCGTCTTGCCAAGGTCAAGTGCTGCGCCCTCAACGTCAAGGATGTCGTCGACAATCTGGAACGCCAGACCCAAATTCTGTGCGTAAATGCGAATCGCGTTCACCGCCGCATCACTTCCCCCTGCGATAATCGCTCCGGAGACGGCCGCTGCTTTGATGAGTGCTCCTGTTTTCCGCTCGTGCATATCCAGAAGTGCAGCAGCATCAAGTTGCGTGGTTGGACCACTGGCTAGCTGTTTGTTGAGACCGCTAGCCTCAAGGTCAATTGCTTGTCCGCCCACCATGCCAGCGGCACCAGCAGCTTCGGCGACGGCCCCAATGGCTCGAAGGCGCCGTCCCATAGCTTCCGCGTCCTCGCGGCTTCCCGTCTTTGCCATTATGGTAAACGCTTCGGTCAAAAGGCCGTCGCCAGACAGGATGGCCAGACCATCACCAAAAATGACGTGCGCCGTCGGTCGGCCACGACGTAATGTGTCGTTATCCATGGCCGGTAGGTCGTCGTGCACTAGTGAATAGGTATGTATCAACTCGATAGCGCAAGCAAACGGCAATGCCAGTGCCCGAGAGGACCCCATAGCAGAAGTTGAGTCAATCGCATCTGCTGCTGCGAGCGTTAGGACCGGACGAAAGCGCTTGCCACCTGCTGTGACGCTATAGCGCATCGCCTTAGCGATGGTGGATGGACATCCTGGAGCTGAGGGCAGTAAGGTTTCCAGTGCCTCGTCTACATCAGCCTTGCAGGCGGAAAAATATTCGGTGAGGTCTGAAAGTGGAGTCACTGGGCAGGCTCGTCCGCGTCTGAATCAGGAGTATTCAGCGAATCAGTCGCATCGCTTAACTCGCCTTGCTCGTTCAGCACCTCGATTTTTTTTTCGGCTTCCTCAAGCCGTTGATGACAAAACCGAGAGAGTTGAACGCCACGCTCGAATAGCTCAAGAGACTTGTCGAGCGACAGGTCGCCCTCTTCCAATGTGCTTACAATCGTTTCCAGCTCGCTAATGGCCGATTCGAAATCCTTAATCTTGGTCTTGCTACTCATAATTTACCCGTTCATTCTTTTGAAGTTCGTATCTCGGTAGATGTGGATGGTCGTTTCATGGTGATTACCTTACAACCCAATTCACCGCGATGAAGAGTGACATGCACTGCGTCACCCTTTTCAACTAAGCTGGCGTCCGACACGATTCCGGTGCGGTCACCGTTCCAGCAAACAGCGTAGCCCCGACCCAAGACTCCTAGGGGGCTCAAGTTTTCAAGTCGGCCGGCAAGTGCCACAAGAGACTCCCGTCGCTCGGAGAGGTGGCGCGTTATTTCACGAGCAAGTCGCCCCTTTGAGAGGGTGAGCCGCGTGGTAATTGCACCCACGGTCCGCCGGAGGTCACGGCCTTCGAGACGCAAGCGGAGTTCGTGATAGCGCCGTTGAACGCGTCCAACAAATCTGCGCGTTGTACGCGAGAGGCCATACGAGAGATCGACGGCCCGACGACCCGTCAACGCAAGGCGGGTAGGCCACGCTGCCAAGCCTGGTCGCTGCTCAAGGGAGCGAACCCGCGCTTGCTTGGAATGAATTCTCATCGACGCACCGTTGCGTAACCGCTCCTGCATCCGGTCAATTTGCGCGCGAAATTCATCCTTTCTGGTTACTACCAGTTCAGCTGCAGCAGACGGGGTAGGTGCTCTGAGATCAGCAGCAAAATCGGCAATGGTGAAATCGGTTTCGTGGCCTACTGCGGAAATGATAGGAATAGTCGACGCAACAATGGCACGCGCAACCACCTCTTCATTGAAGGCCCACAGATCTTCTATGGACCCTCCGCCCCGGCCGACGATAATGACGTCAACGCCACTAAGTTTGGCAATCTGGTTCAGCGCTTGGGCGATGTCGTTACCCGCACCTTCGCCTTGAACGCGCACCGGGCGGATGACTAGGTGCACGTTAGGGTAGCGCCGACCCAGTATGTGGATGATGTCGCGTAGCGCAGCACCATCCATGGATGTAACGATGCCGATTTTTCGGGGCAATGTCGGCAGCGGTCGTTTACTTGACGGCTCGAATAACCCCTCCAACTCAAGACGACGTTTCAGCTGCTCAAAAGCTAATTGAAGCGCGCCGATACCGTGCGGTTCCATATGCTCGCAGACGATTTGGTATTCGCCCTTGGGTTCGTAGACACTCAGGCGACCCCGCACAATCACGCGCATGCCATCATCAGGTGTAAAACGGAGGTGTCTCACTGCCGACCGAAACATCACTCCCTTTAGCTGTGCCTCAGCGTCCTTTAGCGTGAAATAGACATGCCCAGTACGCCAACGCCTGTAGTTTGACAGCTCGCCATCGATCCAGATCTCGCCGTAGGTGGTTTCGAGTAATTCCCGAACTTCAGAGGTTAGTTCGGTGACCGTGAAAATACGGCGCGTTGTTGGTTTGGCTGTTGAGAGCGGTGCCTTACTCAATTGCGGGTCACTAGTTGCATGGGCGGGATCGTCGAACGGAAGGTCAACAAGATCTGCCATTTCACGCTACCGGTTGTGCAGTGAGAGATTCAACATCCTGGAGGTTCAGGCTAAGTCTCGTAATGTTAATGGCTCGTCCCGTTGTGGAATCTGCTGTCACGACAACTGCATGCAGTCTTGGGTCACCAGAGGCTGTTTCGAACCGATTGGGCAGGCCATTAATAAATCGGGAGATTACGGCGCTCTTTTCCACCCCGATGACTGAGTTGTGGGGTCCGGTCATTCCAACATCCGTAATGCAGGCTGTTCCACCCGGCAGTAGCCTGGCATCGGCAGTTTGTACGTGCGTGTGGGTTCCCACCACAACTGTTACCTTGCTGTCGAGGTACCAGCCCATCGCAATTTTCTCTGAGGTTGCCTCTGCGTGGAAGTCCACTAGAACGACTCGGGCGTGGTCATGTGCTAAACGAATTTGGTCCAGGACCACGCTAAAAGGATTGTCAATTGGCTGCATGAAGATCCGGCCCATAATGTTGATCACGGCCACGGGTTCTCCGGCCGCCGTTGTAACTGTGCAGAGTCCGCCGCCAGGGGTCCCGGCAGGGTAGTTGGCCGGTCGGATCAGCCTGGGTTCAATTTCTATATAGTCGAAGACTTCCTTTTTGTCCCAGATGTGGTTGCCTGAGGTCATTACGTCCACGCCGAGAGCGACCAGCGATTCACCGATTTCCCGTGTGATGCCGAAACCGCCAGCCGCATTCTCCACGTTGGCTATAACTAGGTCGATTTCATGCTGAGCGACGATCGCACGTAGGCCGCGCTTGACGATCTCACGCCCAGGTTTACCCACGATGTCCCCGATAAAGAGCAGCCTCATGAAGAATTGCCTAACCCATTATAGCTTCGGTGCAACCGGGAGACTGTTGTCTGATGTGTCAACTTTATCCAAAAGTAAACAAATACGTTATCAGTCAGGATGAAGGTTGTCGGCATTGGGCGGGCGATGCTGAATTTGGTCGAGAAGCCGAGGTGTTTGATGGAGAAATTGTGAACGCCACAGAATGCCGACTGGGGCCCCGTCAGTTTCGGGAATGGATGGCGCTACTGCGCGATTTCGGATACCCTGTTGGGTTATGGATGAGACACCTGAGGTTCCAGTGACTGAAGAGTCCGTCGTTGAGGCCGTTACCCCCGAACCACGGAAGATGCCAGAAATTCAGAGCCGTTTTCTCTATGTCGATGTATCAGCTAAACGCGCCAAGCAGCTTCGTCGTGGTGCGCTTCCGCGTTTAGCGCACCTTCGGCCGGATCCCGAAACGGGTGCGCGGGTTGATACAGACGTCAGGTTGGAGCGGGTGGCGATGCAGGAAGTCAAGGAGGGGAGAATCGTTTTCGAACTGCCTGACCAGGCCGTTGAAGAAAAGGCCACGAAGTGAATTCTCCCGAGGTTATGGATCTGGTTATTGGGGCCCTGCAGGGTCTTGGCGCCACGACTGGGTTCTTACTTGCACTCTTCATTGGGTTTTGCGTTGTGCTAGGTTTTCCAAAATTGCGGCAGGGTAGTCGGAAGACCTTGGTTATCAGGAACCTCGCTGACTTGGATGGCACCTTCAAGTATCTTCCACCAGATGCCCCGCGTGGTCCCGCCGACCAGTTAAAAACCCCTGAACTTTTGGAGCAAGCGGACCGTAAGGACTGAGGCTCCGCTCGGTTACGTCATCAGGGTTTTCTCTTATCAACCGTTGTCTTCTCAGATGCTCGGTGTTTCTTTCCACCATCCGTTGTTTCGTTCATAGGCTCTGGCGATTTTGAGGAGCCCACCTTCATCGAATGCTCGGCCCACGAGTTGAACGCCGACTGGTAACCGTTCTTGCGTAAAGCCAGCTGGAACGCTGATTGCTGGAAGCCCCGCGAGATTGGCACTTACCGTGAATATGTCGAGCAGGTACATTTGTAACGGATCCTTGATTTTCTCCCCAAGCGTGAACGCTGGGACTGGACTCGTTGGCATGATTACAGCGTCAACACTATCGAACGCTTGCTCGTAATCGCGAAGGATCAGAGTCCGCACCTGTTGAGCTTTTAGGTAGTAAGCATCGTAATAACCGGCACTGAGTGCGTAGGTGCCGAGCATGATCCGACGTTTCACTTCTTCGCCAAATCCTTCGCTACGCGTTTGATCGTACATTGCCCGCAGAGTCGTAGATGTTGGGTCAAGCTCAGCACGGTGGGTATAGCGGACACCATCGTAACGGGCAAGATTTGAGCTGGCCTCGGCTGTGGCGAGAAGGTAATAGACCGGAATCGCATACTGCGCGTGAGGAAGCGTGATGTCTGAGACCGTCGCTCCGGTTGATTGGAACACCTCCACCGCGGCGCTGAAGGCCTGGCTGACTTCGGGGTCGATGCCGGAGTCGAGCAGTGCGGATGGTACACCCAGTCGTACGCCTCGCAAATCTGCATCGAGGTTCTCAGTGTAGTGAGGGACCTGTTGAGGCGCCGTCGTCGCATCGCGGGGGTCGGGACCGGCGATTACCTCAAGTAAAAGTGCTGCGTCACGCACGGTGAGTGTGAGAGGGCCAACCTGGTCTAGAGATGAGGCGAAAGCGAGTAGCCCGTACCGCGAGACCCGCCCGTAGGTCGGCTTGAGCCCGACCACGCCGCAAAGTGCCGCTGGTTGCCGGATTGACCCACCAGTATCCGACCCGAGGGCACCAGGTACTAACCGAGCTGAGACGGCGGCGGCCGACCCGCCACTTGACCCACCTGGGCTCCGGGTAAGGTTCCACGGGTTCTTCACAGGACCAAAAGCTGAATTCTCATTAGAGGAACCCATGCCGAATTCGTCGCAGTTCGTTTTACCGAGCACGATTGCCCCGGCCGCTTCAAGCCGAGAGACTGCCGTCGCATCGTAGGGCGGGACGAAATTTTCGAGAATGCGTGAGGAAGCGGTCGTTGGCACACCACGTGTGCAGAGGTTGTCCTTTATAGCGATGGGTACGCCGAGAAGCGGGCGTGGGTCACCCGCTGTTCTTGACCGGTCAACGGCTGCAGCACGTTCGAGTGCCTGCTCATGCGTTACGTTATTGAACGCGTTCAGCGAACCGTCTACCGCGGCGATCCGCTCAAGATATTCTGAACAGATATTCGTTGACGTTATCTCACCCGCGGCGATCGCATCACGTATCTCGACCAAGGTTTGAGCCGTTGCTGTCATTCGATGACCTTCGGAACCTTAAAGAAGCCTTCGTCGGACGTGCCGTCAGGTGCATTGGCGAGGGCTTCATCTCGAGACAGGGACTCTTGGACTTCGTCATTACGGAATGCTTCATGTCGAGAGAGCACGTGCGTGGTAGGCGACGCGTTTGTCGTATCGATCGCCTGCAGGGTCTCAGCGTAGGTCAATATGTCCGCCAATTGTCGGGCAAATGTTTCTTTCTCCGCTTCGGATAGTTCCAAATGGGCGAGGCTCGCGATTCTTTCGACGTCGCTCTTGGTTAGACGTGAGGACATGGAGTTCACTCCACCTACAATATGAACAGTTGTCGGAGAAACTGTAGGCCGATTAAGAGGGCCATCGGAGACAGGTCTAGGCCGCCCATAGATGGAAGCACGCGGCGGATTGGCCTGAGCACGGGTTCGGTCAGCGCGCTTACCAGTTGAACCACTGGGTGATTTGGTGGCAGTTTCGTCCACGACACGATGACCGCGCCCACGATAACCAACGAGTACAGATCCAAGATAGTTCCCAGTATCAAGACTTCTTCTCCTTACTGTCGGTGGCGTCGATAAATTGACGCAGGGTGTTCAAGTTCTTCAAGTCAGCCGGGTCCACTTCTGTGGGTTTACCGGGCTGTCGTTGTTCTTTTGGTGTTTCCAGTACCATCGGCAGGTGAGCCAGTTGTGGATCTTTCAGTAGTCTCCCGAATGCCTCTAGCCCGACCCAGCCCTCGCCGATGTGTTCGTGGCGGTCCCGACGGCTACCGCAAGGATGTTTTGAGTCGTTCAGGTGAAGCAACTGCAACCTATCCAGTCCGACGTACGTTTCGAAGTCTTCGAAGGTTCGTGAGTAGCCGTCTGCCGTGGCAATGTTGTAGCCGGCTGCAAGAAGATGACAGGTGTCGAGACAGACGCCGAGACGTTTCTTGGCGGACGTTCCGTTGATGATTGTCGCTAGGTGTTCGAATCGGTGCCCAAGGTTCGTACCCTGCCCAGCGGTGTGTTCCAAAAGGAGCAGCGTTCCTTTTTCCCGATCTGCAAAGACTTCGTCGATGGCCTCGGCGACGAGATGGAGACCGCTTTCTTCCGTGCCGGTTGTGTATGAATCAGGCTGCAGTACAACTCCCCATAGCCCGAGTGCCTCTCCACGATCTAATTCGTCTGTGAGAGCGTTGATTGAGCGTTGTCGTAGCGCAGGGTTAGGAGCCGCAAGGTTGATGAGATAACTCGCATGCGCGACGATTGGGGTAATGTCGAGGTCGTGAGCGGTCGCTCGAAACGCGGTAACCTCGTCTGCAGGCAGTGGCCGCGCACGCCATTGACTTGCGGACTTGGTAAAGATCTGCAAAGTGTTGCAGTTAGCAGCCTGTGCCCGCTCTACGGCACGAGGCAGGCCACCTGCGATCGACATATGGGCACCGAGACGGGGCATGGTCGTTCGAGGAAGCTAATATACCATCAAGAATGAGGGCCATACGTATGATCAACAGTGTCACCCAGTATGGTGGCGACCACGGAGGTGCCGCCTGACCGTTCCGCCCAAGAATCCGGAGCTAATGTCCGTGTATTTGGTGCCTACCAGTAACGGACGATACGCGCTTTACTACGAAGCGAATGAGGTCGAGGCAGAGCAGGAGGATGAGCGGCCTCGCGGCTTTCTGCGTCGATGGTTCGAAGAGTTGCGTGCTCACGTTAAGGAGGCGGAACTTGAGATTGCTAGCGGCCGGGCACAGCCCGGCCCCTCATCGGCGTCGTGGTTATACAGAGGCGCTAGGTGGCTTCGCCGACGTTTGTTTCGCTGGATGGCCGTTTTTGTCGCAGAGCAGCGATTATTGTGGCAGCTTCGTCAGCGAGCGACGTCACGATTATTACACCCTGATGACCTCGGGTCTGATAGGGCCCACGACGTAATGCGGCGGCTCCTAAAACGCGACGGCGATCGTCATCTGTTCTGGCTGGTTTTGGATGCCATCGGATGGGCGGTAACGGGCCCGCTTCTTTTTTTTATTCCTGGGCCTAACCTGGTTGCCTATTACTTTGCTGTCCGCTGCTTCGGTCACTATTTCTCACTTCGTGGCGCGCGGCGAGGGCGCTCCAAAGTGCGATGGCAGGGCGTTGCATCGGCACCGCTTACCCGCCTGCGCAACATCTTGGACCTCGATCCCATGAGTCGTAACCAGCGCATACACGAGGTATCACTGGCACTTGGTCTTGAAGGGCTTCCGTGGTTTATTGAACGGAGGGTCCTGCGCTCTACCCGATAAGCGACAAGAGCACGCGTGCTATACTGCCGGCGTCTCGGCTCAGTCTCTTCACGTTTTGTATTCATGTCCACGCCAGTTGATAAGCCATCCATTCCTTGGATGGTGATGCGCGTGTTGTGCCTCGTAAGTCTCTGCTGTGCTTCACCGCTTTCCGCTCAGAATGGCGACCCTTCTGATGATGCGGGCGTCCGTGTTTTCACCGGCTACCGCTTTCATTTGAACGCCGTTGCTCTTCTTGACGATGATGAACGATTCAATTGGGATGCTGACTACGGTGGGGATATCGATGTAGTTGATTTTGGAGTTGGACGATTCATTTTCCTCGCGAACTTCGAAGCGATTCTCGGAGAACAGTTTCGGCGCTTCGACGTAAACCAAGGAAACTACATTCTCGACGGCACGATCACCTATCGTCTTGGGTCAACCGAGATTGGTGGTACGTTCCACCACATTTCACGTCATCTTAGCGATCGACGTAAGCGTTTTCCGATCGATTGGAACATGATGGGCATGCAGGTGTGGCACCGCGTCGATATTGACAAAGTACATCTTGATCTAGGAGCCCGCGCGTATGGAACAACTAAACGTTCGTTTGTTGACTATACAGGTGAATTTGGTGGCCATGCGCGCCTCCGATATCGGCTCAAGGAGCGTCTCTCTCTGATCGCTTCTGCGGATGCTGTACACATGCGCACCGACACAAGTGTCGCTGGTCGTAGTGGGATTAGCGGAGGGTCGATTGAGGGAGGTTTACGTTTTGACCGCGATGCTGTCGCACTCGAACTATTTGTTGCCCTTGAGAAGCGCGTCGATGCTGCCCCGCTCGATCGACTGCCCCGAACGTGGGGCATGGCCGGCTTTCGCCTTCTTAGTCGGGACTAAGTTCTTGCACCTGCGAACGGAATCTAGGGTATGACTGTGCGATAATCGAACCAATAGTGATGAAGAGACGGTTGTCTACATGCGTCGCTGTTGTTGCGATCATCGGTGTCGGTGTCTTGACGGCGGCCACGCGCCCACCAAAGTTGCAGTATGAGATAACGACTTTGCCCAACGGGTTGACTGTCGTGCTTTCTGAGGACCATTCGACTCCGATTGTTCACGTGGAACTTTGGTATCACGTCGGCTCAAAGAACGAACAGCCTGGGCTAACCGGTTTTGCCCACCTATTTGAACACCTTATGTTTAACGGTTCGAAGAATGTCGAAGCTGAGCAGCACACGTCGATGGTCTCTAGTGTTGGCGGACGGAGCAACGCCTACACCACCGAAGACGCTACGGTTTTTTGGGAAACGGTACCTGCACACTACCTGCCGCTTGTGTTGTGGATGGAGGCCGACCGAATGGCGAGCCTCAAAGTGGATGAAGAAGCATTGGTCTCCGAACGTCAAATCGTTAAAGAAGAACGACGGATGCGTGTGGATAACCAACCGTTTGGCCGGTTATCGGAAATTATTTACGACCAGGCTTATTCCGTGCATCCGTATAAACATTCAACCATTGGAAGCATGGCGGATCTCGAGGCGGCATCGATAGGGGATGTGCGAAGCTTTTATGAGACTTACTACGTGCCGAGTAATGCCACCCTTGTAGTTGTGGGTGATTTCCAATCTTCGGCAGCGCTTGATCTAGTGACGCAGTATTTTGGGCGGGTGCCAGCTGCTAAACAGGCCGTTCCGCGTTACATCCCCCAGGAGCCGCCGTGGGAGCACGAGCGCCGAGTGGTACTTGAGGAATCGTGGCCGCTAGCTGCCGTTGTGGTGGTGCATAAGATTCCGTTCGATGGCCATCCTGATTCCTATCCGCTTCACTTCGCGTCGAAGATTCTCTCGGATGGCCAGAGTTCGCGGATCTATCGGAGGCTTGTCTATGATGACCAACTCGCCTTGGCGGCGTTCGGCCAGGGTGAAATTGTCGAGGACCCGAGCCTATTTTATGCCGTTGCGTTGGTTCAACCCGATCGTCCTTCGGCCGCAGCGGAGCGGGCGCTTCGGGAGGAGCTTGACTTACTCAAAACGGAGTTGGTTTCACCGCGAGAGTTAGAACGTGTTAAGAACCAGTTCGCTCGTGACTACATTCTCGGACGGACGTCGAATCAGCAAAAGGCGATGCATCTTGCGCATGCCGCGGTCATTCATGACGATATCACCACGGCTGATGGCGAATTCGACATCTTTATGAACATTACAGCTGAGGACGTGCAACGCGTTGCACAGACCTATTTTACTGACGACAATCGCCTGATCCTCACGATCATGCCTCGGGAGGTCTTCCCTGGGGGCGTCCATTGATAACGGTGAGTCGGGGCGCACGAGCGGTAAACAGGCTTGCTACGGGCGCCGCGTGTCTCTTGCTTCCGGTCACGGTCATTGCACAGACTCCCACCGAGTGGCCGGTGGAATCCCCTCCGGCGCCGTTGGCGCAGACAGAAGTCCAGTTTCCCCCGTATGAGGTGCGCACGCTCGACAATGGCATGCGCGTTGTGGTCGTACTGCATCACGAACAACCTGTTGTGAGCGTCCGGCTTCTCGTGGGCGCCGGTACGGCGCATGAGCCGGCTGGTAAGTCGGGTTTAGCGAGTCTCCTCGGAGCGTTGCTCGACCAGGGTACAACCAGTCGAACGGCGCAGGATATTGCCGAAACCATCGATACAATCGGTGGGTCAATAGGTGTGGGTGCAGGTAGCGACCTCACTTTCGTGAACGCAGTTGTCATGAACGACAGCTTCGATTTGGTGATGGAAATCGTGAGTGACCTTATCCGGCACCCGGCATTCGCTGTTGAGGAAATTGAGCGACAACGGCGACAAATTGTATCCGGGCTGCAGGTGGGTTTAGAGGATCCCGACTATCTGGCCAGTATTGTGTTCGATCGTCTTGTTTACGGATTCCATCCGTACGGTCGACCACAGTCGGGAACGCTCGAGTCACTTCCGACGATTACCTCGGACGATCTCCATGCGTTTCACGAGACTTACTTCGCGCCGAACAACAGCATTCTGGCAATCGTCGGCGACCTCACCGCAGATACCGCTTTCAATACGACTGAGCGCATCTTCGGGGACTGGCCCCTGAGGCCAATCGAGCCTCTTCGGCTGAGCGAGCCGCCGCCAGCGACGCGGCGGCTCATCGTGGTGGATAAACCTGGAGCGGTACAGACTGAGATTCGCCTGGGTCACGTAGGAGTAGCACGGAAGCATCCTGATTACTTGCCTCTTGAGATGGCGATTCGGGTGCTCGGTGGGGAGGGAAGTAACCGACTGCACCGCGTGCTGCGGAGTGACCGTGGACTGACTTATGGCGCAGAAGCGTCCATGCATACCCTGCAGTTTATCGGTGATGTCGAGGCTCAGACCGCTACGCGAACTGAGACGACGGTTGAGGCGCTCGGCTTAATGATCGAGGAGTTCCGGCGGTTGCGGCAGGAGCGGATCGGTGTGCGTGAACTGTCTGGGGTTCAGGCTTACATGTCTGGCAGTTTCCCGTTGGAACTCGAAACACCCGACGCCATCGCATTGCGAGTTTTAAATGTAGTGTTTTATGGTTTAGACCTTGGTGAATTGGCGACCTACCGGGAACGCGTCGGGGCTGTAACGGTGAATGACATCCAACGCGTGTCTCGAAAATTTCTGACGCCGGATCGGCTGTCCATCGTGCTTGTCGGCGATGCGTCTGAGTTCATTGATGACCTAGCCATCGCCGGATTTACAGACATCGAGCGGGTACCGGTGACCGACCTTGACCTGTCATCGACCGGGTTGACCCGCAGTGGTTCGAGTTTATCAAGATAAGTCGACGCTCATCCTTGCGGCTTATCGCGCCTACTTTAGTGTCCGTATGATGCCAAGCGGTGTCCCACGGTGACCCTCTCATGACCAAGATGCTGATTTCGTGTGGTGAAGTGTCAGGCGATATCTATGCCGGTGCGCTGACGTCAGAGCTCGTCAAGCTCGATTCCCGAGTGCAGGTCTTTGGTCTTGGTGGCGATCAGATGGCAGCAGCTGGCGCCCGTCTTATTGGTCACTATCGTGGCCTAAGCGTAACGGGCTTGAGCGAGGCTCTGGCTGTCCTCCCGCGATCACTAGTGATGTATCGACGGCTGGTCGACACCATGAAGAAGAACCGACCGGATGTTCTAGTGACGGTCGATTTCCCGGACTTTAATTTCAGGTTGGCGGCGGCCGCTCGTCGGCTTGGGATACCGGTCGTTTACTATGTGAGTCCCCAGGTTTGGGCTTGGCGTCGTGGACGGCT
>MPLX02037496.1_pt1 | contig 15107 bp, 12 predicted proteins | sample 1617341 | NCBI WGS metagenome assembly MPLX02 (sample SAMN05944804, study PRJNA350692) | marine metagenome | biome: marine; feature: ODZ; material: water; isolation source: 120 m water sample filtered on 0.2 um supor filter | place: Pacific Ocean | collected 2012-04-08 | depth 120m m | reverse complement strand
TTTCATTGTACCGCCGTCCCGGTTGGCGGCGGCGGGGCAGGCCAGCAGCAGGATGCCCTGCCCAGACGGGGTGCCGCTATGCGGGTGAGTGGCCGAGCGCATCGGGCCAGCGATGTCCGGATTGCGCAATCTCGACTGGACCGTCTCCAATGCGGACGCGGCCTTCGGCGATCAGCCGGATGGCCGCAGGGTAGGCGGCGCATTCCTCTTCAAAGACGCGGGCCGCGAGGGTGTCGGCATCGTCGGCGGGCAGTACCTCGCAGGTTCGCTGCAGGATGGTTGCTCCGTGGTCGTACCGGGCATCCACCAGATGCACGGTGCAGCCACTCTCTCGTCGTCCCGACGCCAGAACTGCTTCGTGGACGGCGCGGCCATGCATACCTTTGCCTCCGAAGTTTGGAAGCAACGCGGGGTGGATGTTGACGACGCGGTGTATCATCCATGGCAGAATCGGCAGCAGGCGAAGGTAGCCGCAGAGGCAGATAAGATCGGGTCTGCCTTCCTGCAGAATCGCGAGTACCCAGTCATCGACTGAGTCCGTGCCCGCGGGCTCGCAGACCCGAAGCCCCCGTGCGGCGCATCGTTCGCCAGCGGGCAGTCCACTGCGGGAGAGAATGACCGACTCGATGATCGCGGGAAGTTCGCCCGCCTCGATGTGGTCTTGAAGGTTCATCACAGTTCGACCGCCACCACTTGCCAGGCAGCACAGGCGAAGCGGATTAGTCACGATCGGACCGTATTGGCGCAAGCGAAGGCGGATCAGCGAACGGTATCGGTTTGCCCTCGGTATCAACGCTGACCATTGTCAACCGAGCGGCGGTGACCTCGACGGTGTCGCCCGTCTGAAATCGCTCTGCGAGGACCTTCACCCGCACGGTTACGCTCGTGCGCCCGGTGCGCTCGGTCGATGTGTACAGGCTGACCACATCACCGGGCCAGACCGGCCGTCGAAACTCCACCGCATCCATCGACACCGTGACCCAGCGGTGCAGACCATGCCGACGAACTTGATAGAACCCGGCTTGATCGACCAGCGAGAGAATGACGCCACCGAACACGGTTCCCGCCACGTTGGTGTCCTTGGGCATCATGTGGACACGGATCGCCAGATGTGTGGTGTCCTCAGGCGTGTATGGGGGGTCGCAAGTTTCCGGTGGGGTGGTCATCTATGGCATGGTCCCTGCTTTCGACGCACTTGGCAACACCGGCTGCGACGCGATCAGATACCGAGCCGTTTCGGCGTGGTCGCCGCCGGCGCGGTTCAAGGCCTCGATGGTGACATGCATCAGTTCGGGGGGGGTATGCCGCCATCCAAATCGCCCATGTGCTTCCAGCATTGCCATGGCGTCGAGCAACGCGTCATCATGGCCGTGCGAGAGCAGATGCACCTCGATGTCGTCCTGCCAGTCGTTCAATCGAGGTGTTCGGCCGCCGGGTGGTGGGGCGGCGAGCCACTGCCACGCGGCGGCTCGTTCGGCGGGGGCTGCGGAGGTGATGTCATCAATCCACGCCCCAGCCGTGAGCCGCGGCGACAGCCAGAGGCCGATCAGCAGCCCCGTTGCCGCCCCGATCGCGATCGTCCACCATGTCCATCGTGGCATGGGAAGGTTCCTTCCCCGCAGGGTACGTGCTGGACCAGTTTGCGAGGTTCCAGAGCAGATGCCGCGCCGTGTCAGCGTCGTAGCCATGGATGCCCCAACAGGGTCGATCGAGCAGGGCGTGGCAGAGATCCGATGGTGAGAGGATCAGTGTCCCCCCTCCAGCATGATCCGCAGCAATGAGGTCAAGGCCAGCGGAGCCCAGGCCCCTTTGGCGGCTGCCGGGGCGCCATCCGGGGGCGGAGAGGTCGCGGCAGCCTGGCAGGTCGGTGGCGGTCACCCATGGGGCGGATCGAGCGGGCTTCAGGGTGAGCCCCGCCTTGGACGCATCCGCCTTGATCCGCTCGACCATGTCCGTTTGGCCGGTGATCAGCACGACGCGGCCTTCGTTCAGTGCGTGCTCCACGAGTCGCCAGTCCGGTTGGTGCGCGGCAGTCTGGATCACGAGCAGTTCATCGTCGCCGTTCTCCGGCAGCGTCGCATCGTCAACCACGGCGTGACGACCTGTCCGCTTGCACCATGCAGCAAAGGCATCAGCGGCGGCCCGCTCAACGCAGTCATTGGGATCAGCGGCGAAGACCACGCCACGCTGCGGTCCCGACACGCTGGTGGACTTCATTTTGCGAGACATCTCCAACCTCGACGGAAACACATGACGCTCTGTTGCGATGGCCCACAGGTTCAGCATGACTTCGTCACTTGGTCCTCGAATCAGCACGATGAGACTGCGGTTCGGTGTGGACAGGGCTTCAAGACGGGGCAGATGCCGCACTGGACTCAACAGTGATGCGACCGGATGATCGCGTGAGAGCCGCTGCCACGTAGCGTGAGGCGCGGCGAGTGAACCGATCTGCTTGATGGCGCGGTCGAATCCGCCGCCGGAAGCGACGACCACGAGCAGGCCCCCTCGACGCAGGTAGTCCGCGATTCTGTTGACCTCCGGGATCTCGGGCAGTGGGACGGAGTCGGGATCACGCAGATGGGCGTTGATATTGCGTCTGTTGGCGCGGAGAAAGCCGGGCTCGCCCGCGCCGCTCACGATGAGCATCGGCGATTCCAACCACGCCTGCACCGGATCATCGAGATCAACCCATTGCCAACTCGTTTCCTGCTCGTGATGTCTGAGCAGATTCGCAACGAGGCTGCTCGCAACATCACCGGCAACAGCGTCCGATTCGAACCGCAAGTGGGCGCACGCCAGCGGTAGGCGACCGCGATGCAGAAACATCAGCGCGAAGCATCTTGTGCGTAACTTGGAGAGCGAGTCACCCTTCTTTGCTGTCCAGTGCCCAGCGCGGTCCTGTCTACACAGGCGATCGAGGGTGACAGCGGTTGCATCTCGCAGCCAGTCTCGTCCAGCAAGTCGCCGGCATCCGGTGGCGAGCGCCATTCGCTCAAGCGAGTAGAGCCAGTACATCGGGTACTTCTCGCAGCGACCAAGGCCCGGGCAGGGCGAGGCTTCGAACCGCTCGTCCAGCCATGCCAGTCCGCGTTGCAAGGCCTCATTCCGCTGGCGTGTTCGCCGATTTTGTTTGTGTTGTGGATTCAGGAGATCGTCCACCAACACCAGCGAGAACACGCCCGCTGCGGTCATCGATCCAGTCGGCGTATCCCCCGCGTGATAGGACCAGCCGCCGCTGTCCTGCTGCGAAGCGATCGTGGCCGCTTCCACCTGCTTGAGCAGGTTCGTCGGTACGTCGATGCCTCGCCGGCTTGCGGCGTGAAGCGCGAGGATCGCCACATGCCGCGTGGATGGCGAGACGCGGGGAATGTGTTTGACCGCTCGGCACAGGTAGTCCCACCCACCTTGTTCCCAATGGAATGCCTCGATGAGCCGATCGACGTCGTGCTGGAGCTGTGGCAAGAAGCGATCTGGGAGGCTGGCCCAGACCTGCGTGCGGAAGGCGACTGCGTAGGTGCCGTTTGGTTCGATTTCTTTCAGGTATTCGATGGCCTCCCGCAGTGGAGAGGACTGCGCGTCGTGCCCGGCGGTCAGCAGGGCGAGCGTCGCAAGCGCGGTGTAGCCGCCGAGATGTTGGCGACTACTTTCACCTGCGGGCATCTTCCGGGGGTCCCAGTGGCGTGTGGGGTGATGGGCCGACAGGATGGCCTCGGAGATGACGTCCATGGCTTCGGCGATATCCCGCTCACCCAGTGTGGCGGGGTTCACGGTTCCGGTCGCGATGATCGCCGCAGCGAAGAAGTGTGTGAGCATGCGTGGAAGTTACGCATGAGTTGGGGCGGCGCTGCGAAGTGTTGCCAAAAGGCATTGGTGCCGGAATCTACCCATTCTCTTCCCCGCAGGGGGGGGAGAGCGGAGTTCACTGCACCGTCGAGGTTCGTTTCGGTAGTTCGACCATGGGCGGAGCCGGCGATTTGACGCGGCCAGCGGCGGCTCGGATGGACTTCGTGAGGCCATCGACGTCTAGGCCGGCTTCTGCGAGTTGTTCGCCGCGAGAGCCGGTATGGATCCATCGGTCGGGAAGTCCCGCCCGTTCGATCAGCGAGGCATCGAGCCCGCGGGCGACCGCTTCGTCGATGACGGCACTGCCGAAACCGCCGATCAGACTGTGTTCTTCGATCGTCAGGATGGGTGTGCCGCTTCGCAGGGTCCGCTCGATGAGGTCACCATCGACCGGTTTGGCAAATCTCGCATCCCAGACTTCGACGGCAAGCTCGCTGCCAAGCCGATCGGCCGCTTCAATCGCTGTCAATGCCGGAACACCGTAGGCAAGTACGACGACATCGGCCGCCGCCTCACTGCGAAGACAGACCGCCTTTCCGAGGAAAAAGGGTGAGCATGGCGTGCCAGAGAGCATCTCGTTGACGTCATCCCGTGGATACCGCACGGCGGTCAGACCGTCATCCCACGTCCGCATGAACTCAAGTGCTTCGCGGAGACTCGGTTCATCGATGGCAGCCATCAGCACCGCCCCGGGAAGCGTCCGAAGGATGGATACATCGCAGAATCCGTGATGCACGGCGCCGTCACCGCCAACGAGTCCGGCGCGGTCAAGACAGAGCCGCAGGGGAAGCCCCTGCAGCGATGCTTCCTGGAAGCACTGATCAAAGGCCCGCTGCAAAAACGTCGCATAGACCGCGAAGAAGGGACGCAGGCCGGTCTTGGCCATGCCTGCCATCATGTCGGCGGCGTGCGACTCGCAGATGCCGGTGTCCCAAGTTCGTTCGGGGAACCGCTCGATCGCCTTCTGCACGCCGGTGCCGTCGGCCATCGCCGCTGAGCAGGCGGTGACGGAGTCATCGCGTTGCATCAGATCACACAAGGCGTCGCCGAAAGCCGACGTGAAACTGCGTCCACCCGACTTCACTTCGACGCGGCAGCCAGTGACCCGGTGGGGTTTGGGAGAGTGGAAGGCGGTTGCGTCGCCCTCGGTGTACTCATAGCCCTTGCCCTTGATGGTGTGGGCGTGCAGCACGAGCGGGAGATTCACATCTTTGACGGTGGCGAGCGCCTCGATGAGCGACGGTATGTCGTGCCCATCGATTGGCCCCACGTGAAGCAGTCCGAACTTTTCGAACCACGGGTCTTCGTTGACAACATCCTTGGCGACTTCGCCGAGACGATGTCCGATGCTTCGAATGGCACCGCCGCCGGGTATGCCATCCACCATGCCCTTGGCGGCCTTCTTCATCGAGCGATAGGTGTCGCTGACCCGCAGCCGATCGAAGTAGGATGCAACCGCGCCTTGAGGCCGCGAGATACTCATGCCGTTGTCATTGAGGACGACGAGGAATTGTCGGTCGAGGGTACCGGCGTGATTGAGCCCTTCCATCGACAGGCCATTGACGATGCTGGCATCACCGACGAATGCGACGGTTCGTCGACCGCCGGGATTCTCTGGAGACCAACCTTCGCCTCGCAGCGTGTCGCCGCGGGCCATGCCGGTGGCCGTCGAGATGGCGGTGCCGGCGTGACCGACCATGAAGAGGTCGTAATCAGATTCGCTGGGATCGGGGAATCCACCCATGCCGCCTTTTTGCCGCAACTTGGAGAGCATCGGATAGCGGCCCGTCAGCAGTTTGTGCGGATAGCACTGATGCCCGACATCAAAGAGCAGTCGATCGTGGCCGAAGTCAAAGACGCGGTGCAGGGCGATGAAGAGTTCGACCACACCGAGGTTCGGGGCGAGATGCCCACCGGTCTGTTGCACCTGAGTACAGATCGCATGTCGCATCTCTTCGGCCAGCTTGGGCAACTGATCGAGATCGAGGGCCTTGAGGTCGGCTGGCGATGCGATGCCGGGCAGAATCGTGAGGTGCATGAGGGTCTCCTGACAGGCCTTTGAAGCGTCCAGCGGCCCATCGAGGCTGATAACCATCGGAGGCATCATCAGCGATGGAGAAGTGTACCAACGATGGGGATGAAATCGACCAGGAATCAGCGAGTTCGTACTGCCATCAATTCGGCGATGCAGGCGAGCGGGCCTCCGGCGGCTCCCAGCATCTTGCTCGCCCGCACGGCTTCCACAAGAAGCCGAGTAATCTCCCCGCGGCACGCCTCTTCGCTGAGGACACTCGGATAGGTCCGTTTGCCACCAGCAGCATCCTTGCCGGTGGCTTTGCCCACATGCCCGGCAGACTGCGTGACGTCGAGTAGATCGTCCACAACCTGATACATCAATCCAATTGCATCCCCGTAGGCGGCGAGTGATGTCATCTGCGAGTCATCGGCATTGCCGCACAATCCACCCATGCGGCAAGCGGTCCTGATGAGCGCCCCGGTCTTGTTGCGATGGACCAGTTGCACCTGCGCCAGTGGCGAAAGTTCTTCGGGAAGTCCACCCAGCGTGTCGTATACCTGGCCAGCAACCATGTCAGAAGTGCCGCTGGCGAGTTCGTCGACCAGTGAAACCCGAACCTCAGCGTTCGCGCTGGATCTGGCAATGATGCCGAAGGCCATCGCGAGCATGAGATCGCCCGCGAGAATTGCCATTGGTTCGCCTGCATGGATATGCAGTGTGGGCTGTCCGCGGCGCAGCGCGTCGTCATCAAGGGCGGGCAGGTCATCATGCACCAGGCTGAAGCAGTGCACCAACTCAAGTGCGGCTGCTGCGTCCATCGCATCCATATCCTTGCCGCCGACCGCCCGGCAGCATTCAAGCACCAACGCCGGCCGCATTCGCTTGCCGCCACCGAGTATGCCGTATCTCGCGGCTTCGGCCAGATGGGCTGGCAGGCAACTCCAATCGATCGACTCTTCAAGCCACCGCTCGATCACCTTGCTCGATTGAGCGAGCGTATCGCGGCCTTCCTGCACAGTACTGCTTGTCATCATGGTCTCTTGCACCAAATGCGTCCGATGGGGCGAAACGTCTACTATACCGTGCATGCTCGGACACTCCACGTTTACGGTCCTTCATGTCGTGATGAGTTCGCCAGCGGTTGACTCCAACTGGTCCGGAGAGGTTTCGTCCTTGTTGACCCGTGGTGGGTACGTGATGATCCCGCTGCTGATTCTCAGCATCATCACCATCATGCTCATCGTGGAGCGGACGCTGTTCTGGGTGGGAGTCAATGGCAAGACGACACTGCAGCGGCTGACGCGGCTCAACCACGCACTGCGCACCGGTGATGCGGCCATGGTGCGAGGTCTCGTTGCAGACGACAACACGCCATATGGTCGAGTCGCCTGCCGATTGGTTGAAGAAGGCGCGAACGATGCCGTGGCGTTGGAAGCGGTGGAGGCCCAACGCGGACGTCTGGATCGATTCATGGTGACGATGTCCACGATCATCACCGCGGCACCACTGCTGGGCATTCTCGGTACGGTGCTCGGCATCATTCAGAGTTTCGAACTGCTGGGGGGGCGATCGACGCTGACCGATCCGACTTCGGTGGCGGGCGGTATCGCGGCGGCACTCTTGACAACAGCCTTTGGATTGGTGATCGCCTTGGTCACGATCTTTCCATACATGTCCTTTCGCGGTCAGGCCTCACGGGCGATGGGGCGGCTCGAGGCACTCGTCGCTGCGGGGCAGGAGGGCGATCGGCGAACTGGACGAGATGTGACGGAGTGTGAGGGGGCGGCGGTGTGCACGGTCTGATTCTGGCAATGATCATCGCTGGCGCACCAGCCGCTGAGCCGAACTGGCTCCGGCCGGTCTGGGACGATGTGGGTGGTCGGCTCGAGATCGCAGCCCGCGCCTATGAACCCGTTGCGGGCGGTCCGCGTGTGTGGCTTGTGGGAGTCATCCATGTCGGCGAGCCCGGGTATTACGAGGCGGTCGAGGCGCTGCTGAGCGAAAGTGATGTCGTCGTGTTCGAATCGGTGCTGCCCGCTGGCGGCATACCTCCAGGTGGCGCAGATGACGCCGAGCGAGCTGAGCAGACGGCCGCGACGGCGAAACTGCTCGCCCACATGCTTGCCGGGTCCACCGCTTCCGATTGGAATGCCGCGATGCACGCGTTGGCCGAGCGGGAACCTCGGATGATCGGCATCGCGAGAACGCTACATCGCGATGGGTGGGGGTGTCCTTGGACGTTCACGCGGGCCCGGGGCAATACCCCGCGGCAACTACTCAGTTACGGCAGTGACGGCATGCTTGGAGGCGACGAAGACGCCGCCGATATTCTGGTGGATATTTCTTCCGAGCCTGCCGAAGTCGCCGGCGGTGGGCTTCAGCGAACGATGGCCGAATCGCTCGGGCTGACGTTTCAACTCGATAGGTTGCCCTACGGGGATTCATCCTGGGTGCCGGGCGACATGTCGATCGACGAAATCAGCGCCGCCTTTGAAGAACGCGGTGAACGGATCGAAGATCTCACTGATCTGCTCGAAGAAAAAGGGCTGTTCGGTGGCCTCGTCCGCGGCATCTTCGGCTTGATTCCGACGCTCGATGCGATGTTCGGTGGCCGAGTTGTAGACACCATGCACGTCATGCTGATCGAGATGCTGGGAAACGAGTCGGCGATCGATGTGGCGCTGTCCATGCAGGGTCCGGCCTTCAAGGAAGTGCTGCTTGATCTGCGGAACAAACGGGCGATGGATGTGATGGCCGCCAAGATCACCGACGAGCAGACGATGAACTCGATTGCCGTGTTGTACGGCGCTGGGCATCTGTCCGGGCTTGCCGAGTTGCTTGCCCAGCGGAGCGAGTATGAAGTTGTCGACGAGCGGTGGCTTCCTGCCATCACGTTGGAACTCGAGCATTCCCCGCTGACCCGCAGCGAAGTCGACATGCTCCGCGGTTGGGTGGGGGTGGTTGGGCGGCAATTGGGCACAGGCACCGCCCGGGAGCCCGCGCCGGAGCCTTGATGTTCATCGTTGGCCCTTGGGCGGCAGCGAATCCCCTTACTCCGCTTCGTGGGTGAATTCTTCGGCTGGGATCTCCTCGACGACTCTCGCCGAATCAATCCACAGGTTCTGCCTTCTCAACGTATTGAGGCTTTCGGTGCCGATGGAGCCATCGGCGTGGAAGATCGGCGTGTCCATGCCGTGCCCGAGTCTGGGCACACCGATATCCGGTTCGAAACTGTCCACATCGTCCGGGCTCACGACGCTCCACATCTGCTGATCGGCAAGGTAGGGCGGTGTCGCCTCGAACCACATTTGCATATGCGGGTTCGCCAAGGAGTATGAGCCCGGTTCGGTCAACTTTCCACCGGGAAGAAAGACGACGGTGCTCGAGGGGTGTTTCATGCGTCCAATCGACTCGGCGACCAGATTGACCTCCGTGCGATCGCCCAACCTCGCCGATGAAAAGGACAGGATTGCTCGGCCAGCGCCTTGCGGAACCGTGTAGTGCCCGCCCACATACCAGCCGTTGTACGCAAAGGCCGGCTCGTAGGCGATCTGTTCGCCGAACTGCTCGTAGTCGAGAATCGGAAGAAGATCCTGTTCATCTGGATCTATGAGTATGGAGAGGTCGTTCCCGAGGTATGGGACAAGCCGCCATGTCCACGGTCCTGCGATGTTCGGCTCGTCCTCTGAAAAGGACGGTGCTGGCGGTATGAGTGTCATGTCTGGATAGGCCAGCACCATGCGAAGGTCCCGTTGGGCGTTGGGCGAGACCCAGCCGGGAACAAAACGGCCGCGGCTTGTCGTGTTGTACTGCATCCACGCCAGGCCGAGTTGCCGCAGGTTGTTTGATTGGCTGGCCTGCATGGCCGCTCGGCGGGCGAGCATCAGGCCGCCTGCAGCCATCGCAAGCAGGATTCCAATGATGACCAGAACGACCATCAACTCGACGAGCGTGTATGCGCGGCGGTTGATCGTTCTGGCCAGATGGCTCACGATTTGCCGATCGTGACGTGCTCGGCCCCGGCCTCGCCGGATACTTCCGGGGGGACGATCTCGACGGTCTTTTCGCCAAGTTTCGCTTCGCCGGATCGAACACGATCCTGAAATTTCCGGCATTCAGCAAGCAGCCGGTCCAAGATCTCTTCCTCCGGGATGTTGGCGACCCGCTGACCCTGAACGTAGATGATGCCTTTGCGATCGCCGGCGAATACGGCGATGTCGGCACCCTCGGCCTCGCCGGGGCCATTGACGACGCAACCCATCACCGCGACCTTCATCGGAACTTCGATGTCATTGGCGAGTCTGCTGCGGACCTTCTGCACGAGTTCGAAGAGATCAACCTGAATACGCCCGCATGTCGGGCACGCGATGAGTTCGGCACCGACTCGATCTCGGAGTCCGAGCGACCAGAGCATTTCGAATCCGTCTTGTACCTCGAAGATCGCGTCGCTGGCGTAACTGATCCGTAGTGTGTCGCCGATGCCTTCGGCGAGCAGGGTGCCCAGTGCCACCACACTGCGGATCGAACCGGTTTCACGCGGACCCGCGTGGGTGACGCCCAAATGCAGCGGGTAATCGAATCGCTTGGAGATTTCACGGTAGGTGTCAATGGCGAGCCGGGCGTCCATTGACTTGGCGCTGATGCAGATGTCGTGGAAGTTGCGGGCGTGGAAGATCTCGAGGTACTCCTCGAGTTTGGCGATCATGATGGCCATCAGGTGGCCGTCTCGATGGTCGGCGAAGAACTTGCCCAGTTCCTCCATGCGCCGCTTCTTGTCCTTCCGTTCGATGATCGATCCTTCGTTGACCCCGATGCGAATGGGGAGGGAGCGTTCGGCGCAGGCGTCGATGACCCGATCGACTTGCTCACGGTCGTCGATGTTGCCTGGATTGAGGCGAATCTTGTGGACACCTGCCTCGACCGCTTCGAGCGCCCGCTGATAGTGGAAGTGCACATCGGCGACGATCGGCACTCGTGTCTGGTTCAGGATCTCGGAAAGCGCTTCGGTATCGGCCCGCTTGGGAACCGCGACGCGAACGATGTCCGCTCCGGCCCCGGTGAGCCGGTTGATCTCCGCCACGCAGCCATCGATGTCATGGGTGTACCCCGAAGTCATCGTCTGCACAGACACCGAGGCATCGCCGCCGATGCGGACAATGCCGGTGTGATCGTTGCCGAGCGTGAGTTGACGAGTTTCTCGACGTTCCATGCTGCTCAGTGTATGCCGTCAAAAGAGGGCAGGTACCACCCCGGGAATCATCGTGACGACTTGAGACGCGTTGCGGGCCCCGGAGCGGCACTCGACCCCCTTCCGCTATGTGTTTTCAAACAACTCCAATTCCACGTCTTCGCCCGGCAAGAGCAGGTCTGCGATGGGTGTGCCTTCGGGGATGGGGTCACCGTCGAGTCTCGTGATGACGGGTCGGGGGTTGGCTTTTTCGTGCGCATCGAGCGCCGCTTCGAGTTCTGCCTTCGCCTCTTCGTCAAGCGGCGCCCACTTGCCGCGGCCGCGGCACTTGGGGAAGCCGCTGCACCCGAGCCAAGGACCCCGCTTGCCGTTGCGGAGATTGAGCGGCTTTTCGCACTTTTCGCACTTCAGATCGGTCGTCAGCGGCGGAACCGCCGGAACTTTCAGCCCGCCCTTCTTGTCCACGTTGAGCACCATCTTCACATCCGGGTAATTGACCGATGCGAGAAACGGACCGAACCGACCTTGCCTGAGAATCATCGGAGAATCATCTTCGGGGCAGGCGACGTTGACCCGCTGTTCCATCTGCGGCTTGCCATCGCGGTCGACGCCGGTGGCGAAGGTGCAGTCTGGATAGGCCGAGCAGGAGAGGAACCGCCGTCCGCTTCGTGCGAGCCGATAGGCCGTCTGGGTGCCGCATTCGGGACACTTCCAGTCGGCCGGTGTCATTTCGGCACGGGCGTGGGTCATCGACTCGTAGGCTTCGGCGAGCGTTTCGGTGAAGGGGTCGTAGAAAGAGTGCAGCGTGGCGACCCAGTCGGCATCATCGGCGGCGATGCGGTCGAGATCCGATTCCATCGAGCGGGTGTATCCCACGTCCATCAGCCGCGGGAAGGCCTCGGCCAACTTGTCGGTGACGACTTCGCCGATGGCCGTTGGGTGAAAGGCTCGCTCGATCTTCTCCACGTACTTCTGCTGAATCTTTTCGATGATGCTGGCGTAGGTGGACGGTCGGCCGATGCCCTCCCGCTCAAGATGTTTGATGAGCGAGGACTCGGTGTAGCGTGACGGTGGGGCGGTGAACTTCTGGCGGGGTTCGATTGCGAAGGCGGAGAGTTCGTCACCTTCCTTCAGGTCGGGCAGCGTCTGGTCGGTCTCGGAACTCGGGACACCGGCGGCTCGGTACCACCCGTCGAACTGCAGGGCGCGGCCAGCGACCTTGAGTTCCGCGGCGGTGTCGCGGTCGGATCGGCGAAGTCTGAATTCTGTGCGATCCCATACAGCGGGCACCATCTGTCCCGAGACGAAGCGTCGCCAGATCAGCCCATAGAGTTTTCGCTGGTCTTCGTGCATCGACGTAGGCAGATCTTCCGGACGCCGGTTGGGATCGGTCGGACGAATGGCCTCGTGGGCTTCCTGCGCCTGGCGGTTGCTCGAGTGGTAGGCGATGGGTTTGGCTGGAAGGTAGTCGCCGCCCCATGTGTCATCGATGAAAGCCCGCGCGGCTTTGATCGCCTCGGGTGCTACGTGGGCCGAGTCCGTCCGCATGTAGGTGATCAGCCCGACTTGCCCCTCGCCTGGAAGTTCGACACCCTGATACAGACCTTGAGCGGAAGCCATCGTTCGCCGTGCGGTGAAGCCGAGCGTGTTGGCTGCGGCGGCCTGCAGACTGCTCGTGATGAATGGAGCGTGAGGGCGGGACTTGGATTGCTTTTTTTGAATGGCCGTCACCTTCCAGCGAGCGGCGGGGTCAATATCGCCCTCGATGCGAAGCGTACGAACCGCGGGCCCCTTGCCGTTTTCGTCTGCGGTCTCAATCAATTGTGGTTCGAGCAGGCCGATGGCCTCGCCCAGTTCCAGCAGACCGTCGCGGTGGGTGGACTCGGCTTTGCAGTCGGGGGACCACGTCTCTTGCGGAAGTTTCATCTCGGCTGAGCCGCCGTCCAGTTTCGAGAGCATGGCGGTGAATCCACTGTGCGCAGCGAGCCACTGCACCTCGACCTTCTTGGTGGGCGGTTTCTCATCCGCGTGCAGGCTTTCCCACTCAGCGGCGAGTTTCTCAATGGCGTCATGCTCAGGCGTGAGCCTGATTTCAGTTTGCCAGTACTCGTCCGGAATGAAGGCCCGGATCTCCCGCTCTCGCTCAACGATCAGTCGAACTGCTGGAGACTGCACGCGTCCGGCGCTCAGTCCACCAGCGACCCGCTGCCACAGCAGCGGAGATACTTGATAGCCGACGATGCGATCAATGATTCGACGGGCCTGCTGGGCATTGACGCGATGCATGTTGATCGCCGCCGGGTTGGCGAAGGCTGCTTGGATCTCGGACTTCGTAATCGCGTTGAACGTCACACGTTTGGCGAGTGATGGATCGACCTTCAGGCATTCGGCCAGATGCCACGCAATCGCTTCGCCTTCTCGATCAAGGTCGGTCGCGAACCAGATCTCGTCGGCATCCTTGGCGAGTTTGCGGAGTTTCGTGACGACCTTTTTGGAGTCGGCCGACACTTCGTAGGTCGGTGCGAAATCGTGCTCGACGTCCACCCCGGGTACGGGATCCTTGACGCCTTTGGGGTTCCGCTTCGGCAGGTCGCGAATATGACCGACCGAGGCCTCCACCGCCCATCCATCGCCGAGATAGCGTTGGATGGTCTTGGCCTTGGCCGGGCTTTCCACAATGACGAGATTGGTAGCCATGGGTGATGGTTCGCAGGGGCGGCACAATTGCCTAAGGGGAGGCGTTATGCACGTCGGCAGGTCCGTTGTCAAGCCTTGAGTGATCTCGGCACATTCATGCTTGGTCGCAGCAGAGCGTCTATGCCCTCTGGATGAGCAGTCGCTCAGTGTGACGTAACCGCATGTATGGCAGCAAGATACGAGTCTTCTTCGGCAGGGTGAATCCAAGTCAGATTGGGCAATACACGAAATCTTCGCAGCCACGTCCGTTGCTGCTTGCCCAATCGTCGTGAGCGGATCTTGATCTGCTCAATCGCCTCATCGAGCGTGCAGCGACCTTCCAAGTGATCGATCAGCTGGGCGTACCCGACGCCGGCGGCCGCCTGCTCGCCCAGCATGGAGGACTCGTGGAGTTGCTGCACTTCCGCAAGCAAACCAGCATCCATCATGGCCCCAACTCGGGCGTTGATCCTGCCATTGATGGCTTCGACCGGCCAATCCAACCCCAGAATGTGGGCGTCGCGGCGGCAGGCCTCGGTCCATTGCACCTGCGCATCAGATAACGCTCGCCCCGTGCTTCGCGCGTACTCAACGGCCCGAATGGTCCGCCGGAGGTCGTTTGGATGGATTCTCGCAGCTGCCGAGGGGTCGCGATCTTGAAGTTCTGCTCGCAGCACTGCGGGATCCATCGCCGCCAGTTCGCCCCGCAATGCCTGATCCGGCGGCGGGGCATCGAGCAGACCGAAGAGCAGGGCTTGTACATACAGGTTGGTCCCACCGACGATGATGGGCCAGTGTTGTCGACTGCGGACATCGGCGATGGCCCTTTCCGCAGCGGCAAGCCAGTCATCGAGGGTGAAGGGCGTATCTGGGCGAACAATGCTCAGCAGGTGATGCGGCACACCGCCTCGTTCTTCCAAGGTTGGCGTTGCAGTACCGATGTCCATGCCCTCGTAGACCTGCATGGAATCTGCCGAGATGCACTCACCGCCGCCAGGGAGGTCCTGCCCGAGGCGAACCGACAGCGCCGTCTTGCCGCCCGCTGTCGGGCCGACCAGCACGATCAGCGGGTGCGTGTTCGAAGTGGAAGTCATGATGCGTGTACCGTACGGATCTCTGCCGTGAATCGTAGGGAAGTGACCGTATCAGTTCGGAGACGAATTCATGTCCATACGCCGCATGAAGGACCTCGATTGCCGCGATAAGCGAGTTCTGATCCGGGTGGACTTCAATGTGCCGATCGATGAGTCGGGGCGCATCATCGATGACCACCGCATCGCCGCGGCGATTCCGACCATTCGCCATGTTCTCGCCACCGGCGGCATCGCCATTCTCATGAGTCACCTCGGCCGCCCTGCGGGGAAGGGATTCGAGAAGGCCTTC
>MPLX02169362.1_pt1 | contig 15116 bp, 13 predicted proteins | sample 1617341 | NCBI WGS metagenome assembly MPLX02 (sample SAMN05944804, study PRJNA350692) | marine metagenome | biome: marine; feature: ODZ; material: water; isolation source: 120 m water sample filtered on 0.2 um supor filter | place: Pacific Ocean | collected 2012-04-08 | depth 120m m | reverse complement strand
GGTGATGCGATCAGGGCTTTTGCAGAGGATGGAGTGATCAGGGGCCTTCCTTGTTCGTCGGTGAGGATGTTTCTGCCGCCGCCGCCATTGCCTGTGTCGCCCCCTCCACTGCCGATGTGGATGCCGGCATGCCGTCCACTCCATGGCAGAACAAGGGTCCAGCGTGATTGGGTCCGCGTCTGTGACCCCATTGGTGCTGTTCACGCGCAAACGGGGCTTACAGTAGTGAAAATCACTACAAGTTGATGGCGGTGATCAATGCTGCGGAGGCCAACCGTTCCTTTTCGCGTCTGTTGCGGCAGGTTGCAGAGGGCGAAACGTTCACGGTGCTCTGCCATGGTCGTCCCGTGGCCACACTCAGTCCGGCAAACGGAGCTGCTGACAATCTTCCTGCCAGGCGGCGGCTTTTGGAGCGTCTGACGTTGCAACCCATTGGAGGGCAGGCCCGTGATTGGCGGCGAGAGGATCTTTACGACTGATGCGTGCTGCTCTGGATACCAACGTGCTGGTGTATGCGGAAGGCTTTGGTGATGCCGATCGGGTGCGTGTCAGTAGGGATCTGTTGCAGCAGCTGGAAGCAGCGGATCTGGTGATTCCTGTGCAATGCCTTGGTGAGCTTTTTCGAGTGCTCACTGGCAAGGCCGGTCGTTCTAGGGCTGATCTGCAGGAGGCCTTGCTGAGCTGGATGGATAGCTACAGCCTTCAGGAGACAACGGCTGAAGCCTGGCGAGGAGCCATGGATCTTTCTGTTGTTCACCAGCTCAGCAGCTGGGATGCTTTGGTGCTGAATGTTGCGGCTGCAAGTGGTGCTCGTCTGCTGTTGAGTGAGGATCTCAACCCCGGCTTCTGCTGGCGTGGGGTGCGGGTTGTGAATCCCTTCGCGGCGTCGATGGATCCTTTGCTGCAGCAGTTGATCGTGTCTGTGGCGTGAGCTGCAGTTGTTGTCTGATCAGGCAGCCCCGCTAGCGTCGCCTTGATTCCGGCTCCATCGCTTTCGCTTTGCTTGCCGACCATTGCCCTGTTGAACCTGCTAGGCATAGCCGGCGTCCCGTTGATCAGCATGCAGCCGCCCGCCGCAGCACAGGTGATTGTCCAGGGACAGGATTTCGCGGAATGGGCCAGCCTTAATGACACGATCATGGGTGGCAGCTCCCGCGCCGGCTGCCGTGTGGTGGAGGAAGGCCTTCTCCTGGAAGGTGAGCTGATCGAGCGCGGCGGCGGTTTTGTCAGCTGCCGTTCGCCTCGCCTGCAGTCACCCCTCGATCTCTCGCCTTTTTCGGCGCTGCAGCTTGATATTGAGGCCGAAGGCCGCACCCTCAAGATTGCGCTGGGTTGTAGGGATGGGGCGATGGGGCTGACTGAATTGATGCCCGGTGGTTTGCGCTGGGTGATCGATGTTCCCACCGAGCCCGTTGGCATCACCCGTGTGGTGGTGCCGTTTGCTGATCTGCGGCCCACCGTGCGTGCCAAACCGGTGGGGTTGCCGCTGCGCTTCGATCAATCCGGCATCACCCGCATTCAGGTGCTCCATTCCAAGTTCGGAGATGACGGTGCCCTCAACCCAGGTTTTCGCCCCGGGCCGATACGAATCCTGATTCGCTCGATCCGAGCGCTGCCCTGACGTCATGGATCTGCTGGTGCTGATCGCCAAGGCAGCAGACGTCTGCCTTAAACCCTTCCTCCATGCTGTGGTTCCCATGGATCCCTCGGCACCGGCGGTTGTGGACGATCTGAATGTGCGGATCGAATCTCGTGATACAGATGGCGCCCGCCATCCGGAGCGGGATATCGAGCTGGAGATCTACCGCAGTGGTGAGGAGGTGAACCTGATGCTCAGCTGGTGGGATCAACCTGAGCGCCCCATGCTCTGGCACGGCCGTCATCCGGTATGGATGGATGGTGAATCGGGCCAGCGCTGCTCGGCGCCCCAGGATGCAGCGCCCCTGGAATCCCTGGGGCGGCGGCTGCGTTCGCTGGTGCAGCCCGGCGATTAATTCTCTTCAGGTCGGTTTGTCCCGCTAAGGATCAGCTGTTGATGGTTGATCTGCTGCCCAGAGGCTTGCTGTTTGGTGTGCAGCTCCCCCACCGATTCCGATCTTGTTGGAGGCATCAACCTTGCAGGAATGGGCGGAATTGATGCTCTGCCGCCATGTGGTGGATCACCTCGATATCGAGTGAGCTGATTAGTTGATTCCGTCGGGATCCACATCGAGCACCTGGCCATTGAAGAAATCGGCGAGTTGCTTGGCCTGTTTATCAATTCCTGTTGGTGGTGCAGCCACCTGGGGCGATTGTGGGGCTGGCTTGGCTGTTGCATTGGCGGTGGCTTGTTGCGCAGCAGCAGAAGGTTGTGCTGGAACAGCTGGCTGTGTTGTTGCCGCTGGCTGTGTTTGAGGCGTCGTTGGGGTTGTCGCCGCTAACGGTGCGGCTGCTGGTTGCGCTGCCTGGGCCTGCGGCATGGGTTGGCTGCTTGCTGCAGTTGCCACAGGGGCAGGAGCGGCGCCTGTTGGCAGTGGCTGAGCCGGTTGTTGTGGCTGAGCTGTTGGTAGTGGCTGTGCTGTTGCTTGCTGAGATGGCTGTTGAGTTGGAGGTGGCTGTTGTGTTGGTGGCTGTTGTGTTGGTGCTTGCTGCTGCTGGGCTGGTTGTGGAGTGATCGGCGGTGTTTGAGCTGCTGCTGGTTGCATTTGCATATAGCCAGCGCTTTGGCCTTCGAGAATGAGCTGTCTCGGGCCACCCAGGGCTGTGGCAATGGCCTGCTCCAGCAAGCTGGCACGGCTCTGCACCATCCCCATCCAGTTGCCAGCAACCTGCACCACGGCGCGGCTGTTATCCAGTCGCACCAGCTGGGCCTGCTGGGAGAGCAGCATGCGGGTGGAGGGCAATTCAAGGCTGCCGAGGATCTGTTGCCACAGCTCCGGCAGATTGGTGCTCACAGCTGCCGGTGGGGCGACCTCTGGCAGTTGTGGTTCCGGCGCCGTTGTGGCTGTTGACGCCGTCACAGCTGTTGACGCAGCAACAACGGTTGGTTCGGGAACAGCCGCTGTGGAGGGAACAGCTACTGGTGCTGGTGCAGCTGGCTGCCTTGGCGGGGCTTGACTCAGCGGCGTTGCTGTTGCTTCTGGTGTTGAGGCTGTTGTTCGTACCTGGGCTGTTGTTGGTACCTGGGTTGCTGTTGGTACCGGTGCTCTTGCCGCTGCCGCTGCTGGTGCTGGTGCAGCAGCAGCGAGTGGTTCGGCCAGCAGGCCCAGCAGCAGCACTTCCAGCCAAAGCCGTGGTTGCACGCTCTGACGCAACTGGTATTCACTGCCCTTCAGCTGGGCTTGCCAGTGCAACAGGCGGGCTCGACCCACCGTTTTGGCCAGTTGCGGCAGTTGCTCGCGGAACTGGGGCGAAAGACTGGTCAGCTCCAGCCGCTGTGGTGCCGCGGCCATCAGCACCAGATCCCGCAGTACAGCCGCCAGGCCCTGCAGCACCGCACCCGGTTCGCGGCCACGATCCATCAGCGTGCGGCAGGCCTCCAGCAACGGCAGTGGCTCGCTTTCAGCCAGGGCAGTGGCAAGTTGCAGCAGCTCCTGTTCAGGCACCGCCCCCAGCAGTTCCCACACCGCATTGGCTTCGATCGGTGGGGGCAGCAGGCTGAGTTGATCCAGCAGGCTTTCGGCATCCCGCAAGCCACCCTGGGCTCGTTGTGCCACCACATGTAGCGCCTCTGGCTTGATCTGGATCTGCTCCTGCTCCGCGATCCAGCTCAGATGACCTTCCAGTGCTTGCAGGGGAATGCGGCGAAAATCAAAGCGCTGGCAGCGGCTGAGGATGGTCGGCAGCACCCGTTGCGGGTCTGTGGTGGCCAGTACAAAAACCACCCGTGGTGGTGGCTCTTCCAGGGTTTTCAGCAGCGCATTGAAGGCCGCTGTGGAAAGCATGTGACATTCGTCAATCACATAGACCTTCCAGCGGGCCTGCACCGGTGCGAAGCGCGAGCGCTCAATCAGTTCGCGGATGTTGTCAACGCCGGTATTCGATGCCGCATCGATCTCGATCACATCGAGAGCTGTGCCTGCTGCGATGGTTGTGCACAGTTCACACGCCCCGCATGGCTCTGGTGTGGGCTCTTCACTGCCAATGCAGTTGAGGGAGCGGGCCAGGATGCGGGCACTGGATGTTTTGCCTGTGCCCCTTGGGCCGCTGAACAGATAGGCCGGTGCGATCCGCTTTGAAAGCAGGGCATGGCTGAGGGTGGCGGCAATCGCCTCCTGCCCCACCAGTTGATCAAAGCGCTGGGGGCGATATTTGTGATGCAGCGGCTGGTAGGCCTGACTCATCGCTGCAGGAAGCTCCCCGAGGATCTGAGGTTACTCAGGTTTTGTCGTCAGGGTCATCCAGCAGGGCGTTGATGCGTGCTTCGAGATCCTCCACCGCTGCCAATTCATCAGCCAGGCTCTGGCCGCTGAGCAGCAGCTTTTGATTGCTGCCTTCATCAGTCTGTTGCAGCAACGCTTCCAATTTGTGCAGCAGTTTCAGCCGCAGAGCCTCGAGCTTCTGCACACCCCGGCGGGCCATTTGCCGGGCCTTGTCATCCAGTAGCCCCTGTTCCACCAGCAACTCCAGGCCACTGATCAGCGCTGCGGGCATGATCTGGCTCCAGTGGCGGGCGCGCTCCAGAACGGAATCCACCTGCTCCGAACGATGGCGGCCGGTCTTGCACCAGATCGCGAAATGTTCGCAGTTATTGAACAGCAGGTTGTAGTTCTGCTCACCGATGCGACCCATCGCCCGCCGCAGGGTTACCCCAACTGCTGAGGCCTGCTCATGGTTCACCACAGTCACCGGCTGACCCTGGCTGAAGTCCGCCAGTGGGCTGCGCAGAATTTCGCGGCCTTCTAGGTAATGGGCGATGGTTCCATCGCCTAGATCAATGCCGTGATGGTTGAACAGACCGTGCTGGCGCGGAACTGTCAGATGCTCAGCAGCAGCCATCAGAGACACTCAGGCTGGATGGTTCTCCATCGTTACTGAATTCCCATCCACTGCGACGCCATTCGCATTGGTGACACATTGTTGAAACGGATGTCGTGGTAGGTCTCCCATGAGCAAACACGCTTGCGGCCACACCCCCTATTCCCTTCGGCAACAAGGGCGAATCAACCACATTGCACCGGGATCTTTCTCTTGGATCCTTCGCATCATCAAAGGTCAGTTCAAATCCACTGCAATTCCCTGTTCGTTGATATAGCTGATGTCTGTGCAGGTGTCGCAGGTTTCCACCATTCCATACTCGTCTTGCCAGCCAACGCGCCTGCATCCAACCCAGGTGGTGCAGTTCATGATTGCTCTTCTGCCGGTTTTCCTGCGCTCAGTGGAGCAGTTGCACTTGTAAGTTCGTTCCTTGCGTGTCACAGCAACGCAATCGGAGCTGATGGCGAGATGATTCTTGGCAAGTACGGTGTTGCCGCCGTAGCCGAAGGCATCACAAGTATCCCAGCAGATCTTGTCGTGACCGATGCCGAAGCTGAGCACACCGCCAACGCCGTAGTCGTTGATAGGTTTGACATGAATATCGAAGATGTCGCTGCCATCGTCACGCTGGCTGCAGGAATAGCTGAATTTGGAGGAGTCGTTGAGTTCGGCAATGGCGAGACAGGTTGCTTGATCGACGGAGTCATGGCCGCTAACGGTGGCGGTGAGTTTTTTGGCAGCGGCGCTGAGCTGGGCCTTGATTTCTGTGGCGTGAGCTTTCTTGGTTTGGGATCTGTAAGCGAAGTAACCGGCACCGCTGAGGATGCTGACGATCACGATGGTGATCATCAGCTCCACAAGGGTAAAGCCGTTCTTCAAGCTCAACTTGCCAGGCAAATGATTTGGCCTGCGGTTCATTCAGTTCACTTGATCAGGCCGTTTTCTGTTGGTTTGTCTCCGGCAGTGGCAGCACCTTGCCACCGGTGTGCTCTTCCACCATTGAGCTTGTGATCGTGAAACTCTTGATGCTTTTCTGCGAGGGCAGGTCATACATCAGATCCAGCATCAACTCTTCAACAATGCCCCGCAGCGCCCGTGCCCCTGTCTTGCGGCGGTGAGCTTCCTTGGCGATCGCCTCCACTGCATCAGCTTCAAAGTCAAGTTGCACATTGTCCATGCTCAGCAGAGTCCTGAACTGCTTGACCAGTGCATCACGGGGTTCCGTGAGGATGGATTCCAGAGCTTTGGCATCCAGGGGTTCCAGCACAGCGCTGACAGGCATCCGACCGATGAATTCAGGAATCAGTCCGTAGCGCACCAGGTCATCGGGCTCCAGGTGGCGCAACACCTGGGCAGCCTGCAGATCACGGTTGGTTCTGTTGCGGCCGCGGCTATCACTGGTGGGCATGAAGCCGATCGCGTTGCGTCCCAGCCGGCGTTGCACCACATCATCGAGACCGACGAAGGCCCCACCACAGATGAACAGGATCTGGCTGGTGTCGATCTGGATGCAGTCTTGATAAGGGTGCTTGCGTCCACCCTGGGGCGGCACATTGGCCACGGTGCCTTCCAGCATCTTCAGTAGCGCCTGCTGTACACCTTCGCCGGACACGTCTCTGGTGATCGAGGGGTTTTCGCTCTTGCGCGCGATCTTGTCGATCTCATCGATGTAGATGATGCCTCGCTGGGCCTGATCAACTTCCATATCTGCCTTCTGCAGCAACCGCAGCAGGATGTTCTCCACGTCTTCACCCACGTAGCCGGCTTCTGTGAGCGTTGTGGCGTCTGCCACAGCGAAGGGCACATCAAGAAGCTCGGCCAGGGTCTGGGCCAGCAGGGTCTTGCCGCAACCGGTGGGACCGATCAGCAGGATGTTGGATTTGTGCAGGCGGGTGGCAGTCTTTTCGGTTTCGCCCTTGCCATCTCCCTGCCAGGCCAGTCGCTTGTAGTGGTTGTAAACCGCCACTGAAAGCACCTTCTTGGCCTCTTCCTGACCCACCACCTGCTGATCCAGGAACTGCTTGATCTCCTGGGGTTTGGGGATGGTGGCCAGGGTTGGTGCCGGTTTGCTGCTTTTTTTGGAGGGTTGGGCCGATTTGCGGCTTGCTTCGCTGCTTTGGCGAGCGTTGCCCTGGCTGTCGATCAGTTCCTCATCAAGGATCTCGTTGCAGAGATCGATGCATTCATCACAGATGTAAACCCCTGGACCGGCGATGAGCTTGCGCACCTGATCCTGGGACTTTCCGCAGAAGGAGCACTTCAGATGGGCGTCGAATTTAGCCATCGGGCGCTGATCGGTACAAACGGCGAGCACAGGTGATGACCGATGCTGATCAACCTGGGTACTAAGGATCGTGCCGAATCCTGACTTCGTCAGCCATCCGTAACGATTCCACCATCCCTGAGGCTGTCCACCACCCTGTCAATCAGCCCATATTCAACCGCTTCTGCAGGTGAAAGGAAGTAGTCGCGGTCAGTATCCTCTCCGATCTTGTCCAGGGGCTGGCCCGTGTGTTCGGCCAGCAGCCCATTGAGTGTCTCTTTGAGAAAGAGAATTTCCTTGGCCTGGATTTCAATGTCCACGGCCTGGCCCTGGGCTCCACCGAGAGGCTGGTGGATCATGATCCGGGAATTGGGCAGAGCCAGACGCTTGCCTTTGCTGCCGCCTGAAAGCAGGAAGGCTCCCATGCTTGCCGCCAGGCCGTAGCAGATGGTCACCACATCAGGGGTGACCTGCTGCATCGTGTCGTAAATCGCCAGACCTGCCGTCACCGAACCACCGGGTGAATTGATGTAGATCTGGATGTCCTTTTCAGGGTCTTCCGCTTCCAGGAAGAGCATCTGGGCCACCAGTGCATCGGCGACCTGGTCGTCCACACCGGTGCCAAGAAAAATGATTCGTTCCCGCAGCAAGCGCGAATAGATATCAAAGGCACGTTCACCGCGGCCGGATTGCTCAATCACCGTGGGTATCCCCGGAGAGGAGACCGGCAAGCTTCCCGGCAAGGTGCCCTGCCAGCGATTCTGAATCGGATGGTGACAGCGGGCGTCGATCACGCGGTGGATCTCGGATGAAGACTCATCTCAATCTATTGCTCACGACTCAAGACTTGGCTTCCTTTGTCGCGCTCTTGCTGCTTTTGGCTTTGGCGGCTGGTTTCGATTTGGCTGTTTTGGTTTTGCTCTCTGCTGCTGGGGCTTCCTCCGGATCCTTTGCAGTGACAGTGCTGTTCTCTTCCAGCCAGCCCAGCAGCTTCTCCTGCAGCAGGTCATCGATCACCGCCTGACGCAAGCGCTGAGGGTCGATGTCCCGTTCACCGGAGAGTTGTTGTTTCACCTCCTTGAGCTTGGTGTCGATGGCGCTGTCTTCAACCTTGAGGTCCTCCGCTTCTGCAAGAGCGTTCAGGGCAAAGCTCTGGCGGAGGCGTTCTTCCGCTTCAGGCCTGGAGCTTTCCATCAGATTGCGCACCAGGTCTGGAGTGAACAGGGATTTCACATCCATTCCCTGCTGGGCGAACTGACCGGCGGTTTGTTCCACCAGGTTGCGCACTTCCTGCTGCACAAGGGTTTCAGGCAGCTCCACCTCCAGCTGCTCCACCAGCGCTTTCAGCAGGGCGTCATGACGATTGCTGCGATCACGCCGCTCCGCATCATCCTTCAGGCGTTGTTCCAGATCGCTGCGCAGCTCCGCCAGATTGCTTTTGTCGCTGCTTTGCTTGGCGAATTCATCATTGAGTTCGGGCAGTTCCCTGGTCTTGAGGCCCTTGAGGTTGATCTCGAAACTGGCTTTTTTGCCTCTGGCGTCTTCATTGGCGTAGTCGTCAGGGAACTGACACTCAACGGTTGTTTGATCACCGATCGCCATGCCGATAACCCCTTCGATAAAACCGGGGATCATGCGTCCTTTCTCGAGATCCACATCCATCGAGTCAGCACTGCCCCCTTCGATGGCGGAGCCGTCATCGCTATAGCTCCCCTTGAACTGCAGCACCGCCACATCTCCGATCGCGGCTGCACGGTCCTCCACCGGCACCAGGGTGGCCAGCTCCCGGCGTGACTCTTCAAGCATTTCGTTGACCCTCTCCGGATTGAACGTCACCGTTTCCGCTTCGGCTTTGAGGCCTTTGGTGGATTTCAGTTTCGGAGTGGGCGAAACGTCTGTTTCCAGGGTGATTGTCAGGCCCTCGCCGGGTTTGAACTGTTCGAGAAGCTTGTCGAAGCCGTCGTTCAGTTCCGGTTGCCCAAGGGCTTCGATGGATTCCTGATTGAGGGCTTCTTTCCACACCACCTCGACGAGGTCTTCAATGGCAGAGGCACGAATCCGTTCCACACCGATCTGTTGGAGCAGCACGGCACGGGGCACCTTGCCCTTTCGGAAGCCGGGCAGATTGACGCTGCGGCTCAGGCGCGAAACAGCTGCGTCATAACTGGCCTGGCAGCGTTCCGCCGGGATCGCAACCTCCACCGCCATACGGCTGCTCGGGCGGCTTTCAGTCTTGACCTTCAGGGCGGAGGCACTCATCAAATGTCTTCGGTAAGCAGCGCAACACCTTAAGGAAGGGGCAGGCCGTGGTTCAGCAAGTATTGTGGCTTTAACGATTTGTCAGTCACCTCTGTGTAGCGGTTTTTGCAGAGGGACGTTGCTCAAAACTCGATCAGCCTTCATCCATAGATCACATCCAAACCAGCTTGATTCCAACTCCGTTGCTCCCCAATCGCCCTCTCACCGTGGCTGTTCTCGGTGCCAGCGGAGCTGTGGGTCAGGAGTTGCTCGAGTTACTGGAGCAACGATCTTTTCCGGTGGCCAGCCTGCGTCTGCTTGCTTCGGCTCGATCGGCTGGACAGACCATCAAATGGGGTGGAGCCCTGCTCACGGTTGAAGAGGTGAATGAGGCAGCTTTCCAGGGGGTTGACCTGGTGCTCGCCTCAGCAGGGGGCTCGGTGTCCAGGCAGTGGCGCCAGGCCATCAAGGCTGCAGGTGCCGTGATGGTTGATAACTCCAGTGCTTTCCGGATGGAGGCTGATGTGCCGCTTGTGGTGCCTGAAGTCAATCCAGAAGCGCTGCAGCAGCATCAGGGTGTGATCGCTAATCCCAACTGCACCACGATCCTGATGACCCTGGCCCTGGCACCGCTTGCCGCCAGGCGAACCCTGCGCAGGGTTGTGGTCAGCACCTATCAATCCGCCAGTGGCGCCGGCGCCCGGGCCATGGAGGAGCTCAAGCAACTCAGCAGAGTGGTGCTTGATGGTGGTGAGCCCACCAGTGAGGTTCTCCCCCATTCCCTGGCCTTCAATCTGTTTCTGCACAACTCACCGCTGCAGGCCAACAATTACTGCGAGGAAGAGATGAAGATGGTCAATGAAACCCGCAAGATCATGGATCTTCCTGAGCTCAAGATCACGGCAACCTGCGTGCGGGTCCCTGTGCTCAGGGCTCACTCCGAGGCCTTGAACATTGAATTTCACGAGCCTTTCCCGGTGGATGAGGCCCGTGAACTGCTTGCAGGAGCACCAGGGGTGGAGTTGATCGAAGACCTGCAGGCCAATCGCTTCCCCATGCCCACGGATGTGACCGGTCGCGATCCGGTGGCTGTGGGCAGGATTCGGCAGGACATCAGTGATCCGAATAGCCTGGAGCTCTGGCTCTGCGGTGATCAGATCCGCAAGGGCGCAGCCCTCAATGCCATTCAGATTGCTGAATCGCTGTTGCCGTTGTGACCTATTCCGCCGCCGAGTTCTCTCCCACCCCCTTCGGTCGTCTGCTCACGGCCATGGTCACCCCCTTTGATCAGGACGGGGCTGTTGATTATGAGCTGGCCGGACGCCTGGCTTGTCATCTTGTGGAGCAGGGCTCCGATGGCCTGGTGGTTTGTGGAACCACCGGTGAATCACCCACCCTGAGCTGGCAGGAACAGCTGCAGTTGCTGGCAGCCGTGCGCCAGGCGGTTGGTCCGGCTGTGAAGGTGTTGTCCGGTACGGGCAGCAACAGCACAGCAGAAGCGGTTGAGGCCACCCGTGAGGCGGCAGCTGCTGGAGCCGATGGTGCCTTGGTGGTTGTGCCCTACTACAACAAGCCTCCTCAGGAAGGCCTTGAAGCCCATTTCAGGGCGATTGCCGAGGCCGCGCCTGAGTTGCCCTTGATGCTTTACAACATCCCTGGCCGCACCGGATGTGCCCTGCAGCCCGCCACTGTCAGTCGCCTGATGGATTGCCCGAATGTGGTGAGCTTCAAGGCCGCCAGTGGCACCACGGAAGAAGTGACCCAGCTGCGCTTGCAATGCGGCCCTGGTCTGGCGATCTACAGCGGCGATGACGGCCTCACATTGCCGATGTTGTCTGTGGGGGCTGTGGGTGTTGTCAGCGTGGCCAGCCATCTGGTGGGCCGCAGGCTGAAGGCAATGATTGATGCCCATCTCCGCGGTGAGGTGTCCGTTGCCCTGGGTCTTCACGAGCAGTTGCAACCGTTGTTCAAGGCCCTCTTCGCCACCACAAATCCGATTCCTGTCAAAGCTGCCCTCGAGCTGAGTGGCTGGCCGGTTGGATCACCGCGTTCTCCATTGACTCCCCTCGATTCCGCCATGCGAGCAACACTCTCAGAGATCATTTCCGGCCTGCGTCCAACCTGACGCTCAGCGCTGCTTGTCCAGTTTTCTGTTCGCTTCATACCCTTTTCTCATGACCTCAATTTCCACCACTTCCAGTGCAGTTGCCTCAAGGAATGGCAAGGCCAAGGAGCCCACTCTGCGAGTGATTCCCCTAGGCGGTTTGCACGAGATCGGCAAGAACACCTGTGTCTTCGAATACGGGGATGATCTGATGCTCGTGGATGCCGGCCTGGCCTTCCCCAGTGATGGCATGCATGGGGTGAATGTGGTGATGCCGGATACCAGTTTTCTGCGCGAAAACCAACAACGGATCCGGGGCATGATCGTCACCCATGGTCATGAGGATCACATCGGTGGCATTGCTCACCATCTCAAGCACTTCAGCATTCCAGTGATCCATGGCCCTCGCCTGGCCCTCTCCATGCTCACCGGAAAGATGGAGGAGGCCGGAGTGCTTGGTCAGACCATCCTCGAGACCGTGGCACCTAGGGATGTGGTCAAGATCGGTCAGCACTTCTCAGTGGAATTTATACGCAATACCCACTCGATGGCTGACAGTTTCTCCCTGGCAATCACCACACCAGTCGGTGTTGTGATCTTCACAGGAGATTTCAAGTTCGATCACACTCCCGTTGATGGGGAGACCTTCGATATCGCCCGTTTGGCCCATTACGGAGAGCAGGGAGTGCTCTGTCTCTTTAGTGATTCCACTAACGCTGAAGTGCCGGGATTCTGTCCCTCGGAGCGGTCTGTTTTTCCCAATCTCGATCGTCATATCTCCCAGGCGGAAGGTCGTGTGATCATCACCACCTTTGCCAGTTCCATCCATCGCGTATCGATGGTGCTTGAACTCGCCTTGAAAAATGGACGCAAGGTTGGCCTGCTTGGCCGTTCCATGCTCAATGTGATCGCCAAGGCCCGCGAATTGGGATATATGCGGGCGCCTGATGATCTGTTTGTGCCGATCAAACAGATTCGTGATTTGCCAGATCGCGAAACCATGTTGCTGATGACAGGTAGTCAAGGGGAACCCCTGGCGGCCCTCAGTCGTATCTCCCGTGGTGAACATCCTCAGGTGCAGGTTAAAAGCACAGATACGATTATTTTCTCCGCCAGTCCGATTCCTGGAAACACCATCTCAGTGGTGAATACCATCGATAGTCTGATGATGCTTGGGGCCAAGGTTGTCTATGGCAAAGGAGAGGGTATTCACGTCTCTGGCCATGGCTTCCAGGAAGATCAGAAGCTGATGCTGGCGATCACGAAACCCAAATTCTTTGTTCCTGTTCATGGAGAGCACCGCATGTTGGTGGCCCATTCCAAAACCGGAATGTCGATGGGCGTGCCCGCCAATCACACGCTGCTCATTGATAACGGTGATGTTGTTGAGCTGACGAAAGATCAAATCCGCAAGGGCGATCCTGTCAAGGCCGGTATCGAACTGCTGGATGGATCACGCAATGGAATTGTTGATGCGAGGGTTCTCAAAGAACGTCAGCAGCTTGCTGAGGATGGTGTTGTGACCGTTCTGGCGGCGATCAGCACCGATGGGGAGATGGTGGCACCTCCCAGGGTCAACCTGCGCGGTGTGGTCACCACTGCTGATGCCCGCAAGATGTCTGTCTGGACAGAGCGGGAGATCAGTTGGGTGCTGGAAAACCGCTGGAAGCAGCTCACCCGTCAGGTCGGTGACAAAACTCCGGAAGTGGATTGGATGGGCGTGCAGCGGGAGGTTGAAGTGGGGATTGGCCGACGCATGCGTCGCGAACTGCAGGTTGAACCCTTGATTGTTTGTCTGGTTCAGCCGGCGCCTGCTGGCACACCGGTTTACAAGAGCAAAGCAGCGGAGGCTGAGCCCGATACAAGACCTGCTCCCCGCGGACGTGGCGGCCGGGAACCTGCTCGCAGCATCGATCGCACCGTGATTCGCAACAGTGAACGCCCCGCTCAGAGTCAGCCTGCTGCTGCGGCCCCGGTCAACGAGGTCAAAGAGCCTGTTGAGGCTGCTGCTGAACAAGCAAGCACTGCAGTGCAAGCCGCTGCGGAAGCAGAGATGCCTTCCGGTCGCACCCGTCGTCGTCGTTCAGCGGTGGCCTGAGCTATAGCAATCATCAATAACCAACGCACGCTTGACTGTTGCCCACGGATGTTTTCTGTTGGCTCGTGTTCTCTGTGGGCTCGTGTTCTCTGTGGACTCTTGTTCTCTGTGTGGTTGGTCTGCTTGGCTTCCTTGAACAAGCCAGTAGCTGCTCAGTTGGCAGGTGGTTTTAGTTGCTACTGAGCAGGCCTGTCTGATCGTCACTGCCAAACAGCTGCCGGTAGGCGGCTGTGGAGATGCAAACGGCGACTGGCGCTGCCGCCAGAAGTCCGACAAAACAAAGAAGCACTCCGATCATCAGGATCAGTATCTCCACCAGAGCGAGCAGCAGCACCATCCCCCAGGAGGGATTCACAACGCTCCAGCCTCGTTGAATGGTTTCCAGGGGACCAAGCTTTTCAAGCAGGGCGATCCAGGGAAGAAAAATTTGATTTATGGTCAGAATTGTTGCAAAAATGATGATCATGATCATTGGGACCAGCATCAGGATTTGATTCACCGCCGCCAGTCCACCGGCAACCAGTCCGCCGATGATGATCAGCAGAAAGAGAACCAGACCCAACACAAATTGGCGGACAAATAGGCGTAGATAGGCGTTGCCATCCCAGCGAATGAAGTCTGCAAATGTAGGGCGATTGCCGTTGAGTGCAATCCAGGCGCCGCGAATCATTCCAGTGATTCCCCAGAGATTAACGATTCCGTTAGCAAGAACGGCCAAGATCAGAATGATGATTGTGGTGATGTTGATGGTGTTGCCATCGCTGGGCATCAATGTGTTGACCCCTTGGAAGATCAGGCTCAGGGCTCCCACCAGCAGCGTGAAGAGCACAAAGGTCCAGGGAGCTTTGCGAAAGCCATCCCAACCGTCTTGCACGGCCCTGAGAACCTCAAGTTGGGAATTGTTTGCAGTGTCTTTTCTTAGAAACTCAGGTGATTTCTTGACAGGTGGTCTTGTGGTTTCAATGATTTTTTTGTCGTGATTTTCTTTGGGCAGGTCATCGTGATTCGCTTTTGGTAGGTCATCGGGGCTGGGCATCTTGATCCGCAACAGTGATCCCTTGAGAAGATCTTTGGCGGCTGTTGCTGTTTCGTCCTGCGGCGGAGTTTTCGATGCAGCTGCCGGTTCCTGACCCCTTGCATGCTCTGTGTCGCTGACGCGAGTTGGTTCTGATTCGCTTTCAGCTGAGGGTTGCTTGTTCTGCTTCTGGGCGGATTCCGGTTCAGCTTCTGGGTTGGGTTCAAGATGAGCTGCTGGCGGTGCTTGAGCGTCAGCTTCCTGTTCCTGCGCAGCTTGCAATTCTTCTGAATCGCCAGCCACTTCTTCGCAAGCCTCTTGATCGATAGATTCTGACGCGGAAGCTTCTGCCTGGGCCGCTTCGAGGGATGGCTGCGCTGTCTCGTCCGCTTCGTTCACGGTTGGGGAAGCGATCGAGGTGGCCTGATCCAGTGCCTTGGCG
>MPLX02100377.1_pt1 | contig 15116 bp, 14 predicted proteins | sample 1617341 | NCBI WGS metagenome assembly MPLX02 (sample SAMN05944804, study PRJNA350692) | marine metagenome | biome: marine; feature: ODZ; material: water; isolation source: 120 m water sample filtered on 0.2 um supor filter | place: Pacific Ocean | collected 2012-04-08 | depth 120m m | reverse complement strand
TCTAACACAATCTTCCCGAGTTTGTCTTCCAATAATTCTAAAAGTGCTACAGTATCTTCACCCTGTTCTGTTAGGTAGACAGATACTACACGCCCATCATGCTCTTCTCTCCTTCGCTCCAGATAGTTTTTCTTTTCCAGGGTTGCAACCAGCCGGGTGACAGTACTGTTATCCAAACCAAGTCTCAGCGCCAGGGTCGACATATCAACACCTTCACTGGGGACGATGGATAGAACAAAGCTTTGGGGGACGGTCAAACCTGTATGGGAAACAGAGCGGCGATGTAACGCACTTAACGTCAGGGTCAGATCAGTTAAAAGTTCTCCTACTTCCATAATTGTACCATACAAATAAAATAAGCACTCGTCACTAAAATTGCAAGCCTGAAATATTTTTTGCCAGTTCGGCTATATGTTTGGGTGAAGATCCACAGCATCCGCCTACTATTCGAGCCCCTTTCTGGATTGCGCGAGTCATGATCTGCATAAATTCCGTTTCCGGATAGATCTCACTAATTACTCCGTCCGGTTCCGGGTCGGAATGGCCTAGATTGGGGTAAAGCCCAAGGGGTAAATCTGTACAATGACTCATAGTATCCAACGCTGCTACTGAAATACGCGGTTCTGAGCAGTTAACCAGTACAACATCGGCGCCGCCTTCCTTAACCACTCGCACCGCACTCTCCAAACTGTCACCTGATAGCAAATGCTCAACATCTGACACGATAAAACTGACCCACCGCGGAGGTCCAAGACCGTTCGTTGCCTCCAACGCAGCCAAAACTTCATCAATACGCGACATGGCTTCTATAAGGATAAGATCCACACCACCTTCTGTGAGCCATTCTCCCAACTGCCTGAATTCCGCTAAGGCAGTCTCAACTCCTGGAAACAGTTCGGGAGTGTAGCAATCCTCCAGGGGAGCGACGGAACCTGCCACCAGAGCTTTTTCGCCTGCGGCTCTCTTTGTCAAAGCAACAGCAGTCAAGGCGGTTGCTTTCGCTCGTTTTGTGGCTTCGTCGAGATTATCAGTTATTTTCATGAAAGTACGGGGGAGTGTGCGGAAAGTTGCAGTCGTAATAATTTCTGCGCCTGCAGAAACATGGTCATTGTGGATCGCCTGAACAATCTCGGGGTGCTCTTCAACTGCAGCCGCAGACCAGAGAGGCAGGGAAACATACACCCCACGCCGCTCCAGCTCTGTCCCCATGGCGCCGTCCAGCAATAGCGGGGGACCTGATACCAACCGTTCGGCCAGATTCACTTTTCCATCTTGTAGAGCCACATGAGCAGGGCGGTAAACGCCCGAGGAAAGAAGCGCACCATGGCGTGCATCATCTTTGTATCGGCGGAAACCAGTATCAAGAAGCGCCCTTTACGCATCCCTTTTATCATTTTGTTGAGCACCTGATCCACCTCTATTAACTTGAATTTGTGAAACCAGTCGGCATGACTCTCCAGATCGTCATCCACCAGGGGAGTATGTACCCCCGGCGGCGCTACCACAGAAACCTTGATACCGTGCTTTTTAACCTCGTGCCTTAGTGAGTCGGAAAAACCGGTGAGGGCGAACTTGCTAGCTCCATATGAAGTGTAAGTGGGTAGCCCTTTCAGCCCGGTGATAGAGGAAATATTGACGATATAGCCGTTCCCCTGCTCTTTCATGATTGGGAGCACATTCCGGACAAACTCCACAGCACCGAAATAGTTCACATCCATGTGTTGGCGGAACCGTTCTGGCGGTGTTTCCTCAAAGATCATAGGTCCGGCGATTCCGGCGCAGTTCACCATAATGTCCACCCCGCCCAGCTCATCCACAGCCGTTCGCACCACGCGAGCTACGTCTTCCGGATTGGTCACATCGCAGGGGGCAACAATAGCTGTTCCGCCATGGGATCGTATTTCTGACGCCACCCCTTCAAGTTCCTCCTGCCGTCGAGCCGACAGCACCACTTTCACCCCCATCTTAGCGAACCGCACTGCGATCCCTTTGCCGATACCACTGGATGCTCCAGTAATGATGGCTCGCCTATCTTTGAATTCGTAATTCATCTTTGTTCCTCCCAATCTTCCCTCAACAGTCCAAAACTGTGGTGATCCACTCGTACGTCGTAAATCTCCAGATAGCCCCGCTTGGTACCTTCCCGGGTGAAGCCATTCTTCTCCAGCACTCTGCGGGATCCCGGGTTGTGAATGGAACACTCTGCCTCGATACGCTGGCAGTCTGACTTGTTGAAGATTTTATCAACCATAGCTCCCACTGCAGCAGTCCCAAATCCCTTTCCCCAACACTGAGGATGAACAGAGTAACCGATACGGCCGATCTTCTGCCCAATATCGAGCTTATCGAAAGAGACTTCACCTACCCGCTCTAAGGACTTGGTATCAATCACCACCCACTTGTACTCCCGGTGATGGGGGTGGCCGAGGTCGTGTTCGGTGTATCGGTGGAGGTGCTGGCGGAGTTCCTCTTCCGTCCGCTCCTGCAGCGGCTGGTGCTCTCTCGTCTCTGGTTGGGAAATCAGCTCTCGCCGGAAAGAGAGGTCATCTTCCGAAATGGAGCGCAGTTTAACGGTGGGGCAGGCACGATCCATACGGTCTGAATCTATGAAAAGTCAGAACGTGTTAGAAAAGAAAAAGGGAGAACCCATTTTATTAAGTTCTCCCTTTTGACTGATTTGCAGTATATCTAAATCAGCTTACTGATTAGAAAGGTAAATCAATATCCATATTCTGCATTTTTCTATCCAGACTCTCTCCCTTTTTCTCAATTTCTTCTATTCGCTTCATCTGGCTTTCAGAAAATGAGCTTGGATCTAAATCACTTTCTTCCATTGCCTTCATTGCTGAGGCCATTTCCTCTGCGGCAGGGATGACATCATTTTCCATTACATCGAGCATGTTTTCAGTTGCGTCGAGAAAAGCATCTACCTCATCACCACCACCACAGGCGGTCAAACCTAACACTAGAAATGTAATACCAAACACTACGGTTACTATCTTCTTCACGATTTGTACTCCTTTCTTTATTATTCAAGACTTTCTTCAACTGTAATCCTTCTACAACTATTTGATTCACTAGATAATAACACAAACACTGTATAACTCTAAAGAACTTTCTGAAGTATGAAGTACTATTCTTCCCCTCGAGCCTTAAGATATTTCCTACTTCCTCTACTTAAGATTTGCCTTGAGATCCTCTTCAGGTACTTTGTATTATTCAATCAGATTACATACACTCAAGCATTTCCTGCTGCCAGTCCGTCTTATCTTTTCCTTCTAAACCCTCTACATGATCTACACAATCCTTTTGCAAATCAGCATCATAGTCTGCTGTTCCCATCTGTTTTACGTTGTCGACACAATCACAAGCATTAACTCCTCCGCATGAGACCATGAACATTCCCGTAAGTAACAGAACAACTAACATCTGTATCTTCTTCATCGATTATTCTCCTTTTTTTATTAAAGACTTACTTCAGCTGTAATTCTTCCACAACTATTTGATTCACTAGATAATAACACAAATAGTGTATAGCTCTAAAGAACTTTCTGAAGTATGAAGTACTATTCTTCCCCTCGAGCCTTAAACATAAAGAAAAAGCCCACCAAGGCAGCCGCTATAGCTACAAACACTCCAAAGCCAGGTCCCATGGATGCGCTTGCGCTGTATCCGCCATAACTGGCAGACCCACTAACTGACGGGCCGGACAAAATAGCTATTATTGGAAAAACAACAGCTCCCAGCATCACAAACGCTGCAAAATCCTTAACCGCTTCAGCAAAGTGAAATCCAATTGCTGCACCGGCACAAAGCAACGTTAGCAAGCCGTATATTGTATTCGGTTCTTCCAGACCACTTCCAGAACCAGATGCACTTCCCATTGAGCCACTCGTGGAAGCAGTAAGCCACGGCAGGAAAACTGAAATAATCGTTATGCCTGCGAATATGAATCCCAGTATTTTATTATTCATCGTTCTTATCTCCTTTTTTTGTTAAAGACTTACTACAGCTGTAATTCTTCCACAACTATTTGATTTACTAGATAATAACACAAATAGTATGTAACTCTAAAGAACTTTCTTGAAGTATGAAGTCTATTCTTTCACTCATGTATTTATTAAAAGTGGTTGAATACGGTTGAGTGGTAATATTTGTTTACTTAAGCTTTCCTTTTCAGTTTAAGCTTTCCATATGGAGAAATAATCTCTATTTCATCATCGGAAATAAAAGTAACGCCATACTTGAATCTTAATTTACCATCTTCAAATATTTCTAATTCGAATGGCTCTGTATCTTTAAACTCCCATCGGCCCATATTCCTTTGACGTTCTCCTTCAATTTCTTTTATTATACCGTCTGAAGCAATCAAAATTCCCCACTGTCTTTCATCATTTACCCATTCACCAACAATTTTTTCTTGCGGTGATTTACCACAGGAAACCAAAATCATGGATGATAGGAATAAGATCCCGAGTATCATTGACTTCTTCATTTTGTTGTCTCCTTCTATTTATTTGCTATTATACTCAGTACCGGTTGTAAGTGGTACTCCCCACTTTGAAGGTTGTGGATGATGTAATCTCCAATTCACCGGAACCTCCATCGTTATAATCAAGCTCTACCTTACTATCACCGGCGTCTTTCCACGTTCCAGTCCGTGTCATCCCACCAAACGCTGTTGTGCTATAGTTAAAGGTGCCATCACTAGAAAACCTCCAAGCACTCATAAGATTGTCCATATCAGGATAAACCCAGTCGTAACCAACAAGTGTGTCCTCAGCAGAATCACCACCATGGTTTGCTATACTTTCTTTCGGAGGTTTGCCACCTGCAGTTGATTTAACATCTTCGGTTGAATCACCACAGGAGATGATAAAGATAGTTGCCGTCAACAGGATCCCAAGTGTTATGACATTTTTCATTATGTTGTCTCCTCCATTACTCTATTTAGATCACTAATTATTTTCTAGGCAGTCCCTTACTATGGCATTCCATTCATCATCCCCTCATATGAAAGGCCCTCAAAATAATCATCACATTCCATAAAAAACCCCTCATCAAAAGACCAATCATCCGATTCAGCTAACAATGCGTTGTTTATGCAATCACAAACGTATTCGTATTCGATTCTCTCAGAGATATATTTTTCAAAATCACTATCATCATCACTATCATCAGGCTCATCATCCTCATAGTAATAGGAACTCTCTATCAACGGCTTCCCATCCATCAGCGGTTCCCCAAGAGTCCCGGTTATATTGATCTCGATACTTCTCCCTTTTCTTGGCAGAGAGTTACCGGTCTCAAGCTCCCACTCTTCCAGAACTTCCTGCAGCTCCTCCGACAAATTCTGCACAGTCAGATTAAACTTCCGGATAGTAGACCTTTCCGGATAACGCTCATCAAAGAGCAGTTCTCCACCCACGGATGCTTTACCGTATGGCGTCGACAGGTTTCCGCTGAGGGTTACACGTCCACGGCGGTTGTAGCTCACCTCGGCGTTGAAGCGGTCAATGGCCAAAATGCCGGGTTTGCCCCCAAACTGTCGGGTTATATCGTAGAATTCATAGCTCAACCTGGGAGAAATATTCAACTCAATACCCCGAACGGTGAGTTCTCCCTTCAGAGAGCTCAGATCGGGGAAGTCATCTCTCATAGAGGTAACCATATTCATATCAGAAAATTCAATGCTTACCTCATCCATCTTAAACTCGACAAACTCCGTCGGATCCTCACCTTCTACCGAAAGCTCCCCGCCAGAAATTTCCACACTGTATAAATCCATCAAGAAGGTCAGCAAGTCGCTGTCCTCTTTTATTTTGAATTCAGTTCCTTTTAATACGGTTTTCAGTAAATCCAAACTGGCACTGATCTTCACTCCATCCAGGTAAGCGTCAAACTCCACATTTTTGACTTCGGCCTCCGCACCACCCACAGAAACGTCAACATATTCATCCTGATAGCCGTATTGCAACCCAAATAACACGCTGATGCCAATAAGGAAAAACAGCGATACAACTAGAATTTTAGTTCTCATTTTCTATCCTCGATTCTACTTCAATTAACAATTAATTGAGCCAACGGAAGGGATACAGATAATGGTTGTTCCTAAACGCTAATTTCATCATCCCCTCATTGGCTCACTAACTCAGGTGGCAGCTGACTGATTCACCTCCTGAGATACGTAAAGGGGAAATTAGGACACGGTAATCGCCAATTCAAGAAAAAGATTGGTGAATTTAGATTATGGTTACTTCAAAAGTAATGATTGAGGTTAAGTTTTTAGATACCGGTCGAACCACTCAACTATAAACTTTAGCCGCGCCTCTCGCCTGTCCGGCCGTCCGTGCCTGGAAAGTCCGTGCGGCTCTTCAGGAAAACGGACATATTCCACTTCTCGTTTCAGATACTTCAGTGCTGTGAACATCTGGTCGTCCTGCTCCAGGTTGCATCGCCAGTCGTGTTCGCTGTGGATGATGAGAAGCGGCGTCTTGCATTTGTCAATATAGGTGATAGGCGACCACTTGGCGTACAGTTCAGGATCTTCCCAAGGTGTCGCTTTGAATTCCCACTGCATATCAAAACCTACATCTGACGTGCCGAACATGGAGGCAAAGTTAGAGACACTCCGCTGAGTTACCGCCGCCTTGAAGCGATCGGTGTGGGTCACAATCCAGTTTGTCATATAGCCGCCGTAACTACCGCCGGTGACGCCGAGCTGTTTTTCATCTACATATCCCAGCGAAACGGCGTAATCTACCGCCGCCATCAGATCGGTCATGGCAGGCTCGCCCCATTTACTGGTGATGGCATCTGCAAACTTTTCGCCGTAACCCTGACTTCCCCTGGGGTTGGTATACATAACCACATAGCCGCTGGCAGCCAGGATCTGCATTTCATGGAAGTAGAGCCGGCCGTATTGGCATCGCGGTCCCCCGTGAATTTGCAGAATAAACGGGTACTTCCGGTTGCCTGAAAATCCAGGAGGTTTCACAATCCACCCTTGAATTTTCGTCTGACCACTTTTGAACCACACCTCTTCAGATACATTAAAGCGTCGGCCAGCGATGTAGGGACGGTTCATTTGAGTCACTTGCTTGATGCTGTCTTTCACTAAATCATGAACAAACAGCTCGTCAGGTGCTTCTAACTGCCCGCCGTGGATGGCGATTTTATTCCGATTAAAGTCCATGGAAAAAGTGACTACTACCTTTTCGTTCACTACCGTGTTAATTTTATTAGAATCGACATCCACACAGCTCAGGAGGGAAGTCCCTTCCGATGAATAGTTGAAATAAAGCTGAGTGCCGTCCGGGCTCCAGGTAGGCGCCGTTACAATGAAGCTGGGCGTCAAATCACCCAGCGTGAGCGGGTAAGCCGTCCTGTCCAGATTATTCGTGTGACTGCGGAGATCACTCCCATCTACACCTACCGTCCGGACAGTATAGTTGACCACTCCCCAACCTTCATACGGCCGCTCATGACCGATGTAAGCCAGCCGCTTACCGTCTGGTGAAAACGAGACGCCGTCTTTGGGCCCGGAGGGTGTATCTATTTTTTTCACTCGCCCGCCGCCTTTGGCTGACACTAGATAAAGCTCATCTTCCTCGAAATGGTATTGCCAATCTTCCCGGCGGTTGGATACAAAAGCGATCTTCTTGCTATCCGGTGACCAGTCAAAACTGATGTCGTACCACTTTCCTGCCACAATTTGCCTTGTAGCTCCGGTGCTGGAATTGGCAGCCCAGACATGAGTGAACTCACTGCCCAGAAACCCCACACCGTCGAGCCGGTACCATATATCCTTGATGTGGCGAAAAGCAGGCACTTCCGGCTTCCCTTTCTTGAAGATCACTTCCTTCCCAACGGGATGAAATAGGAATCCGATTTCTTTACCGTTTGGCGACCATTTTATAGCTGACACATCGCCACGTGGCAGATTGGTGAGCAATTGCGCTTCGCCGCCTTCCATAGGGAGGAGCCATATCTGCCCGGAATCTTCTCGTTTTGCCATGGAGCCGTCAGCGGCAGGTCGCTTGGAGATAAGTGCGATCGTCTTGCCGTCCGGAGACCAGCGAGGACAACTGTCGTTTTTCTTGCCATGGGTCAGTTTCCGCGGGCGTCCGCCCTTTGAAGGAACCAGCCAAAGGTTGGTGTAATACTTTTTATCACCCTTGTGCATTGTTTCCACTACGAAGACAACCTTTGATCCGTCTGGAGAAATTTGCGGATCGCTTACCAGCTTCAGCCGGTAAAGATCAGAAATCTGGATTTTTTGTTTTCTCATATCAACTCCTATCAAGTTCGTTTCTTCATCAATCTGCACAAAAAGTCTGAATGACCTCAATACACTCTTCTTGTTGGTCCAACGCTAATAACAAAAGTAAGTCACCGGACTCAGCCCATTCCAAAGCGGAATTAACACCTCTTAGCATATCCCCTCTTAGTTCAATAGAATTCTCTTCAATCCCATGTTGCATAAAACAGGATTTAATCAGTTCAGGTATTTCCCCAACTTCTCTCCCCCGAAGATATGTTATGATTTCGCATACGATAACTTTGTCTGGATTAAAATTCGAGGCCGCTTTAACTAATCCGAAAATATCATCATCACTTCTATCCCCAGCCTGCCCAATGAGTATGAGTTTTCGCTTGGCATCAAATTGGGATACCAAATCAATAATAGCATTCAACCCATGAGGATTATGTGCAAAATCAAACACAATAGTTATTCCATCTTTTTCAAAAAAATTGCCGCGCCCGGGGTTCTCATTATAGGATCCCCCAAAATTCGATAATGCCTTTTTAATTGCTGCCGTATGTATATCTAATGCTTTTGCCAGTAAAATAGCACCAAGACAGTTTAGAATATTGTGCCGGGCCATTCCACTCACTGTAATGGGGAAATCCTTTACCCCAGCAATGATTTCCTTTTTTGACTTATCAGAATATATAAATTGACTACCCTCAACATAGCAAGCCCTCCCACCTGCCTCACAATGTTTTTGAATGACAGGATTGGAGCCGTCTAAGCTAAACCAGCAAAGTGTTTCTGAAAGAGATTCAGCAAATTTCATGCAACCGGCATCATCGGCATTGACAACTAACATACCCTCTTCAGACAATGACTTCCTAACCACAAATTTAGTTTCTATCATATCAGGTAGTGAGTTAACACCCCACTCGCCGAAATGATCTTCCGCCACATTGGTAATGATGGCAGCCTGTACATTTTCTATCGGTAACCCTCGCCTCAATATCCCGCCTCGAGCCACTTCCAAAACAGCAGATGAAATTCCCCTCGTCCGGAGAGTTGCACGGGCTCCTTCGGGTCCTGAATAATCCCCAGCCTCAACTGTTTCTAGGTTAATGCGAAGTCCATCTGTGGATGAAGCTCCGGGATTGAGCTCTGCTTCAGCGAGGATCGTTTCCATGAGCCGGACGGTGGTAGATTTCCCATTCGTTCCCGTGATCAGAATTACAGGGATGTCGCTGACTTCATTCCAATCAATCTCTGCCGGATTAGATATTTTATCTACAGCAAATGATTGCGAACCCTCTCCTGTACCAACTGATACAATATCATCGGATTGAAGAAACCGAACCTTGTTCTCGATTGATCCCTTCTTCAGTGCTAAAATGTTCGGATTAAGTTCCTCTTCAATTTCTTTTTTCAAACGATTTACTTCCTGCGGAAAGATGACCGAACCTTCGTTGTTCATCTCCGACAGGGCAAGCTGCCAGGCAGCTTCATTGAGTTCGCAGGCAGCATATAAAACATCTATAGGGGCATTGAAATAGAGAGAAATTCCGTTATTATATTTTCTAGTTAAAGTGGCTGATGGCCCCCAGCCTACCGCATTCAAATAACGTCTGACACTCCCTTCCCAAACTTGAATGGCTTCATCCTGAAGTGTGTTTGAGACTTGAACCTCAAGCATAGCACCTGGAAATTCCGTGAAAAGACTTGGGCCTGTAATTCGTCTTGAATTAAGGATTTCCATTATACCCAGGCTTATATTCTAATCTGATTCTTCTTTTGCCAGGCGGACACCGCGTTCGTCCTGAATCAATTTTTGACCTTCTTCAAGAGTAAAAACAGATTCGTCATGACTCGACTCTTTATCAATTTGAATTTCAGATTTCCCAGCTGTTTTCTTGGAACTGCTTTCAAAATGAATGATCTGCTTCCATGAGCGGGTAATGTCATCCCCAAGGATCAAAACCATGTCACCTTCCTCCGCTTCTTTAAGCGAAGCATTTATAGCATCCTGTTCATCCGCAATAACCAAGATGTCCTTTTCGTCAATCCCTTTTTTAATCAGTGTATTTTTCATCATTTGGGGGATTTCATCATCACCTCGGCGGCGGCGATTGTCATCCGCTCTACATATAAAAAAGTCTAAATGCTCGGATGCGATTTCAGCTATTTCCTGAATATCCTCATCTCGTCTGTCGCCCGGGGCAGAGATCACACCGATTCGTCTTCCACTCACTTCCAATTTGCTGACTAGTTCCATTATGGCCCTAACAGCAGCTGGATTGTGAGCATAGTCCAGCAGCACTTTGAAGGGATGTTCCTCAAAGAAATTCATTTTCCCGGGCGCCTGGAAAAAGGTCTGGTTGAAAGTGCGCAGCCCATGATTGATGTCTTCCAGGGATTTATCAAGGCTGTACGCAAGTGCGGCTGCAAACATGGCATTTTGCACATTATGGATCGCTTTCCCCTCGAGAGTAGCTGGAATTAAGTGTGTCCATAAAAGAGGTATATGTGACCCTTTATCATAAAAAGTAATCATATCGCCGTTGATACCCTTTTCGAGAACAACTGCCCTTCCTCCCGCGCGGATATGCTGTTTTACCAGTTCATGTGCAGGATTCATAGTAATGTAGCACAAATGTTCCGCCTTGGTATAATCGGCCATTTTTAAGCAATGTTCATCATCCGCATTTAACACAGCTGTATCCGTAGCTGTTTCTACAACCACGCGCTTGGCTTCTGCCAACTGTTCGAGAGTGTCCACACCGCGCAATCCAAGATGATCCGCTGAAATATTCAGGCAGGCAGCAACAGAACTTTTCTCAAATCCTACTCCACTGCGGAGTATGCCGCCCCGCGCAGTCTCAAGAACTGCCATATCCACATCCGGATCCCTCAAAACCATCTGCGCACTTTTGGGGCCGGTCATATCCCCTTTTACTGTCAGGTGACCATCTATATAGACGCCATCTGTAGTTGTAAATCCAACGGTATGACCAGCTGTCTTCATGATGTGTGCCAGCATTCGTGTAGTCGTTGTTTTGCCATTCGTGCCGGTTATGGCGGCAATGGGGATCCTGTTAGGAGAACCTTGGGAAAACAACATATCCATTACTGGTCCAGCCACATCTCGAGGTTCACCTTCACTGGGTGCCACATGCATCCGAAACCCCGGCGCAGCGTTTACTTCTACAATAGCACCACCTACAATTTTGTAGGATTGAGTAATGTCATCCGTAAGAAAATCCACACCCCCAACATCCAGTCCTATTGCCTTCACTGCCCGCTCAGCCATGGATCTGTTGTCAGGATGCACAAGGTCCGTCAAATCTATAGCTGTTCCTCCCGTAGAAAGGTTTGCCGTAGACCGGAGGAATAGTATTTCATCTTTTTCCATTACAGTCTCAAGCGTATATCCTTTTGCTTCAATTAACCTTTCTGCCTGGTGGTCAATCTGAATCTGAGTCAGGACCTTTTCATGGCCAATTCCTCGCTGCGGATCATCATTTACCAGATCCACTAATTTCTGAATAGTATGTTTTCCGTCACCCACTACATGCCCGGGGACACGTTTTGCAACCGCAATTAATCTCCCATCTACAACCAACATCCTGTGGTCAAACCCCGTGATAAAACTCTCCACCAAAACACCGCGTGAAGATCCTCTTTCCCGGGCAATCTTAAAGGCCTTTTTAATTTGATCTTCTTCAGTCAAATTAATAGATACCCCCCGACCATGATTGGCATTTAACGGTTTGAGAACAACAGGATATCCAATCCTGCGAGCGCTATAAACTGCTTCTTTTTCGTTGTAAACAAGTTTTTGTGTCGGGACCGGAAGACCGAGATCACTTAATAGCGAATTTGTGTCATCTTTGTCACTGGCAATTTCCACAGCGATGTGACGAGTCTGATTCGTAACGGTGGCCTGTATCCGTTTCTGATATTTCCCGTGTCCAAATTGTACAAGACTATACCGATTGAGTCTAATCCAGGGAATGTCTCTCTCTTTCGCAGCATCAACCAAAGATGCTGTACTGGGGCCAAACTCAAATTTTTGAGCAAAACGGATAAACGAATCCCTTGCCTCTTCGAAAGCAAAATCGTCAATTTTTTCACCGAGTTCTTTTATTACCTTATTCGGCAGCAGGTCTAGAATTACAGTGCGGGCAAGACGACTAGCTTCCAGACCGACATCCCGCTGTAAATATTGGAAGACCATATTGTAGTGCCCTTTCTCTTCCATTGATCTGGTTTTGCCAAAGGTTACTTTTGAACCGGCCATATTCTGCAATTCGATGGCAACATGTTCCATCACATGCCCCAGCCAAGTACCTTCGTCTTCAATCAAACGCCGGATAAATCCGCCTTTTTCGCGGTAAGAACAGCCGTGTTCCTTAAGCCCCGGTAAAAGCTCTATTAGCCTATCGGTGAAGGCTGAACCCAGTTTGGATGTTGGCCATTCCTCTAATATACCCAAATCCAGAACTTGGCGAATAACTGGAAACCGTGCGTACACATTAGGCCCCACATATACATTTGTTTCAAGAACTTTCATTCTTCTCCCTTGGAAAGCAACATTAATTAGTGTTGTGGCTCAGGCACAACTGCTTTTTTTGTATTAAGATTATAGGATGCACCTTCAGCCAGAACGTGAAGTTTTATATCTACAAGATTCACTGCATCTGATCCCCGGGCTTCGCTCATTGTTGAATGTTTAATATGGCTGGGATCTACTACGGTTACAGCCCCGCTACCCACAACTTCAAAGGTATGATCATGTTTGATGAAAATCGCTGTATCTTCATCAATACCGATTCCTATTAAAAATGGATTGTATGCTACTGCTGCAAGCAGCCTGCCAAGACGATCCCGCTGGCGGAAATGCTGATCAATGACTACACTGTTTGTCAGTCCAAGGCCGGGGGTAAGTGATACACTCCTCGGAGTTGGTGTTTCACCGCTTCGTCCACCGGATATCATATGTTCAGATAATATGGCTGCTCCTGCTGAGGTGCCTGCTACATGTACACCATCTGCATTCAATCTTCGGATAAGCTGAGCAACGGGCGTACCACCCAGAATAGTAGAAAGTCTCAGTTGATTACCGCCTGTAATAAAAATACCGGTTGCTTGGGCAAGTTGAGAAAGAGATTCTTCTTCGAAGCAATCAGTGCGTTTTTTAATGTTTACAATGGTTACTTTCTTTGCACCTATTTTTTTGAATAGCTCAACATATTGTTCTCCAATTTCCTTTACTTTTGTTGCTGTGGCTATTATAGGAATAACTGCATTTTTCCCACCGCATTCATCAACAAAATTTTGAAGGATAATGGGATTTTTTCGTTTGCTGACTGCACCGCCAATGGGGATGATCGATCCTCTTTCTATATTTTTTATTCCTCTTGATGGGGTCATGTTTAGTTCTTAAGACTGTATGTCGAAAATTTTATGATGTAAACAATTCTTATGTACTTGAAAAATGCCAGCAAATTTACGTTAAATAAATCAGCGTCAAACCGAGAATAATGAATATCATTCATCTGTTTTGTCGGAATAAAATCCGACACTCTAATACTCCATTCTCAGTGGAATGACAATTGCAAATTGGAGCCCTTGTTGTCCCAATGAAGTAGTCATATTCAAATTGTCTGCGGTTCGTTCCTCTTCATGAATATTCCCGTACCCCCGTCCGATTACAGTACCCAAAGCCGCACCGGCAATGACATCTGTCAGCCAGTGCTTATTGTCGTGGATTCGCTGGGCTGCTACAGCAGTGGCGATCAAGTAAGCTGGTAGGCCTATCCTATGTCCGTAAAGCTTATCCATCGAAGCAGCCAAGGCAAAACTTGCTGAAGTGTGTCCTGACGGGAAAGATCGGCGATCATTCCCATTAGGCCGCTTTCGCCCGACAGTCCACTTCAACAGATAAGTCAATGCTGCAGTTGTCCCTAAAGATGTTGTAAGATACCTCAAATCTTGCGTCATCTGACTCTTCCCGCCTTCACGGTAAGAAAGGACACCCACACCTATAATCGCTGTACCGTAAGCCCAGCCATTACCGTATAAATCGAGGCCGTGAGAGAGCTGCTTAGACATAAATCCATCCGGTTGAATGGAATCTCGGAGAGGTACATCTTGTCCGCGGAGAAGTAGTCCGCCCACAATTGCTGAACCAAGAATAATCTGATTGGTTCTGTCGGAAACAGAGTGATTGATGCCGGAAGAGAGGTAGTTTAAGTAGGAATCTGAATCATCTGCAGTTAACGACGAAAAAACAACTAACGTCGAGATGAATAGTATGGGAAGAGGTCGCATCAGTTTCTGAAAATATTTAGGAAAGAACCAACAAATCTTTCGTGGATCGATTGAGAATCTCACAACCATCATTTTGAATGATGACATCATCTTCAATCCGCACGCCACCGAACTCCGGGATGTAAATACCCGGCTCGATGGTTATTACATAGTTCTCCAGTAATGTATCATCGCTGATCTGGGAAAGGCGAGGCATAGTATGTACTTCCAGTCCCAAACCGTGGCCTGTCCCGTGGACGTAATAATCGCCATAGCCTTGCTCTGTGATATAGTCCCTCGTAACTGCATCCAGCTCCCGGCATGACATACCGGCGCTGGCAGCTTCACATCCTCGCTTTTGTGCTTCCTGTACCACAGAATAGATTTCGCGATGTCGATCAGTCACGGAACCGATGGCGACGGTACGAGTCATATCGGCGTGGTAGCCCTGATAGAGCGCACCAAAATCCATGACCACGAAATCGCCGTCCTGAAATTCTCTGTCAGATGGTACCGCATGAGGCAAAGCCGAATTGGGACCGGAGGCGACGATAGG
>MPLX02047133.1_pt1 | contig 15120 bp, 14 predicted proteins | sample 1617341 | NCBI WGS metagenome assembly MPLX02 (sample SAMN05944804, study PRJNA350692) | marine metagenome | biome: marine; feature: ODZ; material: water; isolation source: 120 m water sample filtered on 0.2 um supor filter | place: Pacific Ocean | collected 2012-04-08 | depth 120m m | reverse complement strand
CTTCCCCGGAGCCGGATGTTTTCCCTGATCCTGCTGCAGCAGTCAATTGCGATTCCGGTGATGTGGGGCGTGATCCTGATTCTGCGAATGGTCGCAGTTTTCAGTATTGATAACAGTCTCAACTCCTGGGTTAAGGAGTCATCCAAGCGGCACCCGCAATCCAAGCGCTATGCCCTCCGAGCCCAGTCTTATTCAAGGGTTCTCAAGGGTGCTGCTGCTTTGATCAGCATTCTTGCAGGCATCCTGTTGACCTTGCTGTTGCTGGGAGTGGATCGATCAATTTTCACCAGTGCAGGTGTGATCGCCGTTGGCGTGGGTCTTCTGTCTCGAAATCTGCTTGAGGATATGCTCAATGGCCTATTGATTCTGGCGAATGATCGCTTCGCCATCGGCGATGTTGTCTCCATCGCCAACCATGGTGGCCTGGTGGAGGATATGAACATCATCAATACACAGTTACGAGGCTTTGATGGGCAGCTGACAACGGTACCCAATGGGTTGATCAAGGACGTGGAGAATCTCACCAAGGATTGGTCCCGTGTCAATTTTGAGATCGAGGTTTCAGCCTCTGAAGATCTGCGCAGGGTTCTTGCTGTGGTCCGTGATGTTGGCGAGGCCATGAGTATCGATCCCCAATGGCAGGACCATTTCCTTGAAAAGCCGGAGGTCCTCGGCGTCGATCAGATTCAGCATCAGGGATGCCTGATCCGCGTCTGGATCAAGACCGAGCCTCTCGATCAGTGGATGGTGGGCAGGGAGTTCAGGCTCAGGATCAAGGAGGCCTTCGATCGCGAGGGGATCAGTCTCGGGGTTCCGCGCCGGCAGGTTCATTTCAGTGGCCCCCTTGTTATGGCTAGCAGCTCTGGGGACATTTTTTGAGTGCTGCATGAGAGGCTCGGCTGTGGTTTCTCTTTTTCCTCACCACCTCTGGGTTGGTCAGGATTGGACCGATGCTGATGTTCAGGACTTACAGGTCAACACTGGCGGCTCATGGGCATCGAGCGCCTGCTCCTGATATGCCGTCTGCTATGTCGTCTGCCTAGGGCTGATTGTTCTGATCAATGCTTTTACCCACTCCAGGTTTTACCCACTCCAGTTATTAGCCACGGCAGATTGGCTCACTCCACCCGGAAGGTCACACCCATCACGGCGGTGATGTCTTTCTCGATCGTTGAGGTGTCGTATGAGCCGTAATTACTCATCTCAGTGGAATTGGGAACTGTGATCTGAAAAGTGCCCGTATCCGCTTTTGTGATTGCACCGATCCCGGACCCTGCCTCTCTGGCGATCGCCACAGCCCTGCGACGGGCATCGGCTGTGGCCTTGGCCAGCATGTCAACCCGTTTCTCTTGCAGCTTTGTGTAGGTATAAGCAGGCGCCTGGATCGTTAGTGGCACGCCCTGGCCGACAAGTTCACCGATGAGATTGGAGATAGCGTTGATTCGGTTCACATCGGTGCTGCTGATGCGAATCGCCTGGCGCGTGAACCAGGTGGTGCTGATCAGTTGACCGGTGACCCGGTTGCGATTCTCACTACTTCTTGAACTGATCACATTGAGGCTGATCGCATCGTCTTTGATGCCTTGTTGCTTGAGAAAGTTGCGTGTGCGCTCAAGCGCAGGTTGAAGCTTTTGATAGGCAATCTGCTGACTGGGGCCTGAGCCGCTCACTTCCACCGTCCAGTCCACGAAGTCGCTGATGATCTGTTCGGTGCTGGCGCCGGTCACGGTGACAGTGTCACCGGCGGTGCGCATGCCTCTTACGGCAACGCTGCCCGCAATGATGAAGCCGAGGCTGAGCACGAGCATCGGCAGCACCAGTGGCGGTGTGCGGCGCAACAACGTCCAGGTGGAATTCTCTGACTGGGGAGACGGGGGCAAGAGGGGACGTGGTGATTGATCTGGAGGATAGAAGTGAATTGACTCTGATGCATGCAGCTATCGGGGCTTTGATGGAGAGTTTGGTTCGTTCTCTTTCACCGGGAACAGGCTGTGGGGGATCAGCATGATGTTTTCGTTGATGCTGCAGAGGTGATTGCTGGGGTGGTGACTGATAAATACATGGCTGATGAATAGATGATTGATGTTGGGGTATTATGGTAAATGGTAGAAACAATCACAATCGGCTTCCCATGAATCTTTAAACAAAATCCAACCCTCACAATCTTGCTCATCAATAGCAAATAGTTTCATGGTTTCGGAGATCTCCATCATCTCAGGACTGCTCTCATCGCCAGAGAGGCACTCTTCCATGATCACAGGTAGCCTGATGTATGTGAAGGGCTCAATGCATTCATCACCCTCGTCATCAAAAATATCAAGCTGGCAGTATTTCCCCTTTTGCTTGGATTCATCTTTTAGCACGACCTCGTACCAATTCAAATCAATATCTAGAATCTGGTAATTCTTGGAGTTGATACTTAGTTGATTCATGGCATCTCCTGCATGGTCTTTAAGTTGATCAAGCATCCAAGGTTGATAAGGAATCCAGGTCGATTCTCAGAGCTTTTAGGATGGGAGCCAAGTATAAACCAGCAGCCATTGATTCTGCAAAAAGCAGTGGCTGAAAATCTTGGCCTCTGGTTGCGTCAATCAATAGGTGCTTGCTGCTTAATCACCCCGTTTACAATCCTTGGTAAAGTATTAATTATTGGATTTTACAGGAATATCATTATTATAATTCTTCTTGGACCATACTGTTTTAGAGGTGTGACTGGCTCTAAAATACTCTTATCTTCCTGGGGATACTCAAAGTATGAAGTTTGCCTCACCAGGAGTGAAGCCCAACTCTTTTTGAAATAAAACACTGAAATCTGCTAATTTGTCACCATTAATATCGGCGAATATTCCATTGGACCTCACCATTAAGTCACCGGCTTCGCCAGAAAACTCCTGCTCTTTAATAAGACGAAGTTTCTGCTTACCTCTATCATTGACGCTTCCATCAAATCCACGGAAGTCAAATGTATCGTTCTGCTTGAATTGAGCGATATCAGGTTTATACACCGGTGAATCCTGGATGCTTGTATAGACGAGTTGATCTCGTCCTCTGCCTCCAATGATCAGGTCATTGGCTCCACCACCTTCCAGACGGTCTCTGCCACGTCCTCCTCTGAGGATATCTTTACCAGATAAGCCACGCAGGGAATCATTGCCCCTGAATCCTTTCAGCAAGGAATCATGCTGGCTGCTGACTAGGATGTCAGCCTTGGGGGTGCCATCAAATGTATCAAGATAGGCTTCCACACCCTGCCATTCTGATGCCAACTTCAGAGCATGTTCGAGGTTAAGACGTAGGCCATCTTTGCCTGCGATTCCCTTAAGGTTGGGATCATGAATGGCTGATTGCTTAAGAACTTCGGATACCTCTGGGGCTGAAAGTTCTGGATTGGTAGATCGAACTAATGCCGCCGCTCCTGACACAACAGGGGCGGCCATGGACGTTCCCTGCATGTAATCATAATTACCAGAATTCTTTGTTTTTATAATAGCGTCGCTGTCCCAGCTGATTTGTCTGAATGAAGGTACTGTGCTGAGAATTCCCAACTTTGGAGTAGCATTAGTATTCCCCCCAGGTGCAGAAATGTCTATTGTTTCACCAATATTTGAGTAGGGAGTTTGCTTGCCCGTACCATCTGTTGCACCAACGATTATCACATTGCTATGAAAATGCCCGATGAAATTAGATGGGCTAAGATAATCATCAAGATTGCCTATCCCCTTCCACCGAAATAGTTCATCGTGGTAAGAGTTCTCATTGCCAGCGGCAAAGATGATAAGACTATCGTATTTTCTTGCCATATTAAGAGCTTTTATATCACCTTTAAGGCCTGCTTTGATCTCCTCAGGAGCATCCTCTGTCAATCGTCCCTTGCTGGTTACATAGAGTGCTACATCTGCAATTTTCCTTTTAAGGTTCATTCCAAATGAGCAGTTTATGATGGCTGCTCCATTTTTCGCTGCGTATTCAATTGCTTTATCGGTATGTAAGAATTGACGCTCCTCGTTGGCAACGTTGATTGCCATCAGTTTTACATCCCATGCTACGCCGCTAACCCCAATGTTGTTGTTGCCTACAGCTCCAACGGTTCCGGCAACATGGGTGCCATGGCCGTTGTCAGTCGGCAGCGGATTTGGATTATTATTATCAGCGACAAAGTTCCAGCCAAAAATGTCATCATCATAACCATTTTCGTCATCATCCTCACCGTCGATACCATTAAGCTCAGCAGTGTTTATCCAGATGTTCTGCTTTAGATCTGGATGCTCAATCTCAACACCGCTATCAACTATGGCCACAACAATATCCTCTGCATCATGATTGATTTTCCAGGCTTCTGGGGCAAAGATATCTTGATTGGGCTTGATTCCATCAGCCTTCTCGCCAAGAGCCACTGCCGGCAAACCTTTATCCTCAAATTGTCCATTGTTGAACAGGTACCATTGATCGGTGAGGTACTTGTCATTTGGTAGGGTTGTTTGTTGATCGAAAATTTTTGAATTTAGGATAAGGCTGAAAGGTTCATTTAAATTCTCGTCTCCTGGTGACCAAGGATTCTTTTTTACGGAGAGAAAATACCTGCCGGCTGGTAGTGCTGAAAAAATTAACTCATCTTCGTTTCCATAGTGCGTCGAACTTCTTGAATTAACTACCTGTGTAGAGACTTCGATCGGGAAGCCTTTTAATGGCTGTTCCGGTCTTGTTGGGGCCAGGTATAAGTCCCAGTCTGCTTGGAGATCTTCTAATTTTATGTATAGGTTTTGCTTTTCATTGGTTTTAAATGAAAAGCCAAATTCACTTGCGGAAGTAAATTGTCCTTTTTTGGTTTCAGAAGATGATTTAAAGCCCTCGAGTTTGACGGGATCTATGGAAAATTTCTTTTTTCTTTTGTTGCTTATCGCGCCTAAGTCGTAAATATAGCCTTGGTAGTCTTCAAAGAAGATTGGAAGGTAGCTCATTTTGATTTTTATTAATTATAATTGTATTAATCGATTGATCTTACTTGCCTTTTGCCGCTTAGTTGTAAAATGTTATGTGTTTGACGTGGAATTTCTTGGGATTTTGCGTGCTCCTTGCTCCCTGCTCCTTACTCCTTGCTGCCTGATTGCTATTCCCAAGGAGACAATGCTGATGCTCAATCAGCATTGTCGAATGCGTCCATCTCTTGGCAAGGTCAAGGGCTAAGCCTTCTCCATAGACCAGCCGATTCCCCACTCTCCCAGCACAATTCAGTTTGATCTGCTGTTTGAGAAAATGCGCAATCATATCTCTTGCTAATGGCTTGAACAGAGCGAATTAATCAACGAAGCGGTTGTAAAACCAGCGTACAAAACCTCCCACGATGGGAATAGGCTCGAATGTGGGGCCAACAAAATCAAAATAATCGCGGTGATCGTAGACTTTGCCCTCATTATTGATCAACAACCGTGTAATGCCGGGATAGATCAGTTCGATACCTTTGATCTTCAGGCCCATCTCCCACTCCACGAAGGCGGTATTGCCATCAATCGCGATCGCGGAAGGCACCACATAGAGATCATCACAACGCTTGATCAGGCCCTCCTGTGCCTCCAGGTAAGCCTTGATTCCTTGCCGTTCCTGGGTGGGGTCAATGAAATGCACCTCCTCGTCGTAAAGCTCGCGCCACTCTGCCTCTGTTGGGGCGGGTTTGCCGTAGGGCTTTGTGAACAGAGCGCGAAGACGATCTGGATGCATCGAATGTTGAGGCTTGAGCTTGACAACCCTATGCGCTTACCTGTTGGGGCGTGCATTTGATTCATCGGCGAGGATCAGCGAGCACCGATCGCCTCAAGCCCATGCTGAGGGATCGATCCAAGGCACAAGGCCAAGAGGGAGAGCTAAGCCCTTGGGATGAACGGCCTCCCTAGAGGACAAAACACTCCATTCTGGCAAGGCTTTATTCAATTAGAGGCAGGCTCTCGCCTCAGACACGACCCCTTTCGATCTCGTTGTTATCGCAGCAGACCATCGAGGTAGGCCCATTGCATCGACGTAAGATGCTTGCTCTACGACTATCTACGCAATCTTCACACTGATCGGCTTGGCAATCATTTTCCTTCACAGTTAAATCAATCATCCAATCATCCAATCATCCAATCATCCAACCATCAAATCATCTGTCCAACCAACCATCCAGCCATCCAGCCATCCATTTGTCTATTTATTCGTCTATCTGGCTGTCTATTTCCTGTGATCCAGGCCTATAGGCTGGTCTGGAGACGCCTGAATGTTATTCATCGTTGTGTGACGGATCACCCACTCCCTGCAGGGCCTTCCCTCGATGACATGCTCCTGAATGATCCGTTCGATTCGTTCTGCTGAGACGCCTTCATACCAGATCCCATCAGGCCAAACCAGCAGGATCGGGCCCCGCTCACAGACTCGCAGGCAATCGGCTTTGGTGCGTAAGACAATCCCTTGAACACGTGCTGGAGAATCGAGGCCAAATTCTTTGATCAGCTGTTTGAGCTTTTCCCAGCTCGCTAAGCCCTTCCCCGAACCAATACAGGTACCCTTTGACTTTGTCGGTGCTGCACAGAGGAGCAGATGATGACTGACATGCAGTTCTTTCATGAATCCAATGCTGCCATGGGACACGACTTGGTTGGCGGCTTATGACGCTGCTTGTCTGGGGATTCAGCAGCGAACCAGGCACGTCAAACACCTGCACAGCTTCAATAGTCCCAGATTCAGACTCAGAAACCTGGCTTCTGCCAGTGGCAAATCTGAAAGGGTGGCTTAAGGCTCTTGAATCAGTTCTTCCCACTTGGGCAGACATGACACGAGCTGCTTAAGTGATTCTCACCTAAAAACTCTGCTGGTTAGAGCTCCTTCTATTCAGTTGAAATCGTCATAGTTGATCGCCCAGTAAATGGTCGCGCAAGCCCCTAGCACCACTAGGACGATACCCCCATACAGGATGTTCAGGTACATGGGTGCTTGGATCGAGATTGGAGCAAACACTATAAGAGGTCAGCTGACGGATATGAATGGCTCGTGAGGCGGGGTGGTAAGGCTCCTATTCAAGTCTCATTGAGACCGAGAGTGCCTGGCAGCCGCTATTGATCGTAGCCCTCAATTGATACCGTTTCGGGTAATCAAATTGATCAGTTGTTGCTAGGAATAATCTTCGCTGCTCATTCTTTGTCGCAGGGGCTAGGGAAATTATCAGTCTTGTCTATATCTATTCTTTCATTTATTCTAGTTTTTGTTGGCATTCATGGCCTCATTGTTTAGTCAGGATAAAACTGATAATGGATTTATTGGCTGCGTGTATTGCTGGCATCGCTAGCGGTATTGGCTAAAGCGTGATTCTGCTTGGATCTCTGGGAGGAAGCTCTGTGGGGTGTCTTTAGGATGCACTGATTATAGGTGTGAATCTGATCGTGAACGGCATTGATGACGCTTTGCTTTGGCAGATCCTTGAGGATGAGCTGACTGATCGCCAAGTCTGCGAACTGATCTGGACACGCCTGGGGTATTGCCCTGATCCTGATCTTGCAGGATCAAACAGCCGCTGGTCCGCTGGTCCGCAAACACCCTCTGAATGGGCTGAGGACTATCCCCATGCTCCAGATTTCATCAGCGAGCGCCCTCCGACGGTGAAGCTCACCCGTTCAATCCCGGCACCTCTGAAGCAGCTCCTCAAGCAGGAGCTTGGTTTTCGCGGTTACAAGGTAAGTGAGCTGGTGCCGAGGCGCACGCGACGGGCAACGGCCGTGAGCTGGCTGCTGGCTTGGCGCCAGCAACAACTTCATCCCAATGTTGAGTAACTGTGATTTCTGTTGAAGCCAATACAAGGATCTCAGGCATTTCTGCTGAAGTCTTGAAGTTTCAGTTCTCTCCAGATTGTTTTGCCTGGCACCAGTTACAGCCGCCTTCAGTCTCGCTGGCCCTGATAAAATTTGGCGCATTCAGTTTATGAACTTGCTCATCTGTTCAAAACGTAAACTGTCGATTATTATGCTGTTGGCGATGTTTCCAGTAGCAACTAGGGCCTATGGGGCCTATGGGGGCTTCACTGATCTCGATCAGGTGGGGCCATGGAAAATTGAGCGTAAGATAGATCCTGCTGGTGAGATTCAATGCCGTGCATATCTGCCTAGTGGTGGGACATGGTTTGGTGCCAATATTCATCTCGACAGATCCAATGCTCTTGTTGTACCTATGGGCCAAGATCTAAATAGCAATGCTTCAATTGAAAAAGTGATCATCCACCTCAAGCACTGCCGTGAAGATCTGCTCTATATCACACCAATAGAAGGCTAGCTCTCAACAGCCTTTGCTGCTCAACGCTGGGGAACGCTTCAGCTGGCGATGGAGAGTGAGCCTCGTTGATGGAATTGCTTCCAGCAGAAGGATTTCCGCAGCTGCATTCTCAGCAGCGCTGATGATTGCCTTGGCGATCCTCAAGGGCAATCATCAGAGACGGCACGATCTGTGTTGTTTAGAAGCTGAACGTCACACCGGTACCAATATGGTGTTGCCAACCCTCGCCCCAGCCTGTGCCTCCTTCTGAGCTGTAGGCGGGTTCCCAGTGGAGGAACAACACCGTGCTGTCGGTCATCGGGTATGCAAGCGCAACTCCACCGGCCCAGTCGGTGCGCTGTTTGAGGCCTGAATAGCTACCTGGCACATAGAAGCGAGGACCCGCATCAAGGCTGATGTTCAGCTTATGGATATTGAAGCCAACACCGAGACGTGGATCGGTGTAGTTGCCTATCCAGGTGCCATCGGATTCCCATCCCTGTCGATGGTCAACGGAAACAAAGACCCCGTCAATCAGGTCTTCGATCTGATCACCAAGTGCGAAGTTGACTTCACCGTCACCAAAGGCCCACACCACCGAGGCACCGAGTTCGTTCTTCAGTCCAATGGTTTCGGATCCCTGTTGCCCGGTGACGTAGTAGGGCTTCCAGTCGACTGAGACACTCAGCCGGTCGTTGGGTTCATAACGCACCTGCAGGAAACCGCGGATGTCCGTGCGTTGAAAGCCGCTGCCATGGCCGCTGTGGTCTTGATGTCCTTGGTTCTCTCCGTGCTGTTCATGGTTGGCCGCTCCGCCGTGCTCAGCGTGATTGTCTGCACCGCTGTGATTGGCGTGCCCGTTCTGTTCGCCTTGCTCTGCCTGCATTGCATGGCCTTCTTCTCCGCCGTGGCCGGCGTGATTGTCTGCAGCGCCGTGGGCATCAAGATCGGCGGCTCCGCTGTGTTCCTGATGGCTGCCGGCCTGCTGATGGTTGCCGTGCTTCTGGCTTTTGCTGTTCTCGTTATGAGCACTGCCGTGAACCTTTCCATAGAAATGATCCGCCTCTCCCCACACAAAGGCGGGCCCAACCGCCGTTTCGATTGTGAGGCTGCCGCCGTTTTTGAGCCCCCACTCCATGGCCACACCGAACTGGCCATCGATGGCGTAATGCTCAGGATTGCCCTCCAGATTGGTCATGAAACCGCCGTGGAGATCAAGACTGACCACAGGCATGGCACGGAATTCCCCAGCCTTCAGCACTTCCGTCTCGGCCATGTCACCGTGATCATGTCCCGCAAGGCCAGGCCTGCAAAGTGCTGAATCCAGGCTTAAAGGAACTGCAAGCAGTGCTGGGAGCATGAACTGGCTGAAATTGAGGCTCGTCCGGGTCAATCTTCAGGATTTCAAGGTCTTAGAAATTAATGTTGTGATCGAAGTTTTTGGGGCCTATGTCTTCGTCCGCGAATCAACTGCGAATGAGCCTTGAAAGGCTGGCAGTGGACTGAATTACCGCTAACGCCCTGGGCTTTCAGCAAGGCAATCCTGTTTGGCCTGGCTTTAAGTCGTTAGCAGCTGGTTTGCAAGGTTTTGGCGTTGAGTCAGTTTGAACATTGGCTAGAGCCATTGGCCTCAGTCATGGTGTATCAAGGCTCATGCCTTGCCTTAATGCTGTTGCCTTTAGGTAAGCCTGTTGAATGGAAAGTCAACATCCAACAGCTTGTTGTGGAACAACGTCTCAATGGCCGATAAGTCAGCGAAATGGATCACCGCTCTTCGTGACGGGATCCACAGGGAATGTGGCGATGGCTGGATGGTGCGCGGCGTCGGCAATGGACTTGTGCAGAGGGTTCAGCTGACGGTTCGCTTCGACGATGGCACCCGCACCAGTGTCATCCTCGGCCCCAGGGCAAAGAGTGACCCCGATTTCATTCCCTGGGTTGGAACCAGCTCCGGTTGGATCTTGAACATGTCAGCGGAGATCGCGCAGCTGATGAAAGCCGAGGGCAAGGGGTTGGCAGAGGCCTACGAGCTTGTGAAGCAGAGGAAAGAGTCCGGATCCGTTGCTGATCTTGACTGGGAACGACTGGTCAGAAAATTCAAATCCCATAAAACAAGCCACAGCAAGAACGGCCCCCGGGTCTGGAATCGCAACTACCGCACACCGATTGCGCGCACATTGCTAATTCTCACCAGCGAGCCTGGACCAACCAGCGGATACGTGCTTTTGAAAACCCTGGTGGAGCGTCATGGCGGCGAGCCCGGTTCAACAAGCCGGAGACTCCGTATCCAGTACGCGGCTGAGTTCCTTCGTTTCGCCTTTGAGAATGGGGTCAACAGACGCTGGCTTCCGCCAGACGATCTCAAGTCGTTGATCGGGGAAAAGAGTGCAGATCTCCAGTTGTCTGACCTCAGCGAGGCAGAGGGCACTGGGTCGATGCCGCACAGCAGCGAAGACCATGTTCTGGCTGATCTGCCCTGAGCTCTCAGCAGGGCTCCGCAATGGCGGCAGTGAACCTCAACGAAGCGAGCTGCTGGGCTGTAGAGGGGGCTGCAATGCTCCGTTGGCGGCCTGATCAGGCTGACTGTTACAGCCGGGCTGTTGCTCTTGCTCAGGTCCGTTGGTCTTGCTCAGGGCTGGTCCCTTGATCCAGGCTGGTTTTTTGTTCAAGCCCGTGCCTCAGGCACGCCATCTTCATCATTGGCCTGTTCGGCCCGATACGCAATCGGCATTAAGGCTGATTGCCTGTTGCTTCTCAGCTGACAAGAGTGGGTACATCGAGATCGGAGGAGCCAATGACGGACGACACTCCACCTGAGCAACCCAAAGAAGCAGACTGACTTTCTGGCCCCTGCTCCAACAGTTTCCACCCATTCGTGGGCTATTCGTCTGGCGCGACACTGATGTGCGTCAAGCCAGTCGACACTCCTCTGCACCGTCTCAGGTGCCCTCAGGAGATCAGCCCAACACCTGGACGCATGGCCCCAGGCGTGCCACAAGCCAGAAGCTTCGCCAGATTCTTCTGTTCTTTACGGAGATTCCTGTTCACGGCTTAATGCCTCAGTTTCATCGGCCTCAGTTCCATTGATTTCAGATCCACTGGTTTCAGTTTCACTGATTTCACATTCACTGATTTCACACTCACTGACAAAGCTTTAACTGATCAAGTCTTTATAGACAGGGAAAAAAATGAAGAAGCGAGCGACTTAGGCCGTCTCTTTCATCTGGAAGGGGCGGCCTTCCTCTATGGTTGAAGGCTGGATGAATCGAGCAGCCGCAAGCATCCATGATCGAGGGGCTGAGGATCAAACCTGTGATCAGGGAGATGCTGGCTCGCCAACAGGGTCGGTGGGCGACTTCGTTGACCTCAAGCCTTGATTCAGCAGTTGCCTGCAGATTGTCTGATTGCTTCAATCCACTGGCAGCGCCTTGTGATCAGGCACCCTGGGGAAGTGTTATCCAGCAGAGCACAATGGCCACCGTGCTGAACACCACCATGGTGAGTGGCCAGACTTCATCGAGGCGATGCAGGCGTTGTTCAAATTGTTGCCGTTCAGGGCCCTCCGGCATCTCTTCAATCTCTCCATAACGGCGTCCGATCCAGATCACCAGAACGAAGGCCAGTAGGGTCACCACATAGGAGACGACGTAGACCTGATCCAGGAAGGTCAGGTAGGGAAGATCAGGAAGTTCACCGCGATAGGCCTGTTGCAGAAATACCAGTGTCAGCAAGACGGTGACTGGGATTCCTGCACGGGCATCCTGTTCATCTGCCCGCACCTTGAACACCATCAGCACCATCACCATCACCACCAGCAAGGGCAGCATCAATCTCCAGAACGCCGACCAGGCTGATGTTCCGAAGGCGATATCAAATACGGCCAGGCTGTAGTCCTCCGATACACCACCGAGGCCGAAATTTGTGGCGTAGTTGTGGCGGTATTCAGCGATGGACCAGCCGCGATTCAACCAGCCGATAATTCCTGCAAACAACCCCATGCCACTGTTCTGCACATCGGGTTCGAAACGAAGATTCCCATAATCGAAAACACCGTCAACATCATCGGCTTCGATCACCAGAGGCAAGCTCACCGTGGTGAAGGGGAAATGACGGAAGCTGGCCCGGTCGATGTAAAACCTGCCGATGTAAGTAAACAGCTGGTAGTAGGTGCCGTCGTCCATTTTCTGGGGACGTGAATCAACGGGGTGCAGAACAGGCTCGGCATCAGAGAGCAGGGCATTCAGTAACGTGATCCGCTGCTCAATGTTGATGTCGCGTTCGTTCAGATAGCTCTGCAGAGCCTCATCCCAGCGCAACCACACATAGCCGTTTGATGCATAGCTTGGCACGCTTAAATCAAGGTCGTAGGTACTGGTTGCGTAGACCCCGATCTGAATGTGGTAAGCCGCATCTTCGAGAGCCTGTTGATCCTCACGGCTCTCCAGGGAACTCAGCTGTTCGCCGCGCAACGAGGTCCAGCCATCCGATGGCAGCCGGCTGCTCTCCGTGGTGAGGGCCCTGGAGGAGGAGGCGAGCCGCAATGCATCCTGTCTGGGGACCTGGGCTACATCCAGTTTGGCGATACCGGAGACAGCCAGGATGGCAGCGAGCAGAATTGAGACTGCCGCCAGGATGTTCCAGTGCTTGTGCCTACGCGATGCCATGGATGCTCTGGTTTGACGATTTGCCGGACAACTTGAGTGAATGCGATGGGGTTACCTGCCAAGACTCTGGCTGCACCAGCTCTGTTTGGGCTACTGGCGGGCCTTTTGAACTTGAGTGCCCTGCCTCAAATCGCGACGCCGCAACCAGAGGTAGCAGCGGCGCCACTGCTACTGGGTCAATCCTTGCCACTCAGCGGGCCATCGGGGCGGCTGGGCCAGGCCTACCTGGCAGGTGCCCAGGCTTGGTTCAGCGACATCAACCGTCGCGGTGGCATTCATGGCCGCCAGATCCGCCTGATCAGCTTGGATGATCAGTACGAACCGGATCAGACCCTGCGCAACACCCGTCAGCTGCTCGACCAGAAGCAGGTGCTGGCAAGGTGTTCAACCTGCGGGCCAGTGATCGCCTTGTTCGGCTACGTGGGCACACCCACCACCAAGGTGGTGCTGCCGATGGTTCAAGCCCGTGGCATCCCGCTGGTGGCCCCGATGACGGGAGCCAGTTTGCTGCGTCAGCCCGGGCAGGAGATGGTGTTCAACCTGCGGGCCAGCTATCGCATGGAGATTGCAGCGATGGTGAACAATCTTGTGCGTGATGCACACCAGCGGATTGCCATCGTTTATCAAAACGATGCCTTCGGTGAGGACGGGCTCAACGCAACCCTGGCTGCCTTGAAAAGCCATGGCCTTCAACCGGTGACGATCACAACGGTGGAACGCAACTCCGATCGTGTTGAAACGGCCGTGAATGCTCTGATCAAGGCCTCACCACCCCCAAATGGGGTGGTGATCATCTCTGCTTATGTCAGTTCAGCGGCCCTCAGTCGCAACTTGCTGAACAGGGGCTTGAGGGCCCAGTTGATGAATGTCTCATTTGTTGGCACCCAGGCACTTCAGGACGCCATGCCGGTGGGGCAGTCCAACGGGATTGGTGTGGCCCAGGTGGTTCCGTTTCCCTGGAACCGCTGGATTCCCATCGTGGCCGAGTATCAGCGGTTGATGCGTCGCAGCACCCCTGATCCCAGCTTTGGCTTCACAAGTCTGGAGGGTTTCCTGGCGGCGCGGCTGATGACCGAGGGGTTGCAGCGTGCTGGCGCGAATCCGAGCCGTGAACGTTTACGCCAGGCCCTTGAATCCATTCATGGAATTGATCTTGGTGGGTTTCGGCTGGATCTTTCCAGGCAAGACCATCAGGCCAGTGACTTTGTTGAACTGACCTTCCTCGGTTCCCAGCGCTGGGAACCATGAACTGCCTTCAGATGCCGACTTGGGGAGGGGATCGGCCCGCGGAGATTGCTGAACAGATGCCAGTGGGATTCAGTGATGCCTCTAATACCGTTGACATGCCTCAGAAGCTTGTTGGCCTTTTCAACCGCAATGGCTCAACCCACGGTTGGATTCGATGCAGCAGCTGATACAAGCAGATCGAGAAAGGTGAACTGCTTTTTGCTGAGTTTTGGTGCGTTCTTCAATGTGACAAGCAGGCCACCATTATCACCAAAGCCTTCATCCTTGCCATTCGTATTGAAGTAAAGCTCGCCGTTGTTGCTGTTGTAGATCAACTCATTCTTGCTGCTGGTAATTTTATCGAACTGCTTGCTGTTTTTCACCAGCTTGAATTTGGTCTTGGCTCCCCTTGTGAAGGCCTTAAGGTCAAGGGCGATCAGATCAATAGGTTGGAAGTCTGTAATTATATCAGCATATTTCTTGGCCATTTGATCGGTGCTAAGCAGGAACACATCGGCCTTTTTACCCTTGCCACCTGAAAGTTTGTCTTTCTTGAGATGGCCTGTGATTAAATCACTTTGTCTGGTTCCTTTTAGCTTGTCTTTTTTGTCAGTCCCAATCACCATAGAGTTGACATTCACATCGCCAACCTTGTAGGGTGAAATTAATTCAGTTGTTGAGACTTGTTGGTCCGGCTCAGGTAGATTAATGCCTGGACTCAGCAGCTCAAGATAGGTGAGCTGCTTCTTGCTGAGTTTTGGTGCCCCCTTTAATATGGCAAGCAGGCCTCCATCATCACCAAAGCCTTCATCCTTGCCATTTTTGTTGAGGTAAAGCTCACCTTGCTTTTTGTCATAAATTAACTCATTCTGCTTGCCTGCCATCTTGTTGAGCTGCCTGCGATTGCTGACGGTTTGGAATTTCGTTTTTGATCCTCTCTTGAAGGCCTTAAGGTCAAGGG
>MPLX02067926.1_pt1 | contig 15149 bp, 14 predicted proteins | sample 1617341 | NCBI WGS metagenome assembly MPLX02 (sample SAMN05944804, study PRJNA350692) | marine metagenome | biome: marine; feature: ODZ; material: water; isolation source: 120 m water sample filtered on 0.2 um supor filter | place: Pacific Ocean | collected 2012-04-08 | depth 120m m | reverse complement strand
TGACTGATAACACAAGGGAGGAATTGGTGGAGCCGAGGAGGATCGAACTCCCGACCTTCGCATTGCGAACGCGACGCTCTCCCAGCTGAGCTACGGCCCCACAGCAACTGATAATGTTGTGGACTAATTTTATCCCACGTTCGGATAATTGACCACCTTGAGTGGGTGGGCTGCCAAAAGCAAAAGCGGTTGTTGTCATGATAAGGTGGGCACTGGATATTCAGAAAAAAAGGTATTTCAGATGGAGTCGCAGGTATCAGCACAGGAGGTTTCTCCCCAGGCAATTTTGGATGCCGCGCGCGTATTTGAAGAGCACATTCCTTTTAATCGGGTACTTGGACTGCGGTTTGAAAAACTCGATGAGTTCGATGTAGTGGTGCGGTTCGAAATGCGCGATGAACTGGTGGGAAACTTCACCCGCGGTACTCTGCATGGTGGGGTGATCTCCAGCACACTGGATGTTGTCGGCGGGCTGGTCGCGTTTATTTCGTTACTAAAACGCGAGGGCGTTCAGTCGCTGGAAGACGAAGCGGAAAAATTTTCTCGGATGGGTACGATCGACCTGCGGGTAGATTACCTGCGTCCTGGCTTGGGACAGTCATTTTCAGCTAAGGGCTTTGTCTTGCGTACCGGACGCAAGGTGGCAGTTACAAGAATGGAACTGCATAACGACGAGGACTCACTGATTGCTGTTGGTACAGGAGCGTACAGTATTTCTTAAGTCGCGTTGACCTCTGCTCAGTCTTAGTGCGGATGCTATAGTAGTACCGCTTGTGACTGATAAACCCTTATCCGATATGGCCGAAACCCCACCTGCGACAGGCGCTTCCTTAACCCCAGGCGAGCAGTTGCGAAAGGCCCGTCAGGGCTATCACTGGACGATTGAAGATGTCGCGGCCAACCTGAACCTTACCGCGGATGTTGTTCGCGCACTCGAGTCTGGTGATCATTCAGCTTTGCCCGAGGCGATTTTTGTTCGCGGGTATCTTCGCGCCTATGCGCGGCTGATGGAGATTAATGAAAACGAAGTGCTGGAAAGTGCTGATCGGGATGCTACGGGAAGCATCGGTTCAGTTGTTCCCGTTATCGGCAAAGAGGCCTTCAAAGAGAAAAAAGGGCGAAGATGGCTTCAGTTTTCAACCGCTCCGCGAAGGGGCCGCTGGCGAAAGACAGCCCTTGCCACCATTTTGATCGTGGTTGTCGTGCTGGCTGCCTGGTGGTTCAGCGGCTTGCGTGCACCGGTAGAGAATCTGATCAACTCTCCCGGTGGCGATACCGGAACCTCCGGGGTAATCACCATTCCGCTTAATACCAACGACTGACCTCACAGTTGTGCGTCAGTCCCGGCTCGGAGGGTTTCGGCCCTCTCTTTAATGGCCTGGGCGCAGAATCCGCGCCATCACTGGCGCATCTATATTGCCGCCGCTCAGTATCAAGCCAACACGTCCTTGAACCTTGACCGCCCCACTTAGTAACGCAGCGAGGCCGAGCGCCCCGGAAGGCTCAACCACTACGCGTGCAGTTTCAAACAGTAATCGGGTGGCTTCGATAATCGCCTCCTCCGGCACGCTGACAATATCATCCACTGTCTTTTGTATGAGGGCAAAAGTGATTTTGCCCAAAGATTCGGTACGGGTTCCGTCGGCGATAGTTTGAGGATCTTGAACCGTTTCGATCCGGCCGCTACGAAAGGATCGCACTGCATCATCAGCTGCGTCGGGTTCGACCCCAATGATTTCGCAACCCGGCGAAAGAGCACGCGCGCTCAATGCCGAACCGCTGAGGAGTCCGCCGCCACCACAGGGAACCAGCAGCGTTTTCAGCGGCCCACAAGAATTGATCAACTCCATCGCGGCAGTTCCTTGGCCGGCAATGATGTGAGGGTGATCAAAAGGGGGTATCAGGACGCAGCCGGTTTCTCGAATTACCTCGTCGGTCAACGCTTCGCGCTTATGTTTGGTTGGGTCGTATGCTATGACCCGGGAAGCATAACGCTCAGTACCATCGCGCTTGATTTGTGGTGCATTGTTTGGCATCACTACAGTAGTCTCGATGCCGAGGTATTTCCCAGCCAGCGCAACCGCTTGGGCATGATTGCCGGAGGAATGCGTGATGGCGCCACGCGAACGCTGCTCTGGCGTCAACCGGCTCATGGTATTCCAGGCGCCGCGGAACTTGAAGGCGCTGATATGCTGCAGATTCTCGCATTTGAGAAAAAGTTTCATGCCCAATCTGTCATCGAGAGGGGTATCGGCCAGTACCGGTGTTTTTCGGGCTACGCCGTCCAGACGGCTGGCAGCAGAAACAATGTCTGTATAAGTTGGAAGCATGGACTCCATCAGAGGCATGTCATCGAGGCTTGTTATCAAGTGTAGGTGTTCGGGGCGGTGGGTTAGCCACAGCCAAACTGATCAATTTCTTTAGCTCACTTGCCGTTACAATCCAGGAAAAATACACCAGTGTCAAATTATGAATGAATCTTCCACCCCGCCTCTAGAGATAGAGACTGGCGCAGCACCAGCCTTTTCCATTATCTGGCTGCATGGTCTAGGCGCCGATAGCCGAGATTTCGAACAACTGCCGCAGATGCTGAATCTGCCCCAACAGCTGCCGATCCGGTTCATTCTGCCGGACGCACCCCATCGACCGATTACCTTAAATGGCGGTATGGTTATGCGCGGATGGTATGACCTGACCGGTATGGAGATCGTTAAGCAAGAAGACGTATCAGGCCTGGACGAGTCGACAGAAATTGTCGACTCGCTAGTGGCCAGAGAATGCGCCCGTGGGGTGCCAAGATCACATATCGTTGTTGGCGGATTCTCCCAGGGTGGGGCGGTAGCGTTGCATTATGGGCTGCGTTGCGAAGAGGCGCTGGCGGGGATTGTCGGTTTATCGACCTACCTGCCGCTTTCGGGTCAATTGGCTCAAAGGGTTCATCCCAATGCCCTTAGCACGCCAATCTTTCTTGCCCATGGCCTTTTTGATCCAGTGTTGGCTTTACCTTTGGGTGAGGCAAGCCATCAGATTCTGCAGGATAACGGTTGTGACGTCACCTGGCACACTTATCCGATGCCTCACAGTGTAGCGCCTGAAGAAATGGCTGATCTATCCGCCTGGTTGTCGGCGCGTGTCTGGCCCGAGGTCGCAATTGGCTAGATTGCGTTTTTCTCGTCGATTGAGCGTTGCCGATGCTCAAGTTGATCTAGCGTCTCGCGTATGCGTGGCAGATAAGGGTTAATGGCCAAGGCGTCGCGAAATGCCTGTGTTGCGGGACGAAACTGACCCTGGCGCAAAAAGATTAGCCCCAGTCCAGACAGTGCTCCAAAATGTCGTGGCTCCAGTCGTAAGACCTCTTTGATATCCCGGATCGACCTGTCGTAGGCCTTCGCCAGAAAAAGTACTGTGGCCCGCTTGTTCCACCCCTCGGCAAAATCTGGGGCACGATCGATCACCTCGCTGAAATACTGGTAAGCAGAACGATAGCGTTTTGATGACATAGCTTGTGTGCCTTGCGCCATGGCGTTCGCTACGGCGGGATTGCCCACTTCTCGCCACAGACTCCAGATTTCCCCCGTAATGCGGTCAGCAGTGGCTTGATCGGGGGCAGTTTTCAATTGTGAAAACAAAGGGTCCAGGCCGGGATGGTCTTGATCCGCAGATGTTTTTACTGCTGAGAGGGCCATGCAAGCAGCCATCACCCAGGCGATGGTTCTACTGGTGGTTCTGCTGGGTAGCTTCATTGCGCAGAAGCGATCAGGTGCAGCGCCTGGGCGTGTAGCGCCGGATTAGCACTTGCCAGCGCCTGTCCGGCAGAATCGAAAGTCAGCGCCTCGCCTTGCCAGTCGCTTATGCAGCCGCCTGCACCTTCGATCACCGGGACCAAAGCCAAGTAGTCAAAGCGACCTAATCCGGCCTCCATTACTAAGTCGGTGTAGCCCAGTGCCAACAGGCCATAGGCATAGCAGTCGGCGCCAAACTGGCGAAATTGCACAGCTTCACTCATTCGACAAAAAAGCTGCCATTCCTGCGGGTCAAACATATCCACGGTGGTGGCGTTCAACGTGGCGTCAGTCAGCACATTTGTTTCGGCTACTTTGCAGGGGGAGCCATTGTGGAGAGTAGTTTGGTCCTGAACTCCGATCCAACGTTCGTCCAGTGCTGGCATATCGATGATTCCTAGCACCGGCTTGCGCTGGTAAAGAAGCGCGATCAGGCAGCCGAAAGTACGCTTGCCGGTGGTAAAACTCTTGGTGCCATCAATAGGATCCAGAACCCATAGCCATCTTGCATCAGTTCCGGTTAGGCCTTCTTCTTCGCCGTATACACCATGATCTGGATAGCGCTGTCCGATAGCTTTGCGCAAGTGCTGCTCGATCTCAAGATCGGCAATGGTTACCGGTGTACCATCGGATTTACTGGATACTGCGTGCGCCTGGCGAAAAAACTTGTTGCTTATCCTACGGGCATCGTCTGCCAGTGACGAAGCAAAAAGAACGAGGTCCTGGTCCGGTACAAGAGGCATAGGTGCGCCCAATAAGAGAAGTATCTGGACGCCAACATTAGTGCCTTCGCTTAGCTAGTGCAATCTCCGATGGCGCAGATTATCTCAATAGTAAGAGGAGGCCGAAGCCCTGACAAGTGGCCCGGTAGGGCTCTTGCCAGGTGGGGCCTGTCAAGATGTATTGTTGCCCTGTAATGTAATGCGCTCAGGTGTGGCCAGTCTCGCCAAGAGCCTCTCGCGCGAGTTGGCATCAGAGGGTTTCTGCGTCAACAACCTGGCGCCAGGCACGATAAATACCGACCGGCCTGACAGGTCTATTCAAAATGCAGGCCGACAGAGCTGGTGAACCTATAGAGAAACTGTCGGCTGAACGAGCGAGTACTGCTACGCTGGACCGTTTTGGCGAGATTGATGAATTTAAGTAAGACTGGGCTCTTAGTGTCTGATGCAGATAGTTATATTACCGATGAGACACTTATCGTTGATGGTGGCCTCATGAAAACACTCTGATAGGGCTGATTGGTTTCTGATTACGGACTCTTGGCCGGTGCAGGGCTCGCCTGAAGATTATTTTTCCGCGGATATATAACAGATGTAAGCGGCGTCCGCCTCACCATTCTCGGTGGGTGTAAAAACGCCATTGCCCTCGCCGCTCTTGGTATCAGTGCCCTCCCAGTGCACCAGTACCCTTTTAAAGCCTGCCTCACCCAGTAATTCTCTAATCTCGGGCAGTGTCCATAGGCGCCAGTTATAACTGAAAGCGCATTTCAACTTAGATCTATCAGGGAACTTGAAATGAATATGACAGTTTATTTCACCGGTAATAGGGTTGTAGCGGGCCTGATCCCAAACGTAGATAAAATCGTCGTGATCGGTCTCTTCTTCCATCTCCCGGCATGCTTCATAACCGCCGTACGAATCCAGAAATAAAATGCCGTTATCTGCCAGGCAGTCGCGTGCCCTTGAAAAATACCCCCTTAGTTCGTCGCGGGTTTGAAAGGTCCAGTAACTGAAGTTCATAGCCAGAATCATATCGACTGGCGGCGTTTTAACTGTGAGAACGTTCTCGTTCATGAGCACAATCCGATCTGCTCCATCACCGTTAAGGGCATTGACCCTGTTGTTTTTTCCCCAGGCTAATACCTCGGTGTCCAGATCGACACCCCAGGCCTGATTATCTTTGCGCCGTCGCACCCACTCGCAGCTGGTATTAGCCGTGCCGCAGAAGTCCTCACGCAGGGTAATGGCCTTACGTCCTCGAAGCGTCTCGTAGGTCTCATCCACCATGTCGATCTCAGATTCCACGCACTGGACAGCACGCTCGTAGAGTATGTGGCGATCTGCCTTGTCAGCTTGTGTCGGACCCTTGGCCTTGGGAATCCTGCGGTAAGTTGTTCGGGTTTTGGGCTTCTTATTGCTCATGGATTAATCATATTTTCGGATCAGTGCCATTGCCGTTCGGTCACACTATATGACTCGTCGGCATGTGCTCAGGGGTTCAAAGAGATTACTCAGGAAATAGCAACGGCGATGTTAGCGCAAATGGCCTGGTGGCCGAAAGGTTGCCTGAGGATTATTCGCCCTGGTTTGGTAGTACGTGGTCTGCGACTGCTGAGGCAATTTGAGAAAACACACGGACCGATGTGCTTTCTTCCTCCTCATCATTGACGATTGCCGCTACGGCGGAAGCCTTCGCGTCCAGCGTCAGGGCAGATTGCAGATGCCAGATAGCGTCGAAGTTGTCCAGGTAGTGTTTGCTGCCCCGCCGCGATGTCACCAGGGAGCGCCCCTTAAAGAAGCGTTTCAATGTCTTTTTGCGACTGACTGTCAGCAGGATGGGTACCACGATCACATCGGGGTCCAGTGTGAGCCTTTGGATCATAGACGGCCGTATATGGACGCCTTCAATAATCATCGAAAATTGCTCATGCTGCGATCTTTCGAGTAGAGCTTGTGCGGCCAATTCCACCTCGTCTGCCTGACGGTTATAGCCTTCCTCAATGCGTGCTGGCATGTCGCCTCTATCAGGGCTGTCGTCCAGCGCTCGCCACGCTTCAAAACTGGAGTAATGCAGTTCGGGGTTTTTTTCCGGTGAACGCAAAGTGCGCAATACTTCCCGCAGCATGTCTGTGGATTGGGTTCGGGTGATATTCAAGCGGGTCGCGAGGTGAGCCGCCATTGTGCTTTTGCCAACACCGGGCGCCCCTCCAATCAGAATCAGCAGGGTTTTGTTTGCGCGAGTGAGCCGGTGCCAGGCCTCAAGGTTTTTTGCAAAGTGGGCTCCGGCCTCGGCCAGTACCATCTGACAGGCAAGCTGATGCAGCGTTTCGCGTTCAATGCCCGTCGAGTATTCTCTGACCAGCCGCTCGTGCAGACTGTGGGCCAGGGCTTCTGCCGCAGAATGGGTGATGCCACAGATCTCAAGCCGATAACGGAAGATGGCACGGGAAAACCAGGCACCCTCTCCATCTTTATGGTGAATTCGTATCCAGACCGGCTGCCCTCGGGAAAGTCGGTACCGTTCTTCAGTCTCTGGACTGAATTGAGATACCAGAATCTGTGAAACTGTTTCCCTTATGCGGGGGCGGCCAATGACTTCTTCACGGGCCAGCTGGCTCCGTACCGTCGACGCTACGCCGTACGCCTCCGAGAACGTCAGTCCTATTTTCTGCAGTGAGCGCGTTAGGATGCCCCGCAAGAAGGGGGCGGAATCTCCACTTCTATTAACGACATTTAATTTTGACACAGTCTTTTTGGCGATACGAACTGGATTTTAAGAACCTGTAATGGTATCAAAGCCTGTCGTTAGGAGTTAGTGCGGGGTCTGTGAGAATATAGGAGATATACTTGGATCAGAAGGTTGCTTATAAGGAAATCCCATGGCAGGTGAGGCCCAAAAAGACGTTCAGGCGAAGCCAGTAACAAACGTAATAGCTTGTTTACGCAGTGAGTTTGGTGAACGGCTGTCCGAGGCGCTCGCTGTCCGTGAACGCTTTGGCAAGGATGAATCTTTTCACGCCAGTGTGCCGCCGGACGCCGTGGTCACCCCCCACACCACTGAGGAGGTCAGCCGAATCGTCACCGTCTGTGCTGAGCACCGGGTGCCCGTGATCCCATACGGCACGGGCACGGCGCTGGAGGGTCACGTTGCGGCCTTGCATGGCGGTATCTCGATTAACCTGCAGGAGATGAATCAGGTGGTCGAGTTGCATGCCGAAGATCTGGACGTTGTGGTTCAACCCGGTGTAACCCGCAAACAGTTAAACAACTACCTGCGTGATAGCGGCCTGTTTTTCCCGATCGACCCGGGTGCTGATGCCTCGATCGGCGGCATGACCGCCTGCCGTGCTTCGGGAACGAACGCGGTGCGTTATGGCACTATGCGTGAAAACGTGTTGGCGCTGACTGTCGTGCTGGCCGATGGCCGCGTAATTCAGACCTCGCGTCGCGCTCGCAAATCTGCAGCCGGTTACGATCTCACCCGACTTTTTGTCGGCTCAGAGGGGACGCTCGGCGTAATTACTGAGGTTACGCTGAGACTTTACGGAATTCCCGAAGCCATCTCCTCAGCCGTATGTACGTTTCCAGACGTCGACAGTGCTGTCAACACGGTCATCACTACGATCCAGTACGGTGTACCCATTGCTCGCATCGAGCTGCTGGATGAAGCTCAGGTCGACGCCATCAACCGATACTCCAAGACCGGTCTCGCCGTGGCGCCAACCCTGCTTCTGGAGTTTCATGGAACTGACCAGGGAGTCAAGGAGCAGGCCGAGATTGTGCAGGAGATCGCGCTAGACTCAGGCGGCAGTAATTTTCAATGGACCACAAATACCGAGGAGCGTAACCGGCTGTGGCAGGCACGTCACGATGCGGCATACGCCTGCAAAACGCTGCGACCGGGCGGTGAAATCTGGGCGACCGATGTTTGCGTGCCTATTTCACGCCTGGCCGAATGTATTCGTGAGACGCAACAGGATATTCGTGATTTTGGTTTATTTGCCCCAATCGTTGGTCATGTCGGCGATGGTAATTTTCATCTTTGTCTTTTGGTTGGCAAGGATGATCCTGCTGAAAGCAAAAAAGCGAACGAATTGCATGAGCGTATGGTCATGCGGGCGCTTGGCATGGGCGGCACCTGCACCGGGGAGCATGGGGTGGGTTACGGCAAGCTCGACTTTCTGGTCGCCGAGCATGGTGAGGCGATCAGTGTCATGCGCTCAATCAAGCAGGCGTTGGATCCGGACAACATCATGAATCCCGGTAAAGTGCTGCGTGTGTGATGGGTACTGTGGCCCGGCGTTTATGCCACCGCCGTCTGGTCAGTTACTGCCATAGTAGGGTCGTGTAATCAGGCAACCCATGGAGCATTGGTCGATCCGTAAACCTGCGGTGCACACCCAGGGCGGGGTGGTGGTAGCACAGCACGCATTGGCCGCCGAGGCAGGCGCAAAGGTGCTGGCCCGGGGCGGCAACGCAGTGGATGCGGCCATCACAGCCGGTTTTGCCCTGAGCGCGGTCGAGCCCTGGATGAGTGGGCTGGGTGGCTGCGGTTTTATGACGGTTTACCTGGCCCGTGAAAACCGAAGTTATGCGCTGGAGTTTGGGGTGCGTGCCCCGGGCGCGCTCAATGTAAACGACTATCCACTCAGCACGGGCTTTGACTCCGATCTTTTTGCCTGGCCCGGGGTGCTGGAGAACCGCAATGTGCTGGGCCCGTACTCAGTCGCAGTACCGGGCTTTGTGGCAGGATTGAGCGAGGCGGCCAAACGCTTTGGGACGTTGTCGTGGCCACAACTTCTCGCGCCTGCGATCGCTCTGGCGGAGCAGGGGCTTACGGTGGATTGGTATTCAAGCCTCAAGATCGCCTCCAGTGCGGCAGATATTTCCCGCTTTGAATCTACCCGCTCGGTGTATCTGCCAGAGGGTCATGTGCCGATGGGTCACTGGGCTGGCTCACCACCGGTGATTGAATTAAAAGGTCTTGCAAAAACGCTCGTGCAACTCTCCGATCAGGGCCCGGCCTCTTTTTACCAGGGGGATCTGGCAGCGCGTGTACTAGCAGATACGGCATCTGTTGGCATTAGTTTATCTGCCGAGGATCTCGCCTCGTATCGAGTGCACTTTGAGGAATTGACCGGAGTCAGCTACCGCGACGCGCTTATCTACACTCCGGCGGGGCTTTGTGCTGGTCCGAGCCTGTGCCAGGCTCTAACCGAGCTTGAGCAGCGCTTGCCGAACCCACCGATGCAGCCCGATGGGAATTCCACCGCTGCCACCGCTGCCAGTTTGCAGGCGGCCTACGCAGATCGACTGTTACAGATGGGCGATAGCCCCGATGGCAAGATCCCTGCCTGTACTACCCATCTGAACGTTACCGATCACGACGTCAATGTCGTCGCGCTCACCCAGACACTGCTGTCGGTTTTTGGATCCCGTTTGCTGTTGCCTGACACCGGGATCCTGATGAATAACGGCATCATGTGGTTTGACCCTGAACCGGGCCGACCCAACTCGATGGCTCCGGGCAAACAGCCCTTATGCAATATGTGCCCTACAATCGTGGCCGAGCCAGCAGGGCCTGTTACAGCTCTGGGTGCCTCCGGCGGGCGGCGCATCGTCTCATCGATCATGCAGTTGATTTCGTTCATCACCGATTTCTCCATGGATCCAGAACAGGCCATGCACCAACCCCGCGTTGATGTCAGCGGTGTAAGCCAGGTTGTGGCAGATGCCGCCTTCGATCCTGCGATACTTCAGGCACTGGGTGAAAAGGTGGCCGACTTAAGTACCGCTGACCACGGCGTTTACCCCAGTCTGTTTGGCTGTCCCTCGATAGCCCGGTTTGACCCGGCCAGCGGCTGCTCAACAGGCGCGGCTTTTGTGCAATCTCCATTGGCTGCGGCCGTTGCCGAGCCGGTGGACTGTTAATCAAGCGTATCGGGGTTATTCCAGGAGGAGGCCTTGCAGCGTCTATCCCAGAGTCGCCGGGCGGGACCACGACAGATCAGCGGTGAAGGTCACCTGCCGATCGAGGATGGTCGTTTTGAGCACTGGTCTGAGTTCTTGGCGCCAGCTGAAGCATCACATTACTGCCAAACTTTGATCAAAAAGGTCTCCTGGCACACGCCCCGTGTGCACCTTTACGGGCGCTGGGTGAATTCACCGCGCCGGGCCGCCTGGTATGGTGATCCTGGAGCGGTGTACCGTTATTCCGGTACTAAAAATTTGCCATTGCCGTGGCTGGAAGAACTCGATCAGTTGCGGGTCCGGCTGAGTACTTTTTGCGACTATAGTTTCAACAGCGTTTTGCTTAATTATTACCGGACGGGGTCTCAAAGCATGGGCTGGCATAGCGATGATGAGCGTGAGCTTGGTACTGCGCCGGCGATTGCTTCTATCAGTCTGGGTGGCCCGCGGCGTTTTCTGTTACGGCATCGGCGCCGCAAAGACCTACCCGTGCATGAAATCGTGCTCGGACACGGATCCTTGTTGCTGATGAGTGATGAGTCTCAGATCGCTTGGCGTCACAGTGTGCCAAAAACAACTCGTCCGGTTGCTCCGCGGGTTAACCTTACCTTCCGCCAGATCCAAGGTAGCTAGGAACTCTTGATGACTTCAGCCCACATGCAAACCCAGGCTGCTGATTACCGGCCGCTTGCCGAAGCGATGCGTCCGCGTAATCTTGAGGAGTTTGTCGGCCAATCGCATCTGATTGGCCCCGGTTCAGCGTTGCGCGAGGCGCTGGTAGGTGGACACGTGCATTCGATGGTGCTCTGGGGGCCGCCGGGCACGGGCAAAACCACCCTGGCGCGGATGGTGGCGCACTATTGCGATGCCCGCTTTCAGGTGCTCTCTGCAGTGACCGCCGGGGTCAAGGATGTGCGCGAGGTCGTGGCGCAAGCCAAAGCGTTGCCGGGCAAGCTGGTGTTGTTTGTTGATGAGGTTCATCGTTTTAACAAGGCACAACAGGACGGCTTTTTACCGCACGTGGAAGATGGCACTCTGGTGCTGATTGGCGCCACCACAGAGAATCCGGCTTTTGAGCTCAACAATGCATTGCTCTCACGGCTACGTGTTTATGTATTAAAGGCATTAGCCCGCGAGGACCTGCAATCACTGCTGGAGTGCGTGTTATCTGATTGCGATCGAGGCCTGGGACGGCTGAACCTGACTCTGTCAGATTATGGCCGGGACTGCCTACTGGATGCGGCTGATGGTGATGCACGTCGCCTATTAAATTTTCTTGAAATCGGGTCTCAGTTTGCCACGGCGACAGACGATGGGCATGAACTTACCGACCGGGTATTGCCGGAGGTGATCGGCACGCCCTTGCGTCGCTTCGATAAGGGCGGCGATCTTTTTTACGACCAGATATCAGCGCTGCATAAATCGATGCGGGGTACTGATCCGGATGCTGTGCTGTATTGGTTTGCGCGGATGATCGACGGCGGCTGCGACCCGCGTTATATCATCCGGCGGGCAATTCGCATGGCCAGTGAGGATATCGGTAATGCTGACCCGCGAGCACTCAGTTTGACGCTGGATGCTGCGCAGACCTACGAGCGTCTGGGTTCTCCAGAGGGCGAATTGGCGATCGCTCAGGCGTTGGTCTATCTGGCCTGCGCCCCAAAGAGCAACGCGGTCTATAAAGGTCTCAATGCGGCGCTGCAAGTGGCCCAAGAAACTGGCACCCAGGAGGTGCCTTTGCATCTGCGCAATGCCCCAACCCGTCTCGCTAAAGAGCTAGGCCACGGCGAAAAATACCGCTATGCACACGATGAACCCCAGGGCTATGCCCAAGGGGAGACTTACCTGCCCGACACCCTGCAAGGCCAGCATTTCTACCATCCAGTAGATCGCGGCCTTGAGATCAAGATTCGGGAAAAGCTTGAACGTCTGCGGGGGCGATCGCAGCAGACCAACAACGATGACTGAGCGCACCCGGCTGGTACGTGCGTTGAGTGCAGTAAAGCCGGCAAGTATCACGAGCCTTGCCCTGGAGACCGGTATCAGTGAGGCGGCAGTCGAAAAACACCTGGCTGACCTGCAGCTAGAGGGGCTTCAGTTCCGGGTGGCAAATCAATCCGGTTACCAGTTGGCTGTTGCGGTCGATCGCATAGATGAAACGCAACTCAAGGGTGCACTGGCAGCCGGGGGGTTTCCCTTTATCGAGCGGGTTACGCTGCTGGATACAGTGGCTTCAACCAATGACTGGCTGACTCGCCGGGCCACTACCGGCGATACGCACGGACGGGCCTGCATCACTGAGTTTCAGAGTGCCGGCCGCGGCCGGCGTGGGCGTTCCTGGCAGGGGGGTCCATACCGCCACCTGATGCTTTCGCTGGGCTGGTGTTTCAAGAGGGAAGCTGCCGCGCTTGCCGGACTCAGCCTTTCTATCGGCCTGGCCTTGGCGCGCGAACTGCGCCAACTGGGTGGCCGCAATATCGGCCTGAAGTGGCCCAATGATCTGCTTTGTCCGGACGGAAAACTGGGCGGCATACTGGTAGATCTGATCCCGCAGGCCAATGCAGGCAGTTACGCGGTGGTTGGAGTCGGCATCAACCTGGATGATTCTGGTCTTGTGGGTATGGCTGCGGGCCAGCGGGTGACCGATCTTGCGGCCCAGCTTGATGGTCCACTACCCCAGCGGAGCGAACTGGCGGCATCGGTCTTGACCTGGCTGGTGCAGGCCCTAGCGCGTTTTGATCAGCTAGGTTTTGCTGGCGACCGGGCCGAGTGGAATGCGCTGGATGTTTTCGCTGGCCAGAAGATCTCGGCAGTTGTAGCGGGTGAGAAGGTTTCGGGGTGTGGGGAGGGTGCCGACGCCACTGGCTGTTACCGGTTGCGGCGCGATGACGGATCGATTGCAACCTTAATCGCAGGCGAGGTCAGCCTGTCACTGGAACATCCGGTGACGCGGGCACAAAAAAGCGCTCCATGAATACCTAGCGGTCGACTCACTGGTTGATCCCGGCCCCAGCCTAAGTAAGCCTAGATTGTTTGGTTTTGACGCATGGCCAGCCGGTATACGGGCCGAGCGCTTCAAATAACGTCCCCAGCAGCTAGCATTAGTGGGGCACGACCAGTCGCTAAGGCTGATACTTGAGTCCGGGACCGGCTATTTATTACCTTTGACCCCGGTGCCAAAGTAATCCCGGTAAGATACGGCAGTACCAGCACTTTTAGCTTCAAAAACACCCCGGGCGATCGCCCGGGCCGTGCAGTCAGCGCCAAGCGCTCCGATGCGGGCGAGAACATCAATCGCTGTGACAGTGTCGCTCACAGCACCGGTGGTGGAAAGCGCAAAAACGGTATCACCGTCCTGCGGCGCATGTACCGGGCGTAACGCACGGGCGAGGCCATCGTGCGCCATGATCGCGAGCCGTTTGCTTTGCGCAGGAGTCAATGGCGCATCCGTCGCAACTGCAACCAGGGTGGTATTGGTTGTCGGGCCAAGGTCACGGGGAAAATGGGGCTCGAGACTGACGGCGTGCGTGGGCACTGGCTGGTGGCCAAATTCTCCATCCTGTTCAAATGGCCACGCCCATAGTACCGAAGTACCTGGAATGACCGCCGAGCCAGCCGAATTGACTGTTGCTAGTGCACCGACGGTATATCCGGTTTGAGGATCAAATAATGAGGCACTGCCGGTGCCACCTTTGAGTTCCCCGGCGATCGCACCCAGCCCTGCACCGGTATTACCCAGTGCAAACTGCTTTGCACTGTTCTTGCAGGCCTGCCTCCCCAGTTCACGATAATCACAGTTTGGGTGTTGGCTGTCTTGGCCGTTGACAAAAAGATCAAATACTACGGCACACGGTACGATTGGAACGCAAGTATCGCCAACCCGATAGCCCCGGTTATTCTCAAACAGCCAGCGCTGTACGCCGCTGGCGGATTCCAGCCCGAAGGCGGAGCCGCCAGAGAACACCAGCGCATGGATTACCTCAACGCTGTTTTCCAGGGTCAGCACATCGGTTTCCCGGGTGCCGGGAGCCCCGCCCCGCTGATCGATAGCTGCGATGGCCTCTTGTTCAGGTAGTAGTACCGTAACCCCGGTTAGGTGGTCTTCTGGTTGCGCATGGCCAACGCTAAGGCCGGGAACATCGGTAATCAGGTTTAATGGGCCGGGGGTGGGAGTCATCGGGTGTAGTTGCGCGCGGGGCCGGCTTTTTTTTATCCGTATCGAGCCAGGTCATTGTTTGAGTTGTTGCTGCCCGGCCAACGGTAACACGCCCGAAGCGACAGTGTCCATCGGGTGACTCCCCAGCTCATCCGCCGTGTCAGATGCGGCCAGTATGTTATGGTTACGGCATGGATGTTGCGAGGGGAAAATAGACCAAGGCTGGCGGTATCCGCTGCATCGTGCTGACTGGCGCGTGACATTTTTGATCCGTTGACAATACCAAATCGGAGGAAGGTACAGATGAATAAGAAACTCACCGTGCTGTGCAAGAGCTTTGTTATTTCGTTATTACTGTTTATATGCCTGCCGGCCACGCCGGCTATGGCGAAAGATTCGATCAGTATCGGCATGCGGTTGGAGCCTGCCCCGGGTCTGGATCCAACTACCGGCGCGGCGGCCGCAATCAGCCAGGTCACCTTGTACAACATATTTGAAGGGCTGACCCGGCTAGATGGC
>MPLX02151027.1_pt1 | contig 15180 bp, 15 predicted proteins | sample 1617341 | NCBI WGS metagenome assembly MPLX02 (sample SAMN05944804, study PRJNA350692) | marine metagenome | biome: marine; feature: ODZ; material: water; isolation source: 120 m water sample filtered on 0.2 um supor filter | place: Pacific Ocean | collected 2012-04-08 | depth 120m m | reverse complement strand
GTAGCAATCTTCGAATGGTTAATGGTATTCACCGCCCAGATCGGCTATTTCTATACTTTTAATCACGACCTAGAAGACGAATCGATAATAGATTAGTCACTGTGAACCCAACTTCTTTAGTCCACTGTTAATTCGATATTCATGGGAAAAGAGTCCTGGGCCAAGTACGGGATGGAAAAGGCCAAAAGCACGACGATGAAGTCTGGAGCATTTATGGAAGCCAAAGAGGAAGGTTTTGCAGCTGCAATTTCTGCACCGCTAGGTCCCGCCGGTAATCAAATTTTGAAGAATGCAGTAGATGGCATATGGTCTGAGGCTAGGAAGTTGACCGAAGAGGCAAGGCAAATATCGCTAACTGTTAACAATCAGAAATCGAAAGAGGAGAGAGAAGCAGTCTTGGATTTGACAAGAGAAGCTGCTAGAAAGGCAGGTCTACAGGCTGCGATTGCAGCCGGATGGGAACAAGGGTGGAAAGAAGGAGTTCTGAAACGAGATTCCGGAAAATCAGATTAATCTGAGTTGCATACTACTCAAATATCCGGACATCTTTATTTCTTTGATAACACGTGATAAGAATGAATCATTATCCAGAGCACCATCAATCTGGCTCTGTTCGATTGACAGACTTATGTATCTGGTTCTTCCCTGCCTTCCCAGACTGACCACTTTAGCATTGATTAGTCCTTGCATATCTAGTTCAGATATAATATGGCCAACCCGTCTTTGTGTCAGTTGCTCTACCTCGAACCGCTTGCATATTAGACTGTAGGTATTGTAGACCTCACCGGTTGTTTGCTGTCCGTTTTCTTTGGAGCCCCGGTTTAGGATAATACTTGCCAAAGTTACTTTGGGCTGTAGTGGTAGTGTTGAAATAAGGCTACGGACCAAATCATGTTCCATAACATTCTCTGCTTTGCTAACATACTCTACTGTTACGATTTCCTTCCCTTCCCTTTCGGCAATTTCTGCCGATATTCTAAGTAAGTCCAAGGCCTTTCTTGCGTCTCCATGTTCCAGTGCAGCTCTGCTGGAACAGTATGACAACACCAGTGGTTCAACTGCGCCTTCATGAAAAGCCATCTTTGCCCTTTGCACAAGTATATTCTCAATCTGGAGTGCATTGTATGGTGCAAATGTCAATGATTCTTCTCCCATTCTTGATTTTACTCTAGGATCAAGCCACGAAGTGAACTTCGTATCATTTGAAATACCGATGAGTGAAATTTTAGAATTGTCCAGATCCGAATTCAAACCGGTAAGGTGGTAAAGAATATCATCCCCACTTTTGCTTACTAGCGTATCAATCTCATCCAGAATTACGATTGCAATTCCACCATCTTCATCAGCCTTTTCTTTGAGTGCCGAATACACTTTGTCGATTCTCCAACCGGCATTTGGTACTTTGTCTTCCCAATCGTTGGAATAAGTCTTACCAATATTTGTTAGAATCCCATAGGGCGTGTTGGTCTGTTTACAATTAATATAAGCCGTATGAATCTTTTTACCCTCAGTTTCAGCTTTTGATACAATCTGTTTGCAAATAAATTTTGCGACGGCAGTCTTTCCTGTTCCTGTCTGCCCGTATATTAATATATTGGATGGCCGCGCACCATATAATGCCGGTTTCAAAATGTTTGCAACGTCGTTAATTTCGTTATCCCGGTGAGGAAATTCTGGAGGTATGTAAGTCGATGCCAAAGCCTCTCTGTTCCTGAAAATCCGCTCTTCCTGAATGAGCCTGTCAAAAACGTTGTTTTTTTCAGAATTTTGTTTCTTTCCCATAGATAATACACCTGCCATAAGCAGGGCCTTGAGTATAGCCAACCAGCTATAAATGCAAAGGGTCCCAAGCAATCTTTTTTTTTGTTTTTAAAGCCAGATTTTCCAATCATTTTTTAATAGAATATAATCATTTTCAGTTTACATAGTTGCCATTACAAAAAGGGTTTTCTTCTCTCCCTAATAGGGTCGGACTTGTCAGTCAAAGAAAAGGAAGTTATTGCTTGGCTCTCAGAGCATAAATTAATGCCTTCTCCCGAGTTGGTAACTCATGTGGTTAACCATCCCGAGGGTCTGGTGCTTCTTGAGAAGTCGGTTGATTCCCTGGATGGGCCCAGATTATTCCTTAGTGTTTCAGATCTCATAGTTGATGAACGTCCTGAACCTCCCAAGCCCATAAGCCGCCCTAAAGTTACCAACATCCCTCCCGTAATAATCGAGAGGCAGATTAACAAAAGTCTGGCGGATGGAAAGCTGGAGAGTTATGTTTCCCTTTTCAATGATCGTTTCAAGACACTCTCAAGGCTAGTGCGCAGAGATCCTTCAATGCGAGACGCAGGGGGCCTGTCAAATCTGGATTCCGATGAGGAAAACAAAGTGATTGGTATGGTCGCTGATATTCGGACGTTTCAAAATGGCCGTATCAAGGTTGCTATTGAGGATTCAAAAAGCCGCCTGAACTTGCTGTTGACTGAACCAGAAGAAGGCAGTCTGAATCTTTTGCATGATGAGGTTATCGGCGTGTCTGGTAAACTTAGCAGACAGGGCGATATTTTGTTCGTGAATTCTCCAATAGTACGACCGCACGTTGGCCGTTATCAGGAATTTGCCCGAGCCGATGAACCCTACATTGCGTTGTTTATCTCAGATATACATTTAGGTAGCAAGACCTTCAAAAATGAAGAATGGGAAAAATTCATATCCTGGTTGAATGGAGAAGTTGATTACCACAAGGAATGGATTCCGAATCCAGGCTATTTGATAATAGCTGGAGATGCTGTTGATGGTATTGATTCCTATCCTGGTCAGGAAGATGATTTATCTATAACTGACGTTTGGGAACAGTACTCCGAACTGGCAACTTCAGTTTCCAAGATTCCAACAGAAATCCAGACCGTCATAATGCCAGGTAATCACGATGCAGTCCGACTTATGGAACCTCAATTACCTCTCCCTGACAGAGTGATAAAGAATTTCAAGGATAATTTAACCTTTACAGCTAACCCGGTTCTACTTGATATCGCGGGTGTCAAGATTCTCTGCTACCATGGTAAATCCCTAGATGATCTGGTTAGTCTCCGGGATCTTTCCTACGACAATCCTATGGCAATGATGAAGGAGTTACTCAACAGGAGACACATGGCACCGATATATGGTGGCAAAACCCCCCTAGCTCCGGAAAGAGAGGATCACTTATTGATACGAGAGATTCCTGACATCTTTGTTACAGGCCACGTTCATTCTTGCGGAGTTGAGAGATACAAAGGCGTTCTGATGCTGAATCCCGGCACTTGGCAGGCTCAGACAGATTATCAGAAGATGATGGGCTTTCAGCCAGATCCATGTAGGGCGATTGCCGTGAACTTGCAGACTTTTGATACCCAAGTGCTGGACTTCAACTTTTGAGTTTAACTTAGATTATAAATAATCGTAGCTCTGGTAAAAGGTCATGAGAGATTCGAACAATGCGTTTCACATAGCGATACCTTGCAAGGATCTACAGGAGGCTACTGATTTTTATCAGTCTAAGTTGGGCTGCAAGCTTTGCCGGGAATACGATGATCGTGTGACCTTCGACTTTTTTGGAGATCAATTGGTCTGCCATTTGTCCCCAGATAAGATAGATACAGATCCTGAACCGTACCCCCGGCACTTTGGGATAACCTTCTACAAAGAATCAGATTTCAATTCCCTTGTTGCCCAGTTGAAGGATCAAGATGTAAAAATGCTTAATCCCATATTTACCCGTTTTGAGGACATGCCGGAGAGGCATCTGACATTTTTCTTGAAGGATCCTTCCAATAACATATTAGAATTCAAATTTTATCCTAATTCAGAGATGATGCATTAGACATGTCAAAGACCAAAGTAGTTATCACAGGTGCAGGAGGGGGTGGAGCTAATAATATAATTACAACGATTAAGGAAAGAGAAGATTATGTCTTAATCGGTTTTGATATCTCTGAATATAAGGTAGCCAGAGCGAATGTTGATCGTCGTTTTGTTGTCCCTCCCGCCTCGGCTCCTGATTACGAGGAAAGAATATCTAGTATTATAAGAGAACAGAAACCGGCTTTGATAATTCCCACTAATGATCCTGAGGTCGAGAAATTATCAGAGATTAGAGAAAGGTTGGACACCCAACTTTTTTTCCCGGACCATGAATCGGTGGCCCTATGTCTGAACAAATGGAATTTCTATAATTTTGCAGTAGAAAATGGAATTCGTATGGCCGAGACTTACCATGTGGAAAATCTGGATGATGTAGATGATATCTTTTCAAGATTCAGTTCAGATCTGCTCTGGTGCCGTGCTATTAAGGGTGCAGGTTCCAAGGGGGCAACTAAAGTCAAGGATGCTGAGCAGGCTAGATGGTGGATCAAGTATTGGAATGAGATGCGCGGAATGCAAATTTCAGATTTCACAATCTCTGAATTTCTTCCAGGTCGGGATTTCGCTTGCCAGAGCACCTGGAAAAATGGCAAACTCATATTGATGAAGGCAGCTGAGCGGCTTTCCTACATTGAGGCCGCATCGCGACCCAGCAACATGTCATCTTCACCTGAACTGGCCAAGACAGTTTACGACAAGGAACTCTTTGATTTCTGCATTGACGTTATTGGGAAGCTTTCGGGAGGGCAAGCCCATGGTAATTATGACGTCGATATCAAAATGAACTCACGGAATGAATATTGTGTCACAGAAATAAACATCGGTCGTTTCTTCATGATTACGAATCTTTTCAATCTTTCAGGCAAATATTCCATGATTGACACTTACTTGAAGTTGGCTACAGGTGAAGATCCCGAGATTGATGATCCCTTTGATTTCTCGGAGAAGTATCTGATTCGCTCCTTGGACACATTACCAACGGTCTTGTCCCCAGATGAGATAACTAGACGTCTTCAAGATTAGTTTTCTTCACAAATTGATAGAGTGATTCCAATCTTTCTTCGCAATGTTCCCAGTTATGTGTTTTCTCGGCTAATTTTCTTGCCCGTTTACCCATCTCTGCGCATTTCTGTGGGTCAAACATCATTTTCATTATTGCAGCTTTGAGACGATCCCATTGACCCCACTCAAAGGTTACTCCAATCCCTTCTCTTTCGACGAATTGCCCCATTAAAAGCTCTTTACAGGTTATTATTGGAACTCCTGCCGCCATCGCCTCAAAAAGTTTGTTGGGTGCGCTCAAACGATTGTTTATGTTCGCTGGGTCCAGAGCCATCAGGACCGCATCACATTCAATAGTCTGCAAAGGAACATTGTCGGGATGGATTGATCCCATATAGTTCACATTATTCATTTTCCCCTCTATTCTCTTAAGTTTAGGGACTAGGGTACCGAATCCCCCAATGTCAAATTGGACACCTTTCATCTTGCTGACAGTCAGTGCGGTTTCAATTATCCCTCGGGAAGGATGTTTTTCCAAGACTCCGATATACAGGATGCGGAAATTTTCTTCCCTCTTTCGGTTCTCTATCTTTTTCAAGGGATAGGTTTCAAGTCGTTTGACATTTCCAATTCGGGTTAGCCTTGAATTCATAAAATCCCGGTGGGCCATATTCATAACTGCGGTTGCCTCTTCTTCAGTCGCTGCAAAAGGTGCCTTGATTCCAGATTCAAGCATGTTCTTGATTCTAGCGTAATTTGCAGGCCCCGCCGATATTATGCCCTTACAACTCTTCAGTAGCATAGACTCAAGCATGTGCAGTCCGTTGGCAATTGTGTTTGAAACGACTCCCTTTACCAATCCCGGATAGTTCTCATGACAATCATAGACTAGAGGCCTCTCTAATATTTTTGAAGTGAACACACCTCCAGGCAGGGTATCCAGATCATGATAGTGAAGAATAAGGTCCCTTTCAAGTTTATGAAATGCAAGAATCTGCCACGTACTCCACCAAAGGAATCCAGGTAATTTCCTAGCAAAGACAAAGGGGTCATTCAATGCACATTTTTCTTGATAACGCCATATAGTTCCCCATTCAGTAGTGGTCGTAGTCTCGAACTTTCCTGTTCGATCCCATGCAAGCAGGATTACCCGATGACCCAATTTAGCCAGACTTTTAGCTGTGTCAGCTACAACTGGTTCTGCGATACCGCCTGTGGTCAGACGTGTCCTGACCATAATCACTAGTGACACTGTAGCTTAAGGAAACTGTGGATAAATACAATCTCCGCTCATCGCAGAAGTTTTAAAGCATACTTGAGTGAGCACACATCAGTGCCGCTGTAGCTCAGCAGGTCAGAGCATCCGGCTGTTAACCGGACGGTCATCGGTTCGAATCCGATCAGCGGCGCCACCGGGCCCGTAGCTTAGTCTGGTGGAGCTCCCGGCTCATAACCGGGCGGTCGTCGGTTCAAATCCGGCCGGGCCCACCACTTAACTTCTGGAATCGCTCTTCAACCTCCGGTTTTGAGAGGTCCATTATCCTAGTAGTGCCGAATCCTTCTACAGTTATGGAGGCCACGGCAGCTCCATAATTCATGGCTACAATTAGGCTGTATTTGTCTAGGGCTTCCACATTTGTCAGATATCCCATTGTCGCCCCCGCAAAACTGTCCCCGGCTCCTGTTGGGTCAACAAATTTCTTGACGGCAAAAGCGGGTAGATGTGAAACCGAGTCCACAGTGTACAATGAGGCCCCATGTTCGCCTTTTTTGATAATGATGTATTGAGGTCCCTTGCTCAACAATTTCTGAGCTGCTTCATCCAGGTTTTCCGAATTTGAGTAAAGCTGTGCTTCAGCATCATTGATGAACAGGATGTCAACCTGCGAAACAACATCATCCAGAGTCTCCTTGGCAATGTCAATCCATAGATTCATCGTGTCCATAGCGATTATCTCAGCATCCATCTGTTCCAATACTCTTCTTTGGATGTTTGGATCATTGTTGCACAATAACAATGACCTAGTTTTACGATGTTCTTTTTCTATTTCCCAGTCATAATGCTCGTTTATTTGAAAGTCGGTCTCGTGGGTGATTGCTTGTGCCATATCTCCTTTGTATTCTCCCGACCAATGGAAAGTGGGATATTCCAGTTTTCTGACGGATTTGATATCGATACCCTTGGATTCTATTTTATTGATGAAGTCGGCTGGAAAATCATAACCTATTGCCGCAACCAATGCAGTTTCAGTAAAAAGGCTGGATGCGATACTGGAATAGATTCCAGCCCCTCCCACTACACCTTTACCACTTTCGTGGGGTGTTTTTAGGTCATCCAAGGCTAAAACTCCTGCCACGATTAGTTTTGAGGCCACGTTCTTACTCAAGAGGACTGGCTTTAAATCCCAACCACTGTGCGCGAATAATGGCGACCTCTCGCAAAATAGCATTACTTTTCGCTGCCGAGAATATCAATGCGATAATCGGTTGGGTTGCCCTGTTATTTGTAGCCCGGAAAATGGGAGCGTCGGCTCTCGGTGAGTTCGGCTATGCCTTTAGTTTGGTCGGCGGTTTCACTTTTTTGGCTTTTTTTGGTTTTCGTATGGCTCATGTCAAGAGGGTTAGCGAAGGCCTTGATCTTGGAAAATGTATTGGAACGTTTCTCTCCGTAAGATTGGTTCTTATCTCCTTCATGCTTATGGTCTTCGCCTCTTGCTACTGGTTCTGGACCGTCTATCTGGATAAGCAGATATATGATATCCAAACCCCTGGTCTGCTGCTTACAATTGTTCTGTACTACATCGTATTCCTAGCCTTGGGTGTGATGACTGCCACATTCAGTGGTCTAGAGCAAAGCGCCAGAGTTGCAGTTCCAAATATCATAGGAACATCCCTTCGTTCATTTCTTTTCATAGGCACAGCATTGATGGGCTGGGGCGTAATCTGGCTTGCCCGTTCTTATCTCGTGGGTATCATAGTAATATCGCTTCTCTCCCTTTGGTATTTCCGGGACTACCCCATATCCAAGCCGGACAAGGCAACGTTCAATTCATATAAATCATATGCCATACCGGTGGCGGCAGCTTCGATTTTCGTTATCTTCAGGCAGCATTTCGACAAAATCTTTATTGGAATATTCTGGACCGAAACTCAAGTCGGCCTTTATTTTGCAGTTCAACGTATAGCAATTTTCATCGGAATTCTGGCCTTGGCTGTAGAGGAAATGCTTCTTCCAGCTATTTCCAAACTTCATGCCTCCCGAAAGAATAAGGAACTCCACCATCTTGTTCACGATGCCGAACGATACATTGGTATGCTGATCGTGCCGGTAGTAGCTATGACGGTTGTTTGGTCCCGTGAGATTATAGAGGTTTTTATCAGCCGAGAATTCTTGCCAGCCAGCACGATCTTGCAATTACTGGCCCTAGCGGCTCTGGTTCGCGTCACAAACAGGCCGTGGTCAATTACACTGAGAGGTTCCAACCGACCTGATTTGACATCCATAGTTAGTATCTTTACCGGTTTACTCAATATTATACTAATGATAGCCTTGGTTCCAAGGAGTATCCCTCATCTGGGCCTCAATGATTTGCCGGGAATGGGAGGTGAAGGGGCTGCCCTTTCAATCTTGATATCGGATATCTTCCTGGGCATTTCGCTCAGGATATTGTGTTACCTACACCTCAATCTGCTGCCGCGCCCAATTTTTCTCCTCCAACTTTCAGTTGCAATTTTAGTGGGTCTCTTGATGTGGCAGATACAGTCCAATATTCCAGTTGACAGATGGTATGAACTTTTCCTCTTTTCGGCATTTGGAGGTTTTCTGTTTCTTTTTGTTCTTGCCGTCCTCGGTGGTTTCACCTCCAAAGATTTCCGATTTTATTGGGATGCCCTGAATCCCAAAGAAATGACCACCTATATTGGTGAGGAACTCAAGAGGGACTGATGCTATTCACGATTGCTCTCGTTGGCCTCCTGATTCTCGCAGTCGTGTTATTGTTCGCCTATCAGAAGATTTACAATCCTGGCAAACTCTGCAGCGTATGTTATCGTGTAGTCCCTGAACTGGTCTTTGTTGAGGCGACTGATGAGGAAGATGGTGTGTCAGATTATTATGTGAAATGTCCATTCTGTGATTCAGATATTGACTGGAAGAACTAATTCCGATCTAGTGAGTCTGCAATTATCTTTAATGCGATTCCAGTCGCACAACCAGCTATAAGTCCGGTGATTACTCTTTTGGTGTTAGTGGATTCGTAGTCCGTTAGAAGTTGTACGGTTCCATCAATACCAATGGGTACCAAAGATAGCAGAATCAGGGGCAGAGTCAATTCAATCCTTCTTCCTAAAGCATAGGTAAAACCAATCATCAGGCCTGCGAAGATCCCCACATCCCTTGTACAGAAGGGCATTTGGTTCTGATTGTAGGAATAAGAACGTTCCAATTTCTGGTGACAGTTCACGTCTCCGAGATAGTAGACCACCTTTGCAACGGGATTCATTCGTTCGATGACATCCCGGTTGTCGTAGCCCCCTACAACCCCGCTAAGATCTTCCGCATGTCCTTCGGGAACCATGAATGGGCCGCTCAAAATCAGAAGTGTCCAGCCCCAAAGTATCACTAGAAAGGTCTTGTTCCATTTACCCAATAGGTCCCATTTTCTTCTTACTTCCCACGAGGACATCTATTCCTGTGTTTCAAACCTTTCTCTATCAACCAGCAATAATGAGAGGGCAACCACAGATAGAACACTACCAATCAGGAACCCATAACTCAGGACACCAAATAAGCACCCTAGGACAGCCATCCTGAAATTCTGGTGGAGGAGGGCGGCTGAACTGCCTATCAAGGCTACTATCGAGGCAATCATAAATATGGGAGCCAGGGCATAATTTGGTGGCCAGGGCTTTGCAACGTTTTTCCGATAATCATAGTTTGTCTGTTCTTCCCCCTCATTCATTTCAATCTCCATGATATTAGTTCCATCGGCCCTGATATTCATCCAGACGACAACGGTTCCATATCCTTCCATAACAAAATTCAATCTGGCTTCATCTCCGGTTAAATCATACAGGTAATATTTACCTTGTTCATTGGTATATGTTTTTTTGTCACCAATTTCGACTTTGACTCCTTCTAGGGAGTTCCCGGATTCGTCAATTACAGTACCATGGACTGCACATAATCCCTCATTGTCCCATTGGGTTTCTTGATCGCTCCATTTCAGTCCATAGGCTACACCTGATAATATTCCCAATACAAAAACAATTGAGAGCAGTACGCCTGCCCACTGGGATGGCGTTTTTGGTTTCTCTCCCAGATTATTCAAATTGTCCCAGTTGTAAGCGTCCTTGAGGTTGGTAAAGACCGCTGAAACCACTGTTTTCCTCTTAAATTCCGAACTGGTAGGGTCCTTGGTTTCCTTGTTCCTGGTTGTGCCCCATCTTTTTATTTCGGTTCTTAACCATTGGTTTGCCTCACTAGTGAATTTGAATTTTTTATGAATATAGCTTACGGTACGCTTTTCGATATTCGTATAGTCATCATAATCCTTAATTTTAAGGAACAGTTTCTTACTTCCTTCCAGTTTTATTTCTTCTTCCTTCTCCGTTAATTCCTGGGCTATCTCAATCAGTTCACGATCATACTTTTTCCCTTTGATCTTCATAAAAATTCTGGCACCTTCATCCTCGGCAGCTCCGGTCTTTTCTTTTACGTAGTCACTTATTCCCTTGGTCACTTTGGTTATGCTTTGTTTTATGTCGGCTACAAAGGTTTTTTTCTCGACAGTAAATGAGGAATCACACATGGGGCATGTGACCCCCTGTCCTTCCTCCTTTGCCGTATTGAAAACATTGTAGCAAGTTGTGCAGCGCACCTTCGCCTCGGCCATTGTCCTGTACTCAACCGCCTGTTAAATAAACCTGACGATTGGGTGATTATGGAATGGTGGTTAGCTGTGCTTTTGGGTGTCCTGCAAGGCATAACCGAGTGGCTTCCGGTCAGCAGCAGTGGCCACTTGGCGATTTTCCAATTTTATTTCGAGGAAGAACCGCCAATTCTCTTCGACATAATATTGCACTTGGGTTCCCTTTGCGTGATCCTGTACATAATGCGAGATGAGATCCGCCAAATTGTAGAGGCTGTTCCAAGTTTTGTCACGAAGTTCCAGAGTGATAATCTAAAAGGTAATGAAAGAATGATAGCTATGATCATTGTGGCATCATTCCCGACAGCCGTAATCGGTTTCACCTTTGATAGCACGATAATAGGTGATTTCTACTCGGAAATGCATCTGGTCGGAGGTTGTCTGATATTCACTGGCATCCTAGTCTGGTTCAGCAAGGACTATGTTGGAGACAAGAAAATAGATGATTTCCCCATCAAGAACGCATTAGTGATTGGATTTTTCCAGGGATTGGCCATTCTGCCCGGCGTTTCCCGTTCGGGTTCCACAATTGCAATTTCCAAGATATTAGGGATGGATCCCGTCAAGGCCGCCCGATTCTCCTTCCTCTTGTTCATACCTGCAATCATGGGTGCAACCCTCCTAAAGATTGGACAAATTGATGAGACCGTAGCCGAAGTCGGATCTCTACCATTGGCCTTGGGTTTCCTTACCTCGGTAGTAACCAGTTATTTTGCAGTCAATGCCCTTCTGGAATTGATAAGACAACAGAAATTCCACTATTTCACGCCTTATTGTCTGGCCCTTGGTCTGATCCTGATATTTGATAGCCTAAACTAGTCTTTCACTTTCTACTTTCATGGCATAATCGCCCGAGTAGGCAATTGAGCCCATTCCTTCGAGTCCGGAGCCAGAGATCACGACTGTCCAGATTCCATATATTGGTGGAAGCAGATACGGCCTTTCGTTGATTCCGTTATTCCAGGTTACCATTTCGTAACCTTCACCATGCTCTCCTCCATTAGGGTCCCTGATGCTGATGTCCAGGGTTCCCGCTGGTCCTTCTCCAGGGTCAGTACCGCCTGCAATATCATAATTCACATTCAAGAGCAACATTACGAATCTGGCATTCCATTCACTTTCAATCATAAAAGTATGTTCATATTTTTTCCAGGTAAGGTTCTGGGCGGTCTGCTGAAATTGCAAAGGATTCTCCAGCATGTCCTCGATAGCCTTGATGAGAGTTCCATCATCCTGGTCCGGATCTGGTGCGAAGTCGCCTTCCACGCTCCAGACCTCGATATCCTGGTAGCTTTTGGCCTCCTCAGGTATTATTCGATCTATCAATCCATTCATGGCCGGGATATCGATACATCCTACGGTCATGAACAACGCAGCTATCATTAACGCCTTCTTCACGGGATTTTAATTCCCATGGCCTAATTAAAATGTTTTCCGTGTAATCAGCTGAAAAGACCTAAACACCCCTCTCTCTCCGTCATTGTGTCAGAATTAAGGCAAAAGTTGCTAGAGTTGGCGTTAGCAGAAGCCGCCCAGTATGGTGAGGCCAGAGCCAAGAGCGTAATCGGGAAGGCCATGGCCAAATTCCCTGAACTTCGCGCTTCGGCCAAAGAGGTCATGCCCTTGATTGATGAGGTCGTTGTGGAAGTAAATCAGATGGACCCGAAGGATCTGGAACCTTTCCTACCTGAGAAAAGAGAAAAACCGAAGGAAAATATCGAGAAAGAGCTTCCCGCTCTTCAAAACAGTGACAATGTAGTCTTGAGATTTGCACCGGGCCCTAGCGGACCACTTCATCTGGGACATACCCGGGCGTTGGCCCTGAATAACTATTATCGTAATAGATACGGAGGCAAGCTAATCCTGCGCCTGGAAGATACCAATCCGAATGCGATAGACCCCGAAGCCTATGATATGATACAGTCAGACATGGACTGGTTAGGAATCAATCCCGATGAGGTTGTGGTCCAATCTGACCGAATGGAAACTTACTATGATGATATGCGCACAATCATATCCAAAGGAGGTGCCTACGTCACTAATTCCGAGGCGGAACATTGGAGAGACCTGAAAAAACGTAGTGAGGCCCATCCTGACCGTAATCGTGATTCCGATGTCCAGCTTAATGAGTTCGAGGCCCTGTTATCAGGTAGCGAGGGAATTGTCGTAATCAAGACAGATCTGGAAGATCCCAATCCCGCTCTCCGTGATTTCGTGGCATTCCGGGTTGTCGAATCCCCACATCCGAGACAGAAAGACAAATACCGTCTCTGGCCTCTTTACAATTATGCGGTCGCGATAGATGATTATCGTCTGGGGGTGACTCATGTATTGAGGGGCAAGGATCATCTGAATAATACATTAAAGCAGAAATGGATTTACAAGTACATGGGCTGGGATGAACCAGAATATATTCATTATGGCCTGGTATCCATTCCTGATACCAATCTCAAGACCAGCAATATACGGGAGTCAATCTCCAAGAACGAGTTCAGTGGTTGGGACGATTGTCGCCTAGCGACGCTCAAGGCTCTGGCCCGGAGAGGTTACCAATCCAAAACATTCTTGAAATACTGGGAAAATGCAGGCATCAAGGAGGTTGATATCAAGTTCTCATGGCAGAATTTCAATGCCGTGAACAAGGATCTCGTGGACCCGGTCAGCAGGCGGTTGTTCTTTGTTCCAGATCCGGTCGAGTTCAAGATTGAAACTGAAAGTGCACTGGCCAAAGAGGCGCCTTGGCATCCAGATAATTCGGAACTGGGTATGAGGGAAGAGAAAGTAAATTCGGGAGACACAGTCTACCTTCCCGGAGAGGAAATTCAAAAGGCTACTGAATTGAGACTGAAGAATCTATGTAACGTGACGGTTGAGAATAAAGCCCTTAAATTTTCAGGTTTTGACCACAAGCAGGGCAATCCAATCATTCAATGGTGTTGTAGCCATCGTAAGATGGAATTATTCTATCCTGACGGTAACTCAGTCAAAGGCGTGGTCGAGGATAATATCTCCGATCTGGATGACCAGGTGGTCCAGTTTGAAAGAGTCGGTTTCGTGAGATTGGAAGGTAACAAAGCATTTTTTCTACACCGCTAATAACCACCCATGTCGTCTACCCATAGTCATCATCATCACCATCACGATGATGACGCAGATTCAGAGCGAAAGACGCGCCTAGTAGTGGCGATAACCGTTGTTATGATGGTAATCGAGGTTTCTGCAGGAATTTTCACCAAGTCCATGGCCTTGCTGGCTGATGGATGGCATATGGGGACGCATGCCGCAGCGTTAGGAATCACGTTGTATGCATATTATTATGTCCGTACCGAGTCCAAAGTCAAGAAGAAGAAGGATCAGGTCATGGCTCTGGGAGGCTTTGCATCGGCCATAGTATTGGGCCTGGTTGCCTTGTATATTGGCTGGGAATCCCTTGACAAGATAATCAATCCCGCTGACATCAAGTTCAAGGAAGCAATGATTGTTGCAATTATTGGTCTTGTCGTCAACATAGCTTGCGCCAATATCTTGGGTCATGATCATCATCATGGACACCACCATCATCACCATGATCATGATGAATCCAAAAAGAAGCCCAAGAAAACAGAACCAGAGGAGAATGACAGGGGGACCTGGAGCATGGTCCTTGATTCGTACAGGAAGGATTGGAAGGTCATGCTTGGTAAATTCGAGGGCGTAATGACCAATCCTGACGATATAGAGGACCTGAATCGCCGGGGTGCCTATCTTCATGTTCTGGCCGATGCCCTGGTCTCCGTAATGGTGATTCTGGCCTTGTTGTTCGGGATGCTCAATCCATCTGCTTTCAGTATTCTGGACCCCTTGATCGGCATTGTCGCTGGTGCCGTCATCGCACGCTGGGCGGTCGGGTTGCTAATCGATAGCCGAAACCAGCTCCTGGAAATCAACTGATGCGAGTTCTTCACCTCAACAATCCGGCGCAGGTCGCTTCAAATCTGGTACTGGCCCAGAGATATCTGGGACTTGAATCAAGCCTGGTGGTCACCAGTACCAAAGGCTGGCATTCGAATTTCGACCATAACCTTTCTGATATTGATACCCGGCAGGTCCAGGGCAAACTTGCGGTTGGGAAAAAACTGTATGACCTAGTAAAGGAATGTGACATCCTGCACTATCATGGCCAAGCAGTCAGTGAGGGCTATCGTGATCTGGTAATGTGGTCCGGGATCATGAGCAAACCAGTCATTCTCCATCACCATGGTTCCGAGATCAGGAACAAGAAATATCCTAAATTTGCAGGTACACTGGTCAAGCACCGGTATGTCAGTACCCCTGACCTGCTCGAGTTCGTACCGGATGCCGAGTGGCTCCCCAATCC
>MPLX02077655.1_pt1 | contig 15184 bp, 8 predicted proteins | sample 1617341 | NCBI WGS metagenome assembly MPLX02 (sample SAMN05944804, study PRJNA350692) | marine metagenome | biome: marine; feature: ODZ; material: water; isolation source: 120 m water sample filtered on 0.2 um supor filter | place: Pacific Ocean | collected 2012-04-08 | depth 120m m | reverse complement strand
TTTTTTTGAACGTGGAGAGTTAGTGCCTGTCAAATTCCGCCGAGCAGTTCATTTTTTCATAGTTGGAACCTCGTCGGCGGCGGTCGGCGGGGTTTTTCTTTGACAAACTTGACGCGAATCATTTTGTCCAAACCAAGGATGAGACAAATTAACGAAGTCGACCACTTCTCATTCGCGTGAATTTGGTTGAAGTTCGGCTTGGGTCATTTCATGGGCAAAATGTTTGGCTTGAGTCAACCCCGCCAACTTACATGGTTAAGGTCTTTGTTGATTGGTTAAATTGGATAGGAACCCCGTCAACTTCGGTTGGAGGGGTTTTGTTTGAACATCTGTCTAGTCATACTGTCAATGAGTGCAGAGTTCATTTTTTCATAGTTGGTACCTCGTCAGCTTCGGCTGGCGAGTTTTTTTTGTTGGCAAGCACTATGCTTTGCAGGATATCGCCCGTTTGCGCGAGGCACTGATAACCAATAAACCCGCTGACTCAAGTTGGCGGGATTTTTTTTAGCCTCACCCGTGTCTATGCTGCCAGTTTCTCAGAAAAGATGTTCCAGTATCGCGGCAAAGAAGCCCGAATCGAACGAGGGCGCGAATGCCTTGGCCGAGATAGAAAAAATAACAGCAGAAAAGGTACTTCCAAGAGGCATGAAAGAGGGGGTGGCGTGTCTGCAGCGTTTTTCTAGCGAGACTGAAGGTTTACCCGGACTCGAGTTGGGTAAAAGGGTTTGCTTAGGAGGATTTTGGAGAGCGTTAAATCGGTAGAGTATCACTTCACCTGTGAGGTGCCTCACGCAAGGACAAAAAATGTTTACACATAAAGCTCATCTCCGGTTCCAGACTACTGACTGATTGGTGTTATTATTTGTAAATATCGTTACAAGTGTTACACGGATAGAAGTGACGATTCCGAAGATATAAAACACAAAATACATCTTCAAACTTCACTGAACATAACCAAAAATGTCTCCAGTTTTGTAACCAGTTGTTGCAGGAATAAACAGATATAAATCCGTAAACTACTGGTTGTAAAAGAGATAATAGAAGTGGAGCGGGTGAAGGGAATCGAACCCTCGTGTCAAGCTTGGGAAGCTTGCGTTCTACCATTGAACTACACCCGCAGTGAAGGGGAAAGGGAAGTGTTCGGCCTTGCAGCGGCTTTGGCAATGTTTTTGTTTCACGGCTCGGGCGGCCCGAGGGTGCGGATGATTTTGCCGTTGCGGTCCCAGGCGTAAACACGGCCGTTGTCTGCGCCGCCGTACAGCAGCTTGCCGTCGGTGGTGGCGGCAAGGCAGTGCAGCAGGTCGCCGGCCTTGGCCCATGTCTTGCCGGGGCGCGTGCCTGATTCACTGCAAAGCCGGAGGGCGCCGTCGTCGCTGGCGGTGATCAACTCGGCGTTTTTGGCCGGCCAGGCGATGGCGGCGATGTTGCCGGGGTGGCCAATCACGACGGTTTTTTTCTCTCGCGTTTTTGTGTCCCAGATTTTCAGTTCCTTGTCTGCGCCGCCGCTGGCGAGCAGCGCGCCGTCCGGCTTGTAGGCGAGCGAGAGCACCGGCGCAGTGTGGGCCTCGATCTGCATCACCTGTTCGCCCGTGGCCAAGCTCCAGAACCGGAGCAGTCGGTCGGCGCCGGCGGTGGCCAGTGTTTTGCCGTCGGGCGCGATGGCAAGGTCAAAGACGGCTTCATCGTGTGCCTGCCAGGCCAGGCGCTTGGCCAAGGCGGCGATGTTCCAAAGGGCAACCCCGCCGGCTTGGCCAAGCGCGTTGGAGGCGGTGATCAGGGTAGCGCTGTCAGGGGTGAAGGTCATTGCCGTGACGCGGCCGGGGAGGTCGGTGATCTCGCCGCCGGACGACCAGTCGGTGCTGTTCCAGAGGAGCACCTTGCGGAAGCCACCGGTGGCGAGGCGCTTGCCGTCGGGGCTCCATGCGATGGACTGGACGGCGTCGCGGTGGCCGTTGAGTTTGGCGGTGGTTGATTTGTCTTTTTCGGCGAGGTTGTGGACGGTGACGAGGCTGCCGTGGCCGGCGGCGAGTTGTCTGTTGTCCGGCGAGAGGGCGAGGGCAAACACCGGCCGGTAGCCGGCGGGCAAGCGGCCAAGCTTGGCGGGATCGATCAACTTGGCCTCGATGACGAGTTCAGAGGGGAGCCACTTGGCCCCGGCGTCGATCCATTGGCCAAGCGTGGCGATTTGTTCGTCGCCCAGTTGTTTCTTTGGCGGCATGTGGGGGTCGCTGCCGGGCTGGGCGTACCGGATCATGCGGCTCTCCGCGGCTTGGCCGGGGAGGAGCGACGGGCCTTCGTCGCCGCCCTTGAGGGCGAGCGCACGGGTAGTGAGATTGAGTTCGCCCTTGTTTTTTTTGGCGTTGTGGCAGCGGAGGCATCGGTCGCGCAGGAGGTGCATCGCGCGCTGGGTCAAGCCGGCGTCCCCGGCTTCGGCTTGACCGGCGCTGGGCCACGCGGCCGCGATGACCAAAGCCAGCTTGGCCAAGCGGGCGGTAGCGAGCCTGCGGGTGAACGGTTTCATGCGTGGGGCGGCATTAAACCGGGCCCGGTGGCTTGGCGCGAGTCTTCGTTGCTTTAATTCGCAGGGACAATCATTTCGGGTTGGCCGATGATGTACCTCGCGCTGACCTACGACCACCGGGTTGTCGATGGCCGCTAGGCGGTCACCTTCCTCGTCCAGGTGAGGGAATTCATCGAAAATCCAGAGCTTGACCTCCGGGCTAAATGTTTGGCCGGATTGGCCTCGCTCGAGTATTTTAGAGTTGATACTTTCCCGCCCATAAAATTCGCTGACCGAGCGAACAGCACTTACAACTTTTAATGGATTTTGATCTTGTAGTCATCGGGGCCGGGCCGGGCGGGTACACCGCCGCGATCAAGGCGGCGCAACTCGGCATGAAGACGGCCATCGTCGAGAAGGACCAGGCCCTTGGCGGCACCTGCCTCAACGTCGGCTGCATCCCCAGCAAGGCGCTGCTCTCGTCGACCGAGTTGTATCGCGAGGCGCAGCACAGTTTCGGCGCGCACGGCATTTCAGCCGACGGGCTGTCGATGGACGTCGGCGCGATGATGAAGCGCAAGGATGGCGTCATCCGCAAAATGGCGCGCGGAATCGACTACCTAATGAACAAAAATGGCGTCGAGCGTGTGCTCGGTCTTGGCTGCATCGCCGGGCCGAATGTGGTGGAGGTTGATGACAGCAAAAAAACGCAGTGCCTCAAGGCCAAGCGCATCCTCATCGCCACCGGCAGCCGCGTCACCGGCCTGCCGTTTCTCGAGATTGACGGCGAAACGGTGTTGAGCAGCGACCACGCGATCGCGCTTGGCCAGGCGCCGGAGTCGATGGTCGTGATCGGCGGCGGCGCGATCGGCCTCGAGCTGGGCTCGGTCTGGGCGCGGCTTGGCACGGCGGTCACCGTGGTCGAGTTTCTGCCGCGCATCGCCGCGATGTTCGACGAGGACATCACACAGGCCCTGCAGAAACTGCTGAAAAAACAGGGGCTCCAGTTTCACCTCGGGACCGGCGTCGAGTCGGCTGGGAAAACCGAGGGCGGCGTCCGGTTGACCGCTGCCAGGGGCGACAAAAAAGTCGAGCTGGAGGCCGAGAAGGTGCTTGTTGCCGTCGGCCGCAAGCCGAACACCGAGGGCCTCGGCGCCACCGAGGCCGGCGTGGAACTGGACGAGCGCGGCTGCATCAAGATCGACGACAAATGGCAGACCAGCGTCCCGGGCATTTACGCCATCGGCGACGTGGTGGCCGGGCCGATGCTGGCGCACAAGGCCGAGCAGGAGGCCGTCGCTGCCGTCGAGCGGATGGCCGGCCTGGCCGGCCGGGTCAACTACGGTACCATTCCGTCCGTCATTTACACCTCGCCGGAAGTGGCCGCCGTGGGCCTCACCGAGGCGGAGGCCCTCGAGAAGGGGCATGAGGCTGCGGTGGGCGTTTTCCCGTTTCAGGCTAACGGCCGAGCCGTCGCCGGCGGGCATGCGGACGGCTTGGCCAAGGTCATCGCCGACAAGGCGACCGATCGGGTGCTTGGCGCGCAGATCCTCTCCGCCAATGCCTCAGAGCTGATCGCCGAGGCAGTGTTGCTGATGGAGTTCGGCGGCAGTGCGGAGGACTTGACCCGGACGATTCATGCGCACCCGACGATGTCGGAGGGCCTGCGAGAGGCGGCCCACATCGCCGTGGGGGAACCGCTGCACATTTGAGCGCTTGGCCAAGCCCTCAAAAAAAAACGCCGGCTTGCACCGGCGCTCAAAAGTTTGTGGCGGTTCCTACTCGTTCGTTGGTGCGGGTGCGGCCGGTTTTTCCGAGGTCGGCTTGGCTGGCTCGGCTGGCTTATATTTCCCGGCGGCATCCTTGTTCAGGATATCGATGATCATAGTGGTGATGTCGTTTTTGCCGTTGGTGTAAAGGACGGTAGGAGTACGGGGCAGCAGGACGTCCTGTGAGGAATCAATAACCAGATCGTAGCCCAGTTCTTTGGCCTTGGCGCTGATGACTTCCTGGATTTCCTCGAGGCGCCCCTTGCGAAGCCGCCGGGTCTGGCCAGCAAGGGTTTTCTGTGCGTTCTTGTTGAATTCGATGACCTGTTGCTCGAGGCGTTTGTATTCGGTGTACTTTTCCTGTGCTTTTTTGAGGTCGGTCGAGCGTTTTTCGTCGGAGTTGGCCGGATCCTGGGCGCTGGCATTAAGGCTGTTGTGTTCCTTCTCAAGCAGGTTCAGGTCCTCGATCATGCCGATCCGGGCCTTGTCGAAGTCGGCTCCGCGCTCCTTGAGTTGGTCGTTGGACAGCTTGGTTTTCCAGTAGCTGTCGAAGGCTTTGAGGAGATCGATGGTGGCGATCTTGATCGGTTCCTGTGCGACGGCGGTCCCGGCGAGGCAGGAGAGCGCCAGCACCATGGCGGCCAGTTTGGGCAGGGGTGAGTGTGTCATGGTTAGTTTTCCTTTCATCACATATGATCAAAAATCGCGGGTGAAGCCGACCCCAAAATGAAACTCCCCGCCTCCCCCGGCGTAGTCGGGGCGGGTGATCGGGATGCCGTAGTCGAGCCGTAACGGCCCGAGCATCGGCACGATGAGCCTCAGGCCGATACCCCAGTTGTCGGCGTAGTCCGAGAACTCAAACTCGTAGGGATCCTCGTACACCATCCCGATGTCGTAGAAAAATGCCACGCGCAACCGGTCGATGATCGGGATGCTGTACTCAATCGAGCCGAGCCAGTTGCTGCTGCCCCCCAGTGTCTCTGTGCCGTCGGTGATGACCGGGGTCCACTTGTTGCTATCGGTGGGCAGCAGCTGCGGTGTCTGTGCGAACGGGTTGTCGCTGAAACCTCTTTCAACCGGGACAAACTTCTGCCCCACCGCTTCGCCGTCCTTGTTCTCCACGTTCACATAGTAGCCGTACTGGTCGTTCTCGAAGCCGTTTTTCCACGTCTGCATGCGCGGGCCGATGTCCCGGTAGTCGTAACCGCGCAGCGAGTAGCTGCCTCCGGTGAAATACCGGTCAAAGTAGGGCACGCGCCTGCTGTCGCCGAACGTGTCCACGACGCCCAGTTTACCGTACACCTCCCAAATGTGGCCCTCAGCGAAACCGGGATAGTAGTAGGCGGTATTGACCTCAAGGCGGTACATCTCAGTGTCGCCGCCGAAGGGGCCGCCGGCGATATCCGCCTTGACCTGGGTAAACTGGCCGCGGCTGGGCACGAGCGCGTTGAGGGTATCATAGGCAAAAAACAGGCCCAGCTTGGACACCAGGCGGTCGTGGTTCAACTCCGACAACTCGCCCTGCTCCAGGCGGTCCATGTCGTAGGCCCAATCGAAGGGGTTGGCAGACAGGTCGTCGGGATGCCCCTTGGCCAAGCCGTTGGTGAGTATGTCGTGCTCGGCCAACATATCGGAAAAGTAGGATCGGTCGTGAATGCCGATGGACTCGAAGGTGAAACTGACGCCCCCGCTGGTGAAGTCGTTCCAGAGTTTCCGGGAGAGGCCCAGCCTCGCACCGGTCTGGTGCTGCTCGAAGTAGCGGCTGTAGTACTGGATCTCACGGTGGTACAGGTCCACAGAAAAACGCAGTTTGCGGTCGAGGAAATAAGGCTCCTCGAAGGTGATCTGATAATCCTCGTGCCGGGTGCCGGCGGTGATTTGCAGACGGAATTTTTGCCCGCTGCCGGTGAAGAACGGCGGGTTGAACAGGTCGAAGTTGCCCTGCACGTAGCCTACCTGGGCAAACAGGGACATATAGGAACTGTACCCGAATCCCGTGATGAGGTGGCCTGTCCGTCCCTCCTGCACCCCAACGATGAGGTTGCGGCGGTTCGGCAGCTCCGGGATTTTCTCGATCTGCGTGTCGACACTGTCAAAAAGCCCGGTGCCTTGAAGCCGGCGCTTGCTTAACTCGACACTGACCATGTCGAACATCTCGCCGGGGGAGATCGCCAGTTCGCGCCGGATCACCTTGTCCTTGGTTCGGGTGTTGCCGCGGATCTCCACCTTTTCCACGTAGCTCAATTCGCCCTCGGTGATGTTGTAAGCGAGGTCTATGGTGCCCTGGTCGGTGTTGGGCACCTTGGTCACGCGCACTCGGGTGTCGAGATAGCCGTACGCTTCGTAGAAGTCCCGGATGGCGTCCCTGTCCTCGTTCAACCCGGTGGGGGTGAAGATGGCGCCCTCAAGCATGTACGGGGCCACCGCACGCTCGAGAACCTGCACCCCGCGGCGTATCTGGTCACCGCTGAAGAGCGTGTTGCCCTCGAAGGTGACATTGCCGACCTCATATTGATATCCCTCGTACAGGTCCAGGCGGATCACCATCCGGCCCTCCTTCGGGTACTCGAACTTGATCTCGCGAACCTTGAAGTCGATGTAGCCCTGATCCTGATAAAACTGGGCGAGCATCTCGAGGTCCTCGTCCCATTGGTCGGTCTCGAACTTGCCGCTGCCGGTCAGCCACGACATCCACCAGCGTTTGCGTGTCTTGATCGCCTTGCGCAGTTCGCGCTGGGAGGAGGCCACCGCGTTCTCGAACACGATGTTGTCAATCTTGACCTTCCGCCCGGGATCGACCTGGAAGACGACGGTCGCTTGGCCAAGCGCCTCGTCGTGCCGGACATCGTACTCGACCTTGGCCTGATGGTAGCCGCCTTTTTGGTACTCCTTCAGGATGGTGCGAGTGTCGGAGAATATCCTTGGCCGACTGAGGGTCTCCCCAGTGCGTGAGCGGATTTTTTTGCGAAGTTTGCTTTCGCGGAACTTCCGGCCCCCAGTGTTGCCCTCGAAGAGGATCTCCGTGACCACCGGCTTGCCAACGAGCGTGTAGGTCACCTCAACCCCGCCGGCGACCTGCTTCTCGGTCACGTAAACATTCTCGAAAAAACCGGTGTTGCGAAGGTTGTGGATGTCGTCGTCGCTGGCCTTGTGCGAGTAGGGATCGCCCAGCTTGAGGCGGATGTTGGCGCGGATGAGCGCGTCGCTGGCGGCGGCCTGGCCGATGTGCTGGAGGGTTATTTTCTGAACCGGCGGCAGCTTGGGAATCAGGCCGGCGATTTGCCCGCGGAGCGGAGCGCTCGACAGCAGCAGCAATGCGGCGATGAGCGCCTGGCCAAGCGCATGCAACCAACGCCCCGGGCTAATCGCCCTGCAGGATGTCGTCATCGCTGAACTTGGCTGCACTCTCAAATCTTGTGAATCCTTTCAAAAAGGTCAGACGCACATCCCCGGTCGGGCCGTTGCGCTGCTTGGCAATGAGCAGGTTAATCTGGCTGGCTTCGTTGTCGGGATCATCGGTGTCTTCGTCCAGTCCGCCGGGCTTGTACAACAATCCCACCAGGTCGGCATCCTGCTCGATCGCGCCGGACTCACGGAGATCCGACAGGCGCGGCTTTCGGTTTTTGTCCCTCTCCAGTTCACGGTTGAGCTGGCTCAGGACGATCACCGGGACTTTCAATTCCTTGGCCAAGGCCTTGATGCCGCTGGAAATCTCAGCGATCTCCTGCTGGCGGTTCTCTCCGGCACGGCGCGAAGTAGAATTAAGCAACTGCATGTAGTCAATGACAAACAACCTGATCCCGTGCTGCTGCCACATTCGTCGGGCCCGCGCCTTCAGTTGCAGGATCGAGAGGCCGCCCGAGTCGTCGATATGCATCCCGGACTCGGACAGTTTGCCGGAGGCATCGAGAATCCGGGGGAAATCCCGTCTCTGCAGAAACCCTTCGCGCAGATCTCGCAGGTTGATGCGGGCCAGCGAGCAGAGCATGCGCATGACCAGCGCCTCTGCCGACATCTCGAGGCTGAACACCCCTACTGGCAGGTGCTCTTTCAGCACGACATGCTCCACGATGTTCATCGCCAGCGAGGTCTTGCCCATGCTCGGCCGGGCCGCCACGACGATCATCTCGCCGCCGTGCAGTCCGGTGGTCATCCGGTCAAAATCTGTAAAGCCGGTCTCTATCCCCGTGCTGGCACCCTTGTTCTTGAAGCATTTCTCAATCGTGGCGATCGCGGCATCGACGTGTTCCTTGATGGTTGCGTTGTCGGCGATGCTGTGCTCGGTTCGGATACCCAGCACCGACTGCTCCACCTCGCCAATCAGTTTCTCCACCTCGCTGCTCCCCTCGTAGGCGTCAGTGATCGCCCTGGTACAGGTGTGAATCACCTTCCGCAGGAGTGCCCGGTCCCGCACGATGCCGAAGTAATACTCAAGGTTCGCGGCCGACGGCACCCCGTCCTGCAACTCGGCCAAATAGGCCACACCGCCAATGTTGTCGAGTTCCCCGTCGGCACGCAACTGGTGCGAGAGGGTCAGCAGGTCGATCGGGGCGTTTTGTTCGTTCATTTTCACCAATGCCGAGCAGATCGCCCGGTGGCGCAGGTCGTAAAACACCGACTCGTCCTTGACCTTCCCGATGTACGTGGGAAGATTTTCTTCGGGGTCGAGCAGGATGCAGCCCAGCACGCCCTGCTCGGCGGCGGTGTCGTGCGGCGGCGTCCGGTCCAGCGGAATGGAGGCGAGCGGCTCCTTTTTTCGCGGTGTCTTTTTCAGGTCCGCGGACTCGGCGGAGGGCATGTCCAGCACGTCAGGCATGACCCAATGGAACCTCAAACCCAATGCCGGTGCAACGAATAGTACTTCGAAAGTTTCTCGGCCCTTATTGACAGGCTATTCGCAGCGCTTGGCCAAGCGGCTCCGCGCTTGACCCCGCTTGGCCAAGTCGCGGAAGCTGGGTGCACAACGGATGGCCTTGGATCAATCCACACTCGACAAACTTCGGCGCCTCGTCGGTGCGGGAAACGTGCTGACGGCTAAGGAGGACCTCATCCCGTACGCGTTCGACGGCACGGCGGCATTGAAGGAGACGCCCGGCTGCGTGGTATTCGCGGCCAGCACGGAGCATGTCAGCAACGTGCTGAAACTGGCCAATGACACCGGCACGCCGGTGGTCACGCGTGGCAGCGGCACGGGGCTCAGCGGCGGCAGCGTGCCGGCGGCTGACTGCATCGTGCTCTGCACGGTGAAGATGGAGGCCGTCCTCGAGGTGGACGCGGCGAACCTCACCATGACCGTCGAACCGGGCGTGACGACCATCCAAATCGCCGAGGCGGCGGAAAAGGCCGTGCTGTTTTATCCGCCGGATCCGGGCTCAATGAAGATTTCCACCATCGGCGGCAACGTTGCCGAGAACTCCGGTGGCCTGCGCGGGCTGAAGTATGGCGTCACGCGAAACTATGTGATGGGCCTGGAGGTGGTGCTGCCCGACGGCGAGGTGATGTGGCTCGGGAACAAGTGCGTGAAGGACGTCGCCGGTTTTTCGCTGAAGGACGTGATGATTGGCAGCGAAGGCACGCTCGGCGTCATCACCAAGGTGCTGCTCAAGCTCATACCCAAGCCGGCCGCGAAAAAGACGATGGTCGCCACCTTCGACGCGATGGACGCCGCCGCGCAGACGGTCAGCGACATCATCGCCGCACAAATCATCCCGTGCACGCTGGAGTTTCTTGACCGCACCACCATCCATTGCGTGGAGGACTTTTCGAAGGTCGGTCTGCCGCTCGACTGTGAGGCGCTGCTGTTGATGGAAACCGACGGCCATCCCGCCGCTGTCGCCGAGGAGGCCGCCAAGATGGAGGAACTGGCCAAGGCCAACGGCGCCATGGAGGTGCGCGTGGCCAGGGATGCCGCCGAGGCCGCGCAGCTCGCCACCGCCCGCCGCAGCGCCTTCAGCGCCCTCGCCCGCTTGGCCCCGACCACCATTCTCGAGGACGCCACCGTGCCCCGCAGCGAACTGGCCCACATGATTCGTTTTGTCGACGCGGTTGCGAAAAAACACAAATTAAAAATCGGCACCTTCGGCCACATGGGCGACGGCAACCTGCATCCGACCTTCCTCACCGACGAACGCAACGCGGACGAGATGCACCGCGTGCACGAGGCGTTCACGGAAATCTTCGACGAAGCCATCCGCCTCGGCGGCACCATCACCGGCGAACACGGCATCGGCCTCGCCAAGAAGGATTTTTTACCCAAATTCGCCGGCGTCGCCCAAATGCGCGTCATGCGAGACCTGCGAAAGGCGCTGGACCCCAGGGGCATATTGAATCCCGGTAAGATGTTTGATTGATGCCTGACACAACACAGCAGCAGCATGCGGTGTTGGCGGAGGCAATTCGCCGGCATGACCGGGCGTATTACGTCGAGGCGCAGCCGGCGATCAGCGACCAAGAGTACGATCGGATTTACCGCGAGCTGCTCGATCTCGAGGCGGCGCACCCGGAACTTCGCACCAACGACTCGCCGAGCCAGCGTGTTGGTGGCGCGCCGATCGACGGTTTCGAGACGGTCCGGCATGCGGTACCGATGATGAGTCTCGACAACACCTACTCGCAGGAGGAGGTGCGCGAGTTCGTTGTCCGCGTGCAAAAGCTCCTGCCCGGCGAGCCGCTCGACTGGGTCGTCGAGCCAAAGGCGGACGGCATCGCGATCAGCCTGCGGTTTGAGAATGGCCTGTTCACCATTGGCGCCACCCGCGGCGACGGCATCGCCGGCGACGACGTCACGGCCAACCTGCGCACCATCCGCACCATCCCGCTCCGTCTCAATGCGCTTGGCCAAGCGGACGCCCCCGAGGTGCTCGAGGTGCGCGGCGAGGTGATCATGACGCGCTCCGGTTTCGAGAAACTCAACCGCGAACGCGAGGCCAACGGCGAGCCGCTCTTCGCCAACCCCCGCAACGCCACCGCCGGGTCGCTCAAGCAGCTAGACTCCGCGCTCGTGGCCAGGCGGCCGCTCGACATCGTCCTGTACGGCAGCGGCGAGATCATCGGTAGCCCGGCGATCGACTCGCAATCCGGCCTGCTCGACGCGCTTGGCCGGCTGGGCTTTCACACGCCGGAGCACACCTGGCACTGCTCCGGCGTAGATGAAGTGTTCGGAGCCATCGACGAGCTCGACCGCGTGCGGGGCGACTTCGACTACGACACCGACGGCGCGGTCATCAAGCTGAACCTCTTCGACTTGCGCAAGCGCGTCGGCGCCACCGCCAAGGCGCCGCGTTGGGCCATGGCCTACAAGTACGCGCCCGAGCAGGCGCAGACCCGGCTCAACGCGATCACTGTCCAGGTTGGGCGCACCGGCACGCTCACGCCGGTGGCCGAGCTGGAGCCGGTGTTTCTCGACGGCTCTACCATCAGCCGCGCCACGCTGCACAACGAGGAGGAGATCGGCCGCAAGGACATCCGCGTCGGCGACACGGTTCTCATCGAGAAACGCGGCGACGTCATCCCCGGGGTCATCAGCGTGGTGAAGGAACTGCGGCCGGCCGGCGCCGAGCCGTTCGATATGCAGGGCGCCACCGGCGGCCAATGCCCGGAATGTGGCGGGGCCATTCACAGGGATGAAGAGTTCGTCGCCTGGCGCTGCATCAGCACGGATTGTCCGGCGCAGGCCGCGCAGCGGCTCGAGCATTTTGGCGCGCGCACCGCGCTCGACATCGAGTGCCTCGGCGACATCGTCTCGGACAAACTCGTCGAGTGCCAACTCGTCCGCAGCCCGCTCGATCTGTTCGGATTGACCCTCGAGCAACTTGGCCCACTCAACCTTGGCACAGACGACGAGCCGCGGGTGTTCGGGGAGAAAAATGCCACCAAGCTCGTCGAGTCGGTCGAGCGCGCCCGCACGATGGGGCTCGACCGATGGCTGTTTGCGCTGGCTATTCCCGAGTTGGGCCGCACCACCGCCAGTGCGCTGGCCAAATTTCACACGGACATCGCTGCCATCGCGCAGTCGGAACTTTTGCAGGATGTTATTGCGCTGGATAAACTGGGTGAGGAGGTCATTCGCATCAACCCGCGCTCGCGCAAAATCCCGCCCGTATCGGAAACCGACAAGGCCGAACGGGAACAGCGTTACGCGGAATTGGTCGACGAGATCCGTGGGCGGGTCGAGTGCCTGGCCAAGCTGGGCTTTGCCGCGATCACCAAGGAAAACGGCAGCCATCCGCCAAACTACACCACCGAGGTTGGGCCGTCGGTGGCGTGTTCCGTGCTCGACTGGTTCACGTCCGAGACTGGCCGCACCACCCTCGAGTGCTTGACCAAGCTCGGCATTGACCCGCAGGGCGGCAGGCCAAGCGGCGGCGGCGTGTTCGCCGGGAAGATGTTCGTCATCACCGGCACGCTGTCGACGATGAATCGAGACGAGGCCAAGGCGAAGATCGAGGCCAACGGCGGCAAAACCACCGGCAGCGTCAGCAAAAACACCGACTACCTCCTCGCCGGCGAAAAAGCTGGGTCGAAGCTGGCCAAGGCCAAGTCGCTCGAAATTACCATCCTCGACGAAGCCAAGTTTCTCAAGCTGTGCGGGAGATGATTGACGGCGTTGGCGGGCGAAAAAGAAGTGGCGGAGAGAGAGGGATTCGAATCCTTTTTCCGGCTTTTTGGCACTGACTTACCCGAATTGCCTCTATTGGCACTTCGTGTCATCGGCAGGGACCATACGACACAATCATCTGTGACTCAATTGGATAAACGAAAGACTGTCATTTTTCATCCTGATCTTTTTTGGGTCACACGGTGACCTTAAGTGACAAAATATTTGTTTCTTATTGTTTCGGGATTCAGCTCACATCCGGGCCGCCAGATTTGTCAGATGTTGTTTATATTTATCTGACGTAAAGCAAACACACAGCTTTTCGAGCTATCAGGGTTGCCTGAAAAACCGGAACAAAACTCAACTGGCAACTTTCTTCTGTTCAGGTAAAATCCGGCCCGAAAAGGCATAATGAAACACAAACTCATCATCACATTGGCAATGGCGATGGCGTCATCGAATTTCTGTTTTGCGGCAAACGACTACGCCGTGGTCGTCTCGAAGGCGACTTATGCGGACAAGGACTGGAAACCGGTGGTCACCGCGTTGGTGAAAAAGCACGGGGCGAACGTCATCGAATTCGAGGGCAACGTCACCGGCACACTCGGCAAACTGCGCGGGCAGTTTCCTCGTCACACCTGTTTTGTCGCCACGCCGAAGGAGGCGACGGGGGATTTCGTGGCCGCCGTGCATCAGCTCACGCGCGCGCTGGATGAAGATCCGTTCACGGACACATTTTGGGGCGTGCTTACCGGCTACAACGCCGCCAACGCGCTGGCGATTGCCAAGCACTCCAATCCGCTCACAGTGCGTAAGGTGGCGTCGGGCACGGAGATTGCGCTTGAGTGTGTCACCGAAGGTCTGTGGTACGATGAGTTGGTGAAAAACAAATTCGTGCGCAAAAAGGTCGGCAGCAAAGCCGTGCAATTGCGCGGCCCCGATGATACTACTGAGGCGTTCGCCAAAGTGCTGACGGATTATGAGCCGGATTTGTTCATCACCTCCGGTCACGCCACCGAGGGCGGCTGGCAGATTGGGTTTCGTTATCGGAACGGGTTTCTAAAATCCAAGGGCGGCCAGATGTTTGGCGTGGACACGCGGCGCAAGCGTTTTGAAATCAAGTCCACCAATCCGAAAGTGTATTTGCCCATCGGCAATTGTTTGATGGGTAATATCAACGGGCCCGACGCGATGGCGTTGGCGTGGATGAATGACGTGAGCGTGATGCAAATGATTGGCTACACCAAGCCTACATGGTTCGGCTATCAAGGCTGGGGCTTGCTGGATTATTACGTGGAACAGCCCGGTCGTTACACGATGAACGAGGCGTTCTTCGCCAACCACCACGCGCTCATCCATCGCCTCAGCGATTCCGCCACGCCCGCGCGCGACAAACAAGGGTTGCAGTTTGACCGCGATGTTGTCGCGTTTTATGGCGACCCAAAATGGGCCGCCAAACTCGCTCCCGGTAAACTCGCCTACGGCCAAACCCTCACCCGCGAGGGCAACACATTCACTCTAGAAATCACCCCCAACCTCGGCGCCAAAAGTTTTGCCACTGTTAACAGCAACGGCTCTCAACGCGGCGGCCGCCCCTTCGTAGCCTTCCTCCCGCAACGCATCACTCAAGCCGAACTCCTCGAAGGCGGCGACTTCAGCCCCGTCATCACCGACGATTTTATCCTCATCCCTCGCCCAGCAAAGTGTGATCTCAAGCGCGCTTATCGAGTGAAGTTTCGGGCTGATGATCTTGGTTTATGAATGAAATCGAGAAAGCCGCGGCAGATAAACAATGATTAAAATGAAAAGAGTAACGTGGTTATGTTTGTTTTGTTCGGTATCTTTTTGTGTGAGTTTGCTTGCACAAGAAAATGAAGTTCCAAAAACAATTTTCGAAAAAGAGCCAAATAATACAGATGTTCAAGCTAATATTCTAGAACACGGCGGCAAGGCGGGTGAAGAATTGAAAGCTGAAGGGAAGTAAACCAACCCTCTCCACCACTTGAACGCTGACGGGTTTTGGTGAGGAAACGGGGAAAACCGTCGCTTCAAAACACCGCGGTAATATTAACGCCAGTTCCAAAAAATAAAGCAAAATTGACCAAGCGCTTGGCCAGGGAGAGCGCAGGCAACAGAAGCGACGCCAGGATCGCGATGATCACCAGCAGTTCAATCAAGGTGAAACCCCTGCGCGTGGCAACACAGTGACTCTGTGCTCAATACAAAAAAACATTCCGGCAAACCGGATCCGGCATCACTTGGTGGTAATGGCCACGTCGTCGATGAACCAGCCGGCCTGTGGGCCGTTGTCTTGTCCAC
>MPLX02121335.1_pt1 | contig 15240 bp, 11 predicted proteins | sample 1617341 | NCBI WGS metagenome assembly MPLX02 (sample SAMN05944804, study PRJNA350692) | marine metagenome | biome: marine; feature: ODZ; material: water; isolation source: 120 m water sample filtered on 0.2 um supor filter | place: Pacific Ocean | collected 2012-04-08 | depth 120m m | reverse complement strand
TTGACCCAGTTGGCCGACCCCCGATAACATCACAAAGTTCTTTTAAATCTTCTTCTATTGGAGTATCACCCAACAATCCTTCTATCAATTTATTTGTTTCACTGTCTTGAGCTGAAAGCGTCCACAATAAGATAAAAGAAAGAAATATAAATTTTTTCATACAGGAAATTACACAGAAATTTCCCAAAAAGTTTGGTTGTGTAATATTTTCTTCATTTTATTCTCCTTTATTAAATGCTGATTATAAACCTAATGGACATAACTGTTGAATTTTCAACAAATGATGATCCACCCGGGTGGAAAATCATTTGAAAATCAGGTTGGACGAAAAGCCAAGGAAATATTTTAAATTGTAAAGAGGCTTCAATTGCCATTTCATAATCCATAAAAATATATTTGTTGTTTTCAGTTAAGTAATGCAGTTGTCCGTCTGCAATATTTGCGTATGCCAGCCCCACTCCTATTATATCATTATTTAACCAAGGAAATGGATTGATCAATTGAATGCCACCATCAACTGCCATTTTATAATAAAGATGAGTATTTCCAGATGTACTAATTCCCCCTCTTAAAAATACACCAATTTCTTTCTGGTTTTGTAATAATGACCATAAAAATTGTGATGAAAAATATACCCCACTTGTAGAATTATTTTCATCCATACCCCAATTTGAATAATTCCAAAATCCAATTTTTACGTTACCAGCATCATTGTTTCCCAGTGCTTTACCATACTCCCCAATAGAAAAAATTCCCTGGTCATTGGATAATTCCCAATGAATCCCATGTGCAGTAGTTTTTCCATTTCCCTCCAAATGATCAAATGGATCACCATCATATATCCCAGCTTGCCATGTTGAATGATTATCTGTACGATAACGAATCCGTATACCAGGCGCTGTAACAAAAAAAGCCGGGCCTGTATTCAGTGTATTCCCTGATATATATGCCGGCCAACCAAAAGCACTATTGAAAAAAAGTCCACCTAAATCATTCACTGAAAATTCTGTATCCGCCAGTAGGCTGCCGATCCTTATACTCCACTTATTTTTCAGGAATCTTTGTTCAAACCATATTTCGTACAAACGTAAACTGTTATACCCATACAGATTACTGGCACCAAACCCATCTCCAATATATTCCGATGGATTTTCACCTGATAAAAGAAGAATATTTCCCCTTATCAGACTGGTCCCCAGGGAAATATCCATACCAGTTTGCACTAATCCATTAAATACTGTTCCCTGTTTAAGTCCCCCGGTAATATTGGTCATAGATTCAGTTACAATATCAATAGAATATTCTATTTTTACAGTTCGTGCTGAATCTATTTCTTCATTAGTTTCAGTATCATTATCACCATCAGTGTTTAAATCTCTAATATCTGCATCTGCAGAACCTCCAAACAAATAACCCGGCTCGAAAAGGTCATCTTGAGTGTTCAATACCATCATTATTATTATCGAAGATAAACGTAATAATTTCATTCTTCAGATAATTTCTCAATAGATTTTTTATCAGATGAATCACACCCAACAATCAATAATAATGGTAATACGATTAGTAATAATCTTTTCATTTTGTTATACTTTATTTAAGCCAGAGGCGTTTCATTTAATTAATGGCGACGGCGAGGCAGAAGTAATATTAGCTTTTTCCTTGTATAACACAAGCTTTGGGAGACCTCCCATAATTAGCAGGCTCATTCTTTGATAATAATTAATTAATGTTTAATTGCCTGTGGTTGGACTATAGAAATGCCAATTACTCCGAAAGTTCCGGGTGAGTGGTTGGTTGGTAAGGCGTGCCCGTACCAGTTCGACTGGCAAACGACCTCCTAGAATGATTGCATCATGAAATTCTGTGGCATTCATTTTACCGGACTCAACCAGTTCTTGGTAAAGTGCTCGAAATTGAAGTGCACCAACCATATAACCTACCTGGTAGAGCGGTGAGGCCATTGCGCTGCGGCGCACCTCTGCCTCGGCGTTAGCAAGTTCAAAACCTCCCTGTTCCACCAGAAAATCGACGGCTTGTTCAGTAGACCAGTTTCCAAGCTGATAGTTTAATGAAAAAATAATTCGGTTTGCACGATGTAGGCGCCAAAAAAGCATGCCGACTTTATCAGAGTTATTTCTTGGAAGTCCCCTTGATAAGAGATGGAATTCCCAATATTGTGCCCAACCCTCACCCCAGAAGGGTGTACGCATAAGCTCACTTCGATGTGGATTGAAACGACTGGTCATGAAGCCCTGCATGTAGTGACCAGGCACAAGTTCATGCATGACACTGCCGAAATTGAGGTGTGGCGAGTTGCCGCGCAAACTCATCAGCTTGTCCTGATGAGTCATTCCATCCGTTGGATAGGAAACTCGAGTTTGTTCTCCTCCAGTAAAGAATGGGTTGATTTTTTGTCTTTCCGGTGTCTGCATGGCGAGGCGCCAGATTTCAAGAGTAAGTGCTGGTATGGTAATCATATCGAGTTTCTCAACGAAGTCTTCCGAGTATTCCTGAATTTCGAAAATGGGCCACGGTCCTTCACCCGGAGGTAGCGCCTGATTCTTGGCATATTCAAGTGCAGCTTTCCAATCATTGCCAAAGCCCATATCGCGGGATACCATCTTATACTGATTAATTATCCAATCGCGTTCCTTCTCACCAATGGCAATCAATTCCTCCGGGGTATAGGGGATCATGTTTACAGCCAGGTCTGCACGCAGACCATCGGCCAGGACGGGATCACCAATAATGGGAGCTTTCCCCTCGGGTTTGATGCCTACAAGATATTCGTCGATGGCTGCAACGTAATTTTTCAAGGCTGCATCTGCGCGAGCATAAGGTTCGCGTGCCCACCAGGAATAGATGGGGTCGTAGCCATCATAAAAGGTGTTAAAATCTTTTAGAACACTTTGAAGATGCTCAATCTGCCTCGCTGCCGTCCAGGCGGTAATGGATGAAATACCACTGCGAATAACCAAACCATTCGTTTCCTTCGCCTCTGCAATGAGTGAGTTTGTTAGACTGCTTATTTGATTTGCAACCCCATCCAATGTTGCGGCAGCTGTCTTGGGATCAACCCGTTTCCTATCGTGACGGTTTTCTTGTAGGAGGCGAATTTTATCCCCAAATGGCAAGAGTGGCGCCATTTGTTTTGCCTGCCGCTCAGCTAGTTTTATCATCTCAAGGTCATATTCGATGCGGTTACGGAGAGCGATGTAATCGATCTGACCTTCGTGGTTCAGAGCATCGAAATCAAGTTCTTCAAGACGTTTTTGCCAGGCCCGATGGAAATCACGCAGACGCTTGTGACGGGCGGGTGAGAAAAGCACTTCATAGCGCCGTTTGATGGATGCTTTGTCTTCAACATAGCGTTTCACGGCTACACGCAGATTACTCTCACTTTTTGTAAAATCAATGAGCGATGAAAGTACCGGCGGATCTTGCTCCCAACCTTTGGGTATGTTTATCTCTGCATTTTGTGCATACAAGCCACCCGGCATTGTGAGAAACACAGTTAACACAAGCATAGGATATAATGTCACAATTATTGATCTTAGATGGACTATAAATTTTCTCATTGTCTTATCCTTATTTTATTAATTTAACAAAAAAGCCCCACGCTTGGTGAGGCTATTTGAGCCAGAGGCGTTTCATACAGGAAATTACACAGAATTTTTAAGAGCCGATATGTAAAAAGGTGTGAGCCTGTCCTTGGTATAAACAAAAAAGCCCCGTTTTATTTCGGGGCTTTTTTGTTTGTGGGAGGATGGGTAGATTTTGATATGAATAAATAGAATTTATTTTATTTCGGGAGTAGACAATGAAACATAACTATTATTTAATTTTGACAATACCATTTTCTTTTTTTTTAAGTTGTTATCAAGTACCTATTTCTGATAAACAAATAGGAGATCAAAACACAATTTCATCGTATAATGAATCATTCACTGTTCATAAAAAAAAAGAGAAGCCAAGGGTAAATATTGAAGGCGCTGAAATATCATTATTGATTCAAGACCCCGATATTGTCACTCCTACAGGGATAGCAGTAGATAGCGATGATAGAATTTGGATAATTGAAAATCATACTCATGTAAGGCAAGATGACTATCCAGGTCCAGATGTAGACCGCGTGTTAATCTTTGAAGGGTACTTAAGTAGTAATCCAGAAAATAAAAGAGTAATAGAGTATGCAACAGGCTTTACAAATGGAATGTCCTTAACTCTTAAGGATAATGGACAAGTACTTATTGCTACACGAGCATCCATAATTCAATTCACCGATTTAAATAATGATTTTATTGCTGATAAGCGAGACACTTTAATAGGGTTGGAATCAGAAGAAAAATTTTCGCATAATGGGATGTCTGGACTAGTAATCGGCCCAGATAACAAAATCTATTTTCAGTGCGGAGAAAATTTTGGATCTGAATATCTAATGACTGGTACTGATGGAAGAAAAATTTTAGGAGAAGAGAGAGAAGGAGGAAGTATTTATAGATGTAATATGGATGGCTCAAATCTCGAAAGAATAGGAACAGCAATATGGAATTGTTTTGGGATGACTTTTGATCCTTATGGAAACTTATTTTCTGTTGAAAATGACCCTGACTCACATCCACCGTGTAGATTACTTCATATCGTAAAGGGTGGAAATTACGGGTTTGAATTTAATCATGGACGTGATGGTCTTAGTCCTTTAACATCTTGGTTTGGGCAAATACCGGGAACCTTACCGATGGTTTCAGGTACTGGAGAAGCACCATGCGGGATAATGCACTATGACGCATCTCTCTTTGGGGAAAAAATTCAGTCATCATTACTTGTTGCATCATGGGGTGATAGTGTAATTCAAAGCTATAATTTAGCATCGAATGGTGGTTCATTTATTTCGCAACCTTATGCATTTGTTGAGGGCAAAAAAAACTTTGCTCCTGTTGAACTTGCCGTTGATTCAAAAGGTGGAATTATTATCTCTGATTGGGCAAGTTTGCGCTACCCCGTACATGGAAAAGGGAAAATTTGGCGTATTTCTCCTCCTCCGAATGCTTTAGAAAAAATTCAAAAAAACGATCAGTTTCAATTGCTGAACTCTCCCTACGCTGCTATAAGAAAAAATACAGCTAATGAAATCATTTCTAGTGAAAGCAATATCATAGACTATTTAAGTAATAAACAGATCAAGGATATAGCCAAGCCAAATATTCTTTGGGCGGCAGCGAATAATGAACATCCCCAATTAATAGAACTCTTGATTAAGGCGTTGGATGACAAGAATGAATTGATCAGGGGATTATCCGTTCAAATATTGATTGAGAAAAATTTAATTGATAATGAAAAGTTTTATTTTGATCTTTTTCAAAATGATCCGTCGATGCATGTAAAAAGACAAGCCATCTATGGTTTAGAATCAGAGGATGCTTATAATCTTGTATTGGGCATGTTTCGTGAAAATACACCGTTTATTCATACAGCGATAATTGAAATATTTGGAAAAGCAGATAACATTGATATGCTTATCAATACATCGAAAAGTAATACGTCATATGAAAGATTAGGTGCGCTTTTATGTTTACGGCGTGCCAATGCAGATATGCCTAGAGAAATAATGAAACAATATCTTTTTGATCCAAACTATACTAACCGACAGGTAGCACTTAAATGGATATCAGAAGATAGGCTAACTCAATTCAGAGACATTGTAGAGGAATCATTTGTAACACTAAATGATATTGATCAGAAAATATTTGATGCCTATATGGTAGCCTTCCAATATCTTGATGGGAAATGGGAACCAGTGACACCACGTGTTAATAAGGCTGCAAAGGTAACAGGCTGGGGAGACAAAGCCACGCCCCACTTTGCAGAAGGCGATGAAACGTGGGTAAAATACCCCTATAAGCGGCAACCTTTTTTATTGAAGGCCCTAAGGAATGATAATTTCAGTTCAAACTTAAAAGCAAGAGCACTATCATCCATGGATCCTTATCATACGGATTTAACGATTCCTTTCCTCATGGAATTATTTAATGAGGGTGCCGAGGATTTACAGATTGAAGTAACGAGAACCTTAAGCACAAGAATTACTGATGTCGAAGCCTGTAAAACAGTAGGAAACATTGCTAAAGATAAAAATCAAAATATTGAAACCAGACTTGAAGCACTGACCGGTCTAGGTAATAGTGCTGTTGTAAACGAAAGCAGTACAAATACATTACGTGAAATTCTTTCTGATGATCAAGAAGTAGACATTATTAGAAATGAAGCATTTAAAAATTATCAATCAGTATCTCCAGATATAAATATTGATCAAATTAATTTATCTTTAGAAAAAAGACCCACCTCATTAGATGAGTGGCGTAAATACGGACATGAGCAAGGAGATGAAAAATCTGGTGCCAGAATCTTTTATAGTGGTAGATATCAATGTGGCAGTTGCCATAGGATTGATGGCCGAGGAGGAATATATGGGCAGGATCTTTCTCGAATCGGATTGAACGCAAGTAAGGACAGGATCATTGAAAGCATATTACATCCAGGTGATATTATATCTCCAGAATACGTTGGATATAAGGTAACTACTGAAGAAGATGATATTTATGTGGGAAGAGAGGATAAAGATCATGATACTAAGTACCATTTATCAATGATTTTAGCAAATGGAGAAAGAAAAAGGATACTTTATGAAGAAATAGTAGAGCAAAAAATATTGGATCATTCCTTAATGCCTTCCGGATTATATGAAACAATGACAGGTGTAGAGTTTAGGGATTTAATACAATTTCTTTCTGAAAGAACCAGTACTAAAATCAACGCTAAACAGAAATGAAATATTTCTTGTACTGCCAACTCTGTTTAGAACTGAAAAAAGAAGGATAAGGACGATGACGGCTTTCCAAAAACCTTATCCATTCGTTTGTACAGTTGCAGTGGTTTTTTTATCGATAACGGTGTCGCAAGCCCAGGTTCAACCTGAGCCTCCCAATCCGCGTAGCCGCAGCGAGATTGAATCAGTACTAATCAAGGCACCCAAGATTTCCAGCGAGGATCTTCGTAACCTTCATATTGTCCTGCTTGCTAGCGAGAAGGATCATGGTATCAATGAGCACGACTATCCTCTCTGGCAGAAGAATTGGCAACTGCTCCTGGGTGGTCGGAAAGACGGCAGTGACGCGGCTCAGATCAATTTGTTTGGGTCCGCAAACAAGGTTGTTCCCAAGGATATGAAGGCGGGTGCACCTAACGTCAAGGTCACAACTGCCTGGGAATGGCCCTCCAAAAAGCAGTTCCATAATGCTGATCTGATTGTCGCATTTTCGGTTATCAACTGGAGCGAGGATAAGAATTCAGAACTGCATGAATTCTTGTCTCGCGGGGGCGGGTTTGTAACGATCCACATGAGCTGCGTTGTTCCCGAGGAGATAGGCCTTGATGACGAAGTTGCCAAATTGATTGGCCTAGACTGGAACTGGGATTACACGAGATGGCGCCATGGACCAATGAATCTCGATATCGCAAAACCCGACCATCCCATTTGCCTTGGTCTCCCCAAACAACTTTATTTTATGGACGAGGCCTATTGGCCCTTGCATGGAGACCGTTCGAAAGTTACCATTATCGCCACTTCGAAGGAGACCATAGGCACATTCAACATCCGCGATAAAGATGGAAATCATGTTTTCGATAAGTTGAAAGCCATCCAACAGAAATGGCCTGAAGAACCCACAAAGGATGAGCCAATGTTCTGGACATACGAATACGGAAAGGGAAGAGTCTATGGTTGCATCCTTGGACACTATACGTGGACTTTCGATGATCCCTATTTCCGCATACTTCTCCTACGGGGGATGGCATGGGCTACCGGGGAATCCCCCTATCGCTTCGATTCGCTCGTCTTACGGGGGGCAGGATTATGAGAGTATTCTTATGAAATTTGGAGTCAGCACATGGTTATGGACATCCCCTTTTGATGGGGAATCAATGTTTTTGTTTAAAAAAATAAAAGAAATGGGTTTTGATACCATTGAAATTCCCGTTGAGGATCCGCAGCTGATTGAAATCAAAACATTGAAAGAATTTAAAAATAAAAATGACCTTAATGTAACTATCTGCGGTGCTTTTGGTCCGGGAAGAGATCTTACCCATAACGACCCTCTAGTTGTTCAAACTTGTATGAATTACATTAAAGATTGTCTAGATATTGCTGCTGAATTGGGTTGTACCTTTTTTGCGGGCCCAATGTATTCCGAAGTTGGAAAAGCCAGAATGATTCCAATTGAACAAAGAGAATTAGAATGGGACAGGGCCGTTTCTAATCTTCGGAATGTATGTGTTATGGCAGATGACAAAGGTCTTGATATCGCTATTGAACCCCTTAATCGGTTTGAATCAGATTTGATAAATAACGCTAGGGATGTAAAGAAATTAATCAAGGACATTAACCATCCCCGTGCTAAAATTTGTTTAGATGGATTTCACATGGCAATTGAAGAACAAAATATACTTCAGGCCATTATTACCGCAGGTAAAGATTTAATACATGTTCAAGTGTCTGAAAATTACCGGGGCACACCCGGTACTGGCACTACCAACTGGAATGATATTAAAATGGGTCTTGAGCAAATCAATTATCAGGGGAATATTGTGATAGAAAGTTTTACCCCGGACAATAAAAATTTAGCCGAAGCGGTATGTATCTGGAAGCCGCTGGCTGAATCCCAAGACAAATTTGCACAGGATGGTTTAAACTTTCTTAAAAAATTATTTGACTGAAATAAAGTAGTTGAACTAAAATCGAATAAAAATGAAGTACTTATTATTATTAATTGTTTTTGCGCCCTTGTTGTTATCAGCTCAGTGCGATAAGGGGACAATTATTGCATCAAATGATATTGGCATTGTTGAAACTGAAAGCGGTAAAGTAAGGGGATATATTGAAGACGGTATATATACCTACAAAGGGATTCCTTATGCCTATGCAGAAAGATTTATGAAACCCGGCCCTGCCAAACCATGGGAAGATGTAAGGTTTATGGGTTATTACGGAGCAACTGCCCCACTTGACCTTGAAGCCATTAAAGCACGTGGAAACGGAGCAGGAATGTTTGCCATGAAAAACGATTGGGGCTATCCTCACGAAGATTGTCAGTCGTTGAATATTTGGACACCAAATATTAATGATAATAAAAAACGTCCGGTAATTTTTTGGATTCATGGCGGGGGGTATGAGTATGGCTCATCGCATGAACTACCATTCTATGATGGAAAAAATCTTAGCAAAAAGGGCGACGTGGTTTATGTATCTGTTAACCACAGGTTGAATATTCTTGGTTTTCTTGATTTGTCGCAGTATGGTGAAAAATATAAATACTCAGCTAATGTTGGTTTACTTGATTTGGTAGCTTCGCTAAAGTGGGTAAAAAATAGCATTGCCAACTTTGGTGGCGATCCTGATAATATAACAGTATTTGGACAGTCAGGCGGAGGCGGTAAAATTACAGCATTACTTAATTCACCGGTTGCCGACGGTTTATTCCAACAGGCTATTGTAATGAGCGGCAGTTTTGCCCAACAATATCAAACCCCCAAAATGGCCCAAAAAGTTTCTTCAAAGGTGTTGAAAGAATTAGATATTAAAGAATCAAAAGTTGATGAGATTCAGAAAGTTCCGTATGATGTATTGTTACGTGCCGGGAAACGTGCACTGGCAGCCATTGCTGAAGAGGCAAAAGCCAAGGGCGAAGCATTTCCAAGATTGGGATGGGGGCCTGTTGCTGATGATTATTTCTTGCCATATCCTATGTTTGGGAAAGAAGTCCTTAAGCAGGTTGATGATGTAAATATTATAATTGGAACTACCAAAACAGAATTTGCTGTTATGGCTGCAATGATGACCGGAGAAGATATGGAAGCAACAAAATCAGCCCTTAAAATGCGTTACAAAGATAAGGCTGATACCTACATGGAAGCGGTAAGAAAGGCTTATCCTGACACTAAAAAAGCTTCTGATTATATGGCAATTGATTTAATGTTCAGGCCCGGTGCTATCAGAGATGCCAATAAACTTGTTAAAGGCGGCCACAAAAATACTTATATGTATGTATTTACTTGGGAATCGCCGATAAACGACGGTGGTTTTAAGTCAATGCACTGTATGGAGTTGCCATTTGTATTCAATAATATCGAACTTGGTAGAGAAATGACCGGAGGAGGAGAAGAGGCATATAAATTGGCCGATATTGTAAGTGGGGCATGGATAAATTTTGCACGTTTTGGAAACCCAAGTGCAAAAGGATTGCCAACATGGCCCAAATATACAAAAGAAGGAGCAACAATGATTCTGGATGTAGATAGCGAGGTGAAGTATCATTTCGATAAAGAGCTGATGGAAATAGCAATGCCGGATTTAATGTCTTCCTATTAATGTTTTACACATTATTAAGTTGAAATGAAAAGTATATTTAGTTTAATGTTATTCCTGTGTGTTTGCCTGTTGGTAAATGCACAGGAAATAAGCTATCAGCTAAAAACTGAGGTTCCATATTACGAGGAAGAGCTGATTGCAGGGGATAGTTATAAAAAGGAAAGGTGTGTATTGGATATTTATTATCCTGAGAACAGTTCTGACTTTTCTACTATTGTATGGTTTCATGGAGGTGGTTTAGTTGGTGGCGAAAAAGAAATCCCTGAAAGGCTAAAGGAACAAGGCATTTGTGTGATAGGCGTAAATTATCGTCTTGCCCCAAAAGTAAAAACAACAGAATGTATAACAGATGCTGCCGCTGCTGTGGCATGGGCTTTAAAAAATATTGCTGCATATGGTGGTAACCCTGATTTAGTTTTTATATCGGGGCATTCGGCAGGAGGTTACTTAGCCAGTATGGTAGGTTTGGATAAAAACTATCTTGAAATCTTTGATGTAGATGCCAACCGTATTGCTGGACTGATTCCGTTTAGTGGACATACAATTACCCATTTTACCGCACGGAAAGAAATTGGTATCGAAGGAACACAACCTTTGATTAACAATATGGCTCCCCTTTTTCATATCAGAAAAGATGCACCACCACTACTGCTAATTACAGGCGACAGGGAAATGGAAATGTTAGGGCGCTATGAAGAAAATGCTTATATGATGCGTATGATGAAAGTTATAGGACATAAGGATACACGCATTTATGAAATTGATGGTTACGGACATATGATGGTAGAGCCTGCATTGCCATTATTAATATATGAAATCAGGAGGATAGAAAAACTTCGAAAAGAAAACTAACGTGAATTGTTAGGTAAGTCCAATAGTGAGCTAATGACTTTTTTAGCTTGATAAACAATAATTACTAATTAAAAATGAAAAAACTATTATTTATTTCAATAGCTGTTCTGGTTTTTGGGGCATTATTTACAAATGCTCAAAACAGAAAAGGAATTATTAAGGCCTCTTCAACAGATGCCATAGTAGAAACTAGCTCTGGTACCGTTGCCGGTTATCAGGAGGATAATATTTATGTATTTAAGGGACTGCCATATGCACAGGCTGAACGGTTTATGCCGGCAGAACCTGCCAAATGGGAGGGTGTTCGCTCCACTAGAAGTCATGGTCCTGTATGTCCTCAGAATTTCTGGTGGCAAAGAAGTAATGACGCAAGTACCTTTATGAATCAATTTCCACCGACTTGGCAAGATGAGGACTGCATGCGTATGAATATCTGGACCCAGGGTTTAGGCGACGGAAAAAAACGGCCAGTTATGTTTTATATCCATGGCGGTGGTTACGTTAACGGCTCTGGCCATGAAATGCCAAGATATGACGGAATGAATATGGCGATAAAGGGTGATGTTGTCGCCATTACGGTTAACCACAGGCTAAATATCCTTGGTTTCCTCGATTTGTCGGAATATGGCGAAGAATATAAGTTATCAGCTAATAATGGCATACTGGATTTAGTTGCCGGGTTGCAGTGGGTCCGTGACAATATTGAAAAATTTGGGGGAGATCCCAATAACGTAACCATCTATGGCCAATCAGGTGGCGGTGGAAAAGTAACTGCCCTATTGGCATCTCCATATGCCAAAGGACTATTCCATAAAGCCATTGTTCAAAGTGGATCTTTACTTACGGTTGGAGAAAGTAAACAGTCAAAACTCGTTGCTAAAAAATTGTTTGAGGTGCTAAACCTTGAAGATGGAGATATTGAGGGACTGAGAAAGCTTAGCTGGAAAGAACTTGACAAAGCAGGTTCACAGGCTCTTAAGGAAATGGGTGAAGGAGGCATGAGAAGCGGATGGGGACCTAAAATGGATGGAGATTTTCTGCCTACCCAACCTTTCTCTCCTACAGCTCCTGAAATCTCTAAAGATATACCACTTATGGTCGGTTCAACCGCGCACGAATTTGCAATGAGTGGCTATATACCGAATGCCAAAAATATGAGCATTGATGAGATAAAAAAGTTATTGAAGAGAACTTATGGTGACAATACCGATAAATATATCGAAATATTTGCAAAGACTCATCCCGATTATAAACCAATTGATTTATTGGACGTTGATGTCAGGTTCAGGCCAGGTGTAATTAAGCAGGCAGACCTGAAAGCAGAACAAAATGGGGCTCCGGTGTACAGGTATCTTTTCACATGGGAATCACCTCTAATGGATAGTTCAATGCGATCAAGCCACAACCTTGATATTCCATTTTTGATGAATAATGCCTACAATAGCCGTCATCTCTTAGGTGGTGGAGAAGAGACTTATATTTTGGCAGACCGAATGAGCAGTGCATGGTTGTCGTTTGCAAAAACAGGAAATCCGAATAACCCGGATTTACCGATTGAATGGGAACCGTATACTATGGAGAAAGGGGCTACTATCATTTTCAATAATGACCTGGAGATAAAATATAATCACGATAGGGAATTAATTGAATTTGTTAACAAAATCGGCAAAGGAGGTTTCTAGACATAATTCTTAGTAATATGAGAAACCTGATACTATCGGTTTTTATTACAGGGTGTATACTTGCGTGTATATCCTGTAATAAAACTAATACAATAATACCGGAGGACCATGGGCTCTCCTCGGATACACTGGCTTTGCTGGATAAAAGGATGGAGGTTGTGTTAAATAAAAATTTAAAAACTTTAATGCACTTGATATGAAGGTGAATGTGATCAATATGAAGATATTATGCGTCTTAAGCCCAGGTCACCCGGGGTTTTTTGTTTATAGACATTTAGGACTGGCGGCACTTACATTTAATCTGCCATAGGGCGTAGTTTATGTTTACGCTAATCTTGAAAAAAAAATACAAAGGTAAATGAAATGAAATTATTTAACTGCAAGATAATCTTGCCTTTAGCTTTTCTATTAATTGTAGGTTGTAGCAAATCAACAGATGCTAAACTTCCAATTACATCAAGCAGTGAGGCAGCAAAAGAATTATATAAAAAAGCATGGTATTACTGGGATCAAGGTGATGGTTTAAAAGGATGGGAATTAATGGAAGAGGCTCTTTCTCTAGACCCTGACTTTATTCTGGCTAATTTGTATGTCCCAACAACCGATCCTAATAAATGGAAAGAATATAAAGATAGGGCTAAAGAAAACAGTAAAAATGGTAATGATTATGAAAAGCTAGCAGTTAAAATGTGGGTTGCGGGACGTGAAAGCCGCTCAATGGATTATATTAATTTATGTAAAGAGCTTGTATCAAAATATCCAAGCAGCTCACAATCCTATGTTATACTTGGTGATGCCTATACTGGAGTAAAAGATTTTGACAATGCTATTGCTAATTATGAAAAAGCATTGGATATCAATTCCAGTCAGTATTTAGCCTGGACAGGTTTGGTTAAACATCAAGTCACCGTGGGTGGCAATACAATGCTACCTAAGAACAAACAATCAAAAAAGCTTGCGCTCAAATATGCAGATGGTTTAGTAAAAACAAGACCTGAGGCACCATTTTCATACCAAATAAAAGGTAATATTGAGCGTCAATATAGTGATATGGAAGCAGCTCGCGTACAGTACAAAAAAATGATTGAAGTCGCAGAAAAAACAAAGTCAACATCGCTAGGTGCAGGCTATAACTTAGTTGCTCATACTTATCTTTTTAGTGGCGATTACCAAAAATCTAGAGAAAACTATGAAATGGCGGCTATTCGTTCACCATCGAAGTCTTCCTGAACATTTTGTGCCCAAAGAAAACTAGTAAACATGAAACATAGGATTATCAATAGTTTTTTAATTTCATTATCCTCTATTTGAGCCAGAGGCGTTTCATACAGGAAATTACACAGAAATTTTAAGAGCCGATATGTAAAAAGGTGTGAGCCTGTCCTTGGTATAAACAAAAAAGCCCCGTTTTATTTCGGGGCTTTTTTGTTTGTGGGAGGATGGGTAGATTTACTCCTTGAGAAATATAGAAAACAAATAAATAAATAGATTATGGATTCTGAATCACGAAAAAATGCTGTCAAAGATTTTTTACAACGTTGTCTAGATTATGCCCATGAAACAATTGCAAAAAAAACTGAATCTGGCGATGATTCCGAAGGGTTAGATAAATGGATTGCTTACAGAGATTATACTCAATTCGCCCTAGATGAAGTAGAAACGGGGGATTTAGATCACTGGTTTCCCAATGAATAATCAAACATTTTAATCTATTTCTCAAAAATTATTGATCAGCTGGTGAATTTAAAAGATTAAGGTATAGTACTCTATGGAAATAACACGTCAGTCGGCTCTTTTCTTCATTGTCGTCTTTGGGCCACTGGTTCTTCTATCATACATTTATGGTGTTTCCCGAACAGATAGGCCCCAAGACCTCTGGGGGGGGATTCCGTTGTCCTGGCAGACCTATATTATTCCATTCATGTTTATAGCTGCCGCAGGGTTTCTGATTTATTGGTGGACAATCTTCTTCAAGCTTGATCACAATACATTCTCTGCGTTGCGGTGGCCCTGGGGATCTTCTGACGGTAAAGGAGCTAACAGAATTCTTCTGGCATATTGCTTAATCCTTATTCCTTCAGCATTGTGGCTGGAAAGCACCCTGTTCCATCTTTCAAATAATTATAGCTGGACTCCGGTTTTAGTCATAGGAATATTAGTCCTGGTTGCTATTGGAAATATCATGATTGGATTTCTCGCTTACGGGGCCTATCAGGATGGGGTCAAGGGATCCGGGATGATGATAACAGGAGCAGTAATGCTGGGGATACAATGCATTGTTAA
>MPLX02269650.1_pt1 | contig 15336 bp, 28 predicted proteins | sample 1617341 | NCBI WGS metagenome assembly MPLX02 (sample SAMN05944804, study PRJNA350692) | marine metagenome | biome: marine; feature: ODZ; material: water; isolation source: 120 m water sample filtered on 0.2 um supor filter | place: Pacific Ocean | collected 2012-04-08 | depth 120m m | reverse complement strand
CCGAATCAGAACCAGAGGAGGAAGCTGAATCAGAGGATGGGTGATCTGCTACGCAGAAATTCTTGCCACAGGCCGGTGTAAAGCCCATCGGTCCTGCCTGATTTCTGATATAGCATCTCCATGAATCGAGCCTTGTTATGTTCAGCTATTGGATCCCAGTTCTGGAGATAATCGGTCTGCATCAGGTGTTGATCGTGCCTATCCAGAATAGGGGAAGCCTCACTAGGTCAATGGTCATTTCACCGCTACCCTCTGATTGATTCATTATTACCTATGACTACCGCTCCCTGCACCAAGCCTCAGCTGATCGAAGCCGTTAACTCCTTTGGTAAGGCGATGCAGGTGCAAGATCCAAAACTCATGCAGTTTGCAGCTAAAGAGCTGAACGATCTCATGGATACACTGAACTTTAGTATTGAATCAGTTCTAACTGACGATGAAGTATCAGACTGAATTACTGATCTTTGATCTAAAATCAATCCGTGATCGTATAAGTCTTATTAGACTAAGATACGCTGAGCATTTATCAGTGGATGATGCTGCTTTTTATCTCCAGGTGGAGGAGAAGTTAGAATCGAATATCCAAGCGTTGAAGTAATTTCCTTGTGGTTAACTTAATGCAAGAGTTACTTCAGCGTTTCTTCTCTTTACCAGTCCTGCAAGCTTTTTACTACCGTTAACACCACCCCTTACCCATTTAGGGAATTCCTCTCTAAAGCACAATGCTTTATCCTCTAGATTATTAATACGCTTACGGAATGTTGATGCCTGTAATGCACCAGCGCCTATGTTAAAGGTAAAGCTAACGATTGCATCGAATTCATTTTGGGTTAATGGTACTTCAATTAATCGATGAACACTAGATTCAAACCTTGATAGATCAAATCTTAGGGCCATATCAGCTTGTTCCCTTGTGATCCGATCACCTTGGTTAACCCCTTTTGTATGGCCATAACCTATTGTCCAGGGATCTCCACCAGTACCAGGATCAGGGTAGGCGTCTAATCTTAGCCCTTCAAAATTCTTGATCAGGTTTACTCCAGCATCAGAAGTTATCATCAGACTGGTAGTTTTAAGTTCTCTGACCTTTGGCCCTGCTCTGTATCTCCATCCGAATTCTTCGATCGCATCTGGGTGGATATTTTCTTGTAACCACTCAAAGGCTTCCTTTTGCCAGGGCTCATTATCAAACCATTTTGCAGCATCTACTAACCGGATAGGGTTAGCCATAATGATCAAGCATCCTTGATATCATCTTATCTAGGTCTGCATTTTAAGGCCCAGCCATCATGATCGTTAGCAACGGACCATCGGGGTAACCAGAATTTATAAGGGTAACAGACGTTTTTTGCTTCTTTGTGATCTAGGTATAGACCATTCTGTGCATCAAAATTTCCGAAGGGATCATTAAATATAAAACCATTTGAATTATGGCCCAGAGCTACCGCATAATGCCCACCAGAAGAAGGGTTTAAATACGATCCATGATGCAGGAAACCTACAGCTACCGGATAACCCTTGTTAATTTCTTCTCTTAGTTCATTTTCACCACCAGTCTGGACGAATTCAGCATCGAGCCCGAAGTAGTTTAATGTTCTGATCTGAGCTGATACTTCAGTTGAATCACCGAATTTAGGACGGATAGCATGGTATTCATTCTCAGTTTTGATAGCTCCATGGAAGGCAGCGATCATGGCACAGGACGTTGAGAAGCATTCACGGTATCCCTGTGTCGATGGATTATCCAGCTGGAAAAAATAGGGTACATCTATAGGGTTATTTATCCTTGGCAACGGTGGCTTCTCTCTAAACTTACTAATCCAAGAGGTTGTATCATTTAGCAGGCTTTCAGGCATCTGGGAGTATAGTATCCGCTGAATAGCTTCTACCTGTTGAGGTTCTCCTGAGTAATATTTAAAGAAGTTCGAGAGACCTTCTGGAGTAAGTGTGGTCATTAGCATTGCACTACTCTTTATTCTATTGATAACTGCACCTTAGTCTGATTTATCGGATAGATGATGTGAAAGGGTCAAGGATCCACCGGGGCGTGTTGATTCATCGTTTAATCGTCGAGCATTGAGATATTTGATAAAACCGCTTTGATCGGTCTTGAGGCCGCCGTAGTTCACGTCATTGAGCCTGTCACGCCGTCTGTTCTCTCTTCTGACCCGTTGCCGCTCGGTGCTGGATTGAATTGCCATGTATGGCGGATAGCTGTTGGAAATTGTATCGTCTGGGCAGAAGGCCCACCAGCACTGCTGTCTACTGAGTAATTAGTGAGAGTTCTTCCTAAAGAACTTGCTTTAATTACCATGGCTGAGTTAAGGTGTTGCAATGGATCTCGGCTATTGCAGGGTCAGCACGACTGACTCACACCAAGACACGTCGATCACGGCTCAGGCCGAGCAGCTCAAGGCTGCTGGTTGTATCAGGGTCATCAGTGAACGCAAATCTGCTTACAAGGATCATGTGCGGCCCGGTTGGGAACTCTGTAAAGAGTTGATATCCAGTGGACAGGTGCGTAGGTTTTGCATCGTCTCGCTCTCCAGGGGGTCGAGAAGGCAGGAAAATGCTGCAATGTCCGAACTCTGTTCAGAGCATGGGGTCATTTTTGAATGCTTAACGGGTGGTCCTGTTGATGTATCGCAGCCTGAAGGGTTCCTGAACGTCGGAATTCAAGACACGATCAATCGATTCGATAGCCTGATTAAATCCAAACGAGTTCAACAGGGGAGGGAAGCACGGCAACGGGCAGGTGCTACTGCCTATGGCAAATGTCCCTATGGCTATCGATACAGTGGTTCAAAACCAGAACCAGATCCGAAAAGCTGGAAGGCTGCCAGATTATTATGGGAACGCTTAAGAGATGAAGAATTTAGTCCGTTACCTGTTATCAGAAAATATAAATACCCATTTAGTAGAACTGGTTTGTACAAATGGCTAAGGAATCCAATTTTGAAAGGATCTCCAGCTTATGCTCCACACATATCAGTGGAACCACTTGTTACCCATGAAGAATTTGAGTATTGTCGCAATGTTCTAGAAAGCAGGGCAATTAACAAGACCCGTGCCGTTAAAAATACTCGCCTATTCAGTGGACTGCTTACCTGTGAGTCGTGCCAGCGTAAATTAAATGTAGAAGGTCGTAGTCGTATGTCAAAGAATGGTCGTAGGTATAAATGTATGCGAATTCCTTGTAAATATTATGGTAAGGGCATTAGCGAGAACTTTGTCAGATCTCAGGCAATTGATATTCTGAGAGAGAATGTTGACAAGATGGTGGCCATTGTCCAGACAACCACGCAGCCCAAGCATTTTCAACTGACTGAGGATCAAAAAGCTGCACAGCAGTTACTGGATCGTGCCCTGGCTCTAAAAGCTGACGGTATCGATGTGTCAAATAAATCAATTGCAGATCTCAAGCGAAGATTATTACCGGCTGATGCGCCGGCTTTGCCGAACTGGGATGGATTTGCTGAGATGATCAGGTTCCCCGGTCTCCTCGAAAAAGCCAGCGACAAAGAACTCAGGGCAATATTCTTTGAGTTGATCAGTGAGTTTATCTATGTTGGGAATACTACTGAGATCAAGATCAGGATCCAAGATTGCCCTGACTGCTATTCTTAAAATAGCTTCTTTAGCGTTCATTTCTCTACCTCCTTCATCCTTTCTTCTTGACGATGTACCGCCGCAGTAATGTTATACCAAGATGAAGCAGCGGATTCAATCTTTTCGATATTTACTCTAAAATCATCCCAGATCTCTTCCCTGATCTCATACGTTGTAAATCTCTCATTACAAGAACAACATTGCCTTCTCCTTCTGATTACATTATCAAAGGGCAATTTATTCATGAGTCTTCTCCTTCTCCTTGAATCACCAAACCATCTATTTGTTAGGCTAGATAAAGCTGATAACCTTGTTTCCATTACATCGGAACTTAGGTGTGGACATAGGCGTTTATCTGTTTTCATTCTTCCATCTCAAGTTTTAAACTAAGTTGTTCGAGCTTCTCTGGTATCTCATCAATACTCTCTACAGTAATCCCTTCATCTTCTATTGCATCCATTAGGTAAATCCAATCGTAGCCATCCATCTCATTACCAGGGATAAACTCTAAACGATTAGAAGATTCAACTCCTGTATCACTCATCCTGGTGGGTAGATCTAAACTCGATACACCACGAACATGCTGTAGATAATTGTGCATTGAATTTGCGGTGCAACCACACCTCTCCGCCATCTCATCAATTGAGGGGAATCGTCCATGTTCGTCTTTAAAATCTGGGATGAAGTGGCTCATTTTGGAAATTGCATCTAAACCGTTGACAGGTAATCGAATGGAACGATCAAACGTATGGATGGAGCGGGTGATGCCCTGACGAATCCACCAGTACGCATAGGTTGAAAATTTGTAGCCACGGGTTGGATCGAACTTCTCAACAGCTCTCGATAATCCGATCGATCCCTCCTGAATCAGATCCAGTAGCTCCAGCCGTTGGAGGTTTGCTTTGAGATATTTTTTGGCCAGATTTACAACTAGCCGGAGGTTGGCTTCTACCATCCTTCGATGGGCCTTCTCCCCCCGGCGAATTGTTGACCGTTGAGCAATGGTAATGGGCTGATCCATTTCTAGACCAGCCTGTGTCTCTAGCTTGGCTTGTACTGCTCTGGCCAGAATCAACTCCTCATCAGCTGTTAGCAGCGGTGTCCTACCGATCCGATTGAGATACCAGCCAAGGCCGTCCTTATTTTTTTCACCATGCTGCATCATCAGATGGAGTAGAAGCGGCTTTGGGTCTCGCTGGAAGAGTGAAGTCAGATACATTTAACTCCAGATTTGACCCTTGTGTACCGTCGCGTTTTGCGAAAGTCACCAGCTTTGCAGATCCAGATACTGCAACCTGATCTCCTTTTTTCATATAATTCATTGCTGCCTGTCCACGCTTCCCCCAGATGGAGCATTTGATCCAGGTCGAGTCGTCTTTGCCAGTTTTGGCAGCTATCGAAAATTCAGTAACGGTTGAACCACCAGCATCCTTTTGTTCAGGGTTGCGGCCAAGGTTTCCGACTGCTGTGAGATTGATCATGATTTTGTTTTGGAGAAGAAGAAATCGAGAATGGTCTGAAGCGCACGGCTTTGTGAGAATCCATGCTTGTGGCGGTAAGCCTCAAAATCAGCGTACTGATCTGGGATTTTTGCTGATATCCGAAAGCGGTTGCGCCATTCTTGAGATGGAACACCGTCCGGGCTTAGCTCAGGGGATCGACGTTTTCTAATGGTCATCAGGGGCAATGTTTGGTAGTTCAACCTGACCGTGCCGATGTGGTGGATCATTAAAATAATGAACCGGCAGGTTTTCGTTAATCCTCTGATTTAATGGCCGAAGTAATATCAGGCAATTTTTAATCGTTGTTGCTTCTGCCTTGATGTCACAATGCTTATAGATTTGACCTTCACCAAAACACCGTTCAGAGGCATCTTTTAGTTGATCCAAAGCATCTTCAAGAGAACAGATTGCGAAGTCCACTGATGTTGTCATGAGTTTCCGTCTTCTATTTTCATGGTGAATGCACGGCAATAATCCGCGTGTTGATTTTCAGTAATGCAGTCTCTGATACTGGCATCCCCGGTATTGAATTTCTTTTTGAATCCAGCTAAGAATTCTTTAAATTCCTTGGGGAATGATTTAGACATTTCAGTGATTAGCCCAATGATCTCCTGCCGATGGTTGTCTGGGATTGGATCGCCCGGTTGTTGAGCGATTGGCGGTTGTGCTTCTGGTTGTGGCGCTGCGCAGGCCTGTGGTTGCGTATTGGTAACGGGTTCAGGCAAAGGGCAGGGATTGGATGCTGGTGTGTGCTCAGAGGGGGGGAGCCCCTGGTGAACAGCATCCTCATGGGCGAGTCCAGCTGCATCCAATTCATCAGCACTGGCGATACCAGATAGGCAATCAGCAAAACCCCGTCTTAGTGCCAGTGTTGTGGCACATTTAGCAATCATTACCTCTGGATAGTTTTTCCATATTGGCGAAGTTTGCTTATAAGACTCGAACCTGCAGGATGCAGTAAAAGGTCTGCTGCAGCCCTTTCGATACACTTTTGCAATGCAAGCCGTTGGGGGTTTTTTATTATCGAGCCAGACTTCAGATCCATTACCGTCAGGTCCGAAATAGAGGATGTCAATTCCATCAAGTTCTTTTGTTTGATTAGCTAGTTTTAGGAATCCATCGATTCCAGTCTGGATAGTCATTTTATCGCCACGTTTTACAGCATAGATCTCATTGCTTAGAGGATCTAAACCTTTTGATGTAGCGACTGATTCAAATAATGCTTGATCTGAGGCTTCTAGTCCAGGGAATTTCTTTCTAAAAACAAGTTTTCGCTTGTCTTCATTCCATTTTTGATTTGAATCCATTAGAGATTTGTAGAGCGTAGGGCGTGTTGGGCTGCATCACAGCCTGATATCCATTGTTGAAGCATTCCCCTATCGTCTTCTGTAAACAAGGGAGAGAAATGTTCAATCAGAGAAGTTGCTTTGGCCTTGGCAGCACTGAGTCCTTCGTCAATAAGATCAATGTCAGATGCGATGGATTTGAGAAGATCGTTCCGCTGGAGGCGTTCGAGGTTGCTGTTCGGTGGATCCATTGCCGGTTGCGGATACACCATTATTAGTCCATGAAGGTCTACTTTGGCAAGGGGGTCAATATTGTCTTAGGCGATACAAGAGACTAGTGACGATGGGTCGATCATATCTCGATACTGTGTGGTCAACCCTTGGTGTTACTGGTGTTTCGCCGATGGCTGCTCATGCTCATACGCAGTACCGCATCAACGCAGGGCATTGGTTGTGTATCAAATGTACTAAAAAAATCCTGAACAATGCAGAAATTGCATGGCTTTATTAGGTGGATTAGGGAAGAATTGCCCCCTTTGACCTGAAGTTTTGTAAATCAGGCGATCTCTCCCAAGCCGGCTTCCAGTTGGGATCCAAAGCGTTTCACGTCCTCGATATCAGCTGTCTCCAATCCTGACAGGATCGCCCTGGCCCGTTCCCGATGGCTTTTATCAAGGTGGCTGGCCACAATATCGAAACCCTCCTTACGGTCCATCATTTGCTCCAGGCAGCCCTGCTTAAATTGCTCCACCCATTGATCAGAGGTTTTCTTTGCGTCCTCAGGGGACATTTCGATAACGAGATAGATGGGGTTTATCTCCTGTTCCCCGATGAAAATCGCATAAAAATCAGTCGCGGTCGCCACTCGACCATCAATAGTCAGAAAAGGGTCTGCCGCTTGTATCTGATCTCGTAACCGCGAGCTTCTGATTTTTTTTAAGTCCCCATCAGCGATGAAGGCATTACAGGTTGCTTTTCCGACTTGATATAGAGCACGAGGATCGAGCGTTCCGGCGATCTCCTGGCAGATCTGAGAATTCCATGGTCCTGGGGTTCCGATCTCTACAGCGAGGTTATGGAGGGTCTGCTGAGAGAAATTATTGATCCGCAGGAAATTGTGCATGGCGATACCATTCCGCTTTCGGAATTCCTGCTGTTCAGGAGAAATGCTTCCTTTGCCAGGGCTGGCCATTGGGGTGATTTTTAGGGTTGTGGGTTGACTCGTGTCACCCTAACGGCTTTGGCGGAGTAATGTCACCCCCGATACGAAAGGTTGACCTTGCGTAATGGTGTGTTGCGCCCACGGCTCCATAACGGCAGCCAGCAGTAGACGTCAATAAATAATGGCCGGGCCCACACTCAGGGCTTACAGACAGAACCCCCTGCAGACTTTCCCGTCACCCACAACGGTCTTGTATGGTCTACAGAAACCCGGCCACCCTCATCAGGAGAGCGTTACTTCCCTCTCTTTGATCAATCTCCTCGCTGCTGCACTCATCCGTGTCGGCGGCAATACCTCATACATCGGTGCTCCCATCTCAAATTTATAAAGCGTCCTTCTCTTGGCAGTCACAGTATCATCAATGACCTGCAACAATGCAGATAACCTGGCCCGACTCTTATCAATTGTTACTGATTTATCAACAGCAAAGATGCCATCATATTTAGTCTCATACCGTTGCTTCTGTAAAATCTTATGCAATGCATAAACTGGTGTTCCTGATTCCAACCCGATAAAAGTCGTGATCGGTGTAAATACTAATTCCCATAGAATCTCAACAGGGATGCCGGTTTTCAATGAATAGATCGTCAACGATGCCCCGATGATAGAACCCAGCTTTTTGACCTGTTTCCTGAATCTTTGCTCTGCTCTGCATCCATCATGAAGAGTTTTGTAAATCGGCTCTAGCGTCACAGGTGACAGGCCCTGTGCCCAGTTCACTAATTCAGCACTGGTAATTTGCGCCGTTGCTTTCCACCAAGTCAGCTCATCAAAAGCTATATGATAAAGAAATACTTGTCGCGCAATTGCAGCAACATTATAATTCCCTAAACTCGCAATAGTGAATACATCATAACCATTTCTGGTCTTGCCCTGGTCGATATAAGCGAAGTCCTCTTCCTTCGCACCATTGAAAATCATCATCTCAACTGGTTTGTTAAGCATGACAATTGCATGTAACCTGTGCTGTCCATCGACAAGCAAGCCGTCTTTTGTTGTTGCAATAATGTTCTGATGCGTCGGCTTCCAGGCGTCACTGCCCATAGCAACAGCATATCTTTTGACGTTGGACTTATACAATTTCCGGTTGATTGGATTTTTCTCCAAAAGCTTCTTTGCATGATCTGGAGTGATGCTGATGACTTTGAAGTCTTTGATGTTCATGGTTTAATCCTGAATGGTGATTTTGGTATGCTTGATATTGTCCAGAATTGAGAGCTTTTGATCCAGCTCTTTTGATAACCTCCCAAGACGGGCTGAAATCGTTCGCCGGACTCCCTCAAATGTGGAAAATCCTGGTGCAATCTCATCTAGATCCTCTTTCCAGATCTTTTCGTATGCAGCCCATCGGGCCAGCATCATTCCATGATCTTTAGCGAAATCATCCACCAGATTGTTATTGATCACGGTTAAGTGAGTTTCAATCAATTGGATATAATCAGCGATGAAAGAGATTCGATCCAGATATCGTTTTTGGTGCAGTTTCAACAGAGCGTGTTCACTCGTGCCGGATGTTTTGATCCGCTGCAGGGATGGTGAGAGGTTGGTGGTGCCTCTTTTCCAGTCGGTTGGTGGATCAATGACCTTCCGTGATTTGGCGACTTCTTTTGATCGCTTGAGGATGTAGGACACGCCGGACTGGGAAATTTGATATTCCGTTGCCAGGCTGCCTTGTTTTTCTCCCTTATGGATGCGAGCGACCAGTTCTTTTTTCTGCTCCGGGGTGAGTCGTGGATGTCCGTTTTTGAATGGTGGTGGTTTTTGGTTCAAATATGATTCCGGCAGGGGCCGGGCGCAGGAGCTTTGGGTCTTTCTGAGGGGGGCTGGCACCCCCTTCATGCAAAAACATTACCAAAATCATTATGGATGCGCAACCAGCTTTGGAGGAATTACTGCAGTTGAGCTGTAGTCCAGCTGTAGTAAGCCGTTGCTCATCGGTAATTTTGCTGTAGTGTTGCTGACGTGGGACTGCATTTTTTATGACGGCAAGAGTCGATTTGGATGACCAGCTCATGGAGAGAGTGAATGCCCTACGGCCCAGATACCTGTCCACGACTGCGATTATCTACATGATGATCGATTGGGCTATTGACAGGGGGTTTACACTGGGAACTGAGTGCAGGGAAGTTCCCTCTAATGTTGTTATTAGTTCTCTCTCTAGTGGTAGTTCCTCTATAGAAGAATTAAAACAAACAACTATTGTTGCAAATTCAAAAAAATCAGAGTTGACCCAAGTTGAGGGTTACGCAACAGTTTGTAATGATCCCGTTGAGGAGCAGGTTCACGTTCCTGCCAAAAAGACCAGAAAGAAGCGGGCTGTCCCGATCGAATACTCCCCCGAGTTCGAGCAGTTCTGGTCCGTTTATCTCAGTTGCCCCGTAAAAGCCTCTGGACAGTCGAAGAGGGTTGCGTATGCCCAATGGGTCCAGACCATCCCTGATACCCCGCCAGAGAGGCTTGTAGAGGCCGCTCAGAGAGCTGTGGACCTTGCACTGTCACTCACAGCTAAAGGAGAGTTCGTTTCACCCCTTCCTGACTGCTTCCGCTGGTTGCGAGATGGTCTGTTCGAGGTTTTGCTAAATCCCATTGCCGTTGCGCAACCATTACCCCCTGCAGAGTCCTCCCATCCAGCTCAGAAAGTTTTCAAAGCTTCCGATCAATCCTGGCCCGATATCCCCGGCCCTGATCTCCTCAAAACCCTTTCATCTGATCAAGGAGCTGACTGGTAATGCAACGTTCATTTGATCCTTCTGCTGTAAGGCTAATCCTCCGCCGACTTATCGCTTCTCATGAAAACATCACCATCGAAACCTTCGATCAACCTCCCCCCGGTTGGTTCCTTACTGATAAAGATTGCAAAAAAAATAATCCACTAATTCCACGTCCTCCCTACCGCAATCTCCTAAGAGATGGAAATCCCCAGCCCACAGTTGAATTCACGAATCCCCGCGATTTTGATTCCAAAACTGGATTATCTTCAATTCAAAGAGGAGAACCACAAATATCGAGCATTGATCGATGGGACATGGAGATTCCTCCCACACAGCATCAGCAAAATTGCGAACTCAATGACCCAGAAAGATCTAGACATGATCAAAACGAACCCGAAGTTCTCTGGTAGTGCTCAACGTGGCACTGATATCCATCTAGATATGCAAAACTATTTCTCCGGTAAATCCAACCTTGTTACTGAAAAATACAAACCATGGACTGAACCCTTGTTCTCTGATCAACTCTTTGAATCCTGGTGGCCAGTTATCGGTGGTATCGAAACTGAAGTCTGCGATCTGCGCCGTATGATCGGTGGTAAACTTGACCTACTCCTACAGCATTCTGAAACTGGTGATCTCGCTGTCGCTGATCTGAAAACTAAAGGTTCCGCAACCTCCCCAGTATCAAAATGTCATCGCTCGCAAATTGGTGGTTATATCAACCTCCTAGAATCCAATCATCGTGGTCTGGGTGGTAGAATCTCTAAAGGTTTTATCCTATGGTCTAGACCTAATACTCCTCTTAAAGTAACAACCTATAACTCTGAAGAATGTATTGATAAATATCTCACCGCTCGTGATGTTTACTTTAAACAACTTCCCTCCTGGTAATTATGAAATCCACTTCACTTCCCTTCCGACGCCTTGTTTTTTCGTTCTGTTCTCTCCTTACTGTCCTTATCCTGGGTAGTCTTTCGGCTTTCATTAAGCAGCCTTCTCCTGGTAGCAGCACTGTTCATTATCCTCCTGGTCAGCCTTGTTCTCCTCCCATTCAATATCCTGAAATCCTGCTATAAATCGATCTTTCATAACCCTAGTCATCCCAAACCAATCCATTCTCATCCAATCCATTCCCATGAAAAAATCAACAGCAATGAACAGCTCTACTATCTCAGAAGGTGCTATGAAAAAAGAACAGCTCAAAAATCAGAAGACCCTTGAACAACAAGCAGTAAAAGCTAGCGTTGACCTTCTGATCGAAGAACGGGTCGCTTTCAATAATCAAATAAAAGAATTAAAAGAACAGATCAACCTGATCGATACTAAACTTACTGATATGTTTGAAACTGGAGAAGTTCAGAAATCTAGCCTTTCATCTGATGGTAAAAATGTCCTAACCTATGTTCAATCCTCCTCATGGATCTATTCTGATACATGTAAAGCAGCTATCGCTAAAATGCAGGAGAAAGATCAAACTGACGGTTCCGCACGTCAAAAGCCAAAATGCTACTGGTCATGCCGAGCAGCTAATTCTGATTCATCGAAATCCCCAAAATGGTAAATGCTGCACTCCTGTTCACTGATGATCCAGGTGAATACGAAACTGAAATTGAAGATGAAGAAGACTTTGATAAATTCACAACAAATATCCAGATAGCAGAAAATCTAGGTTATGAGCTGGTTGGTACACTGATCAATCATCAGGATAAACGGGTTCTTTATGCCTTTCAACCAGCAGAAGAGGATAGTGAGACATTATTGCTTTCACCTTTCAACTTACAATGCCTTACTATTGAACTATTGAATAGTTCCCTTGGCGCAACTGATTGCTCGCACCTTTCATGACTAATTCTGCTAAAGATAAAGGTGATAAAGCTGAACGAGAGATTGCTGAAATCCTTTCAGAGCTAACGCCTTTCATTGTGCGCAGGAAGCTTGGTGCTGGGAGAACGAATGATGCTGGAGGAGATACAGGGGATCTAGAAGGCATCCCAGATCATGCCTGCCAAGTGGCTAATTGGAAAGACACCGCAAAAGCAGCCCTGCGCAAGCCCATTGATGCATATGAACAGGCATGCAATATGGATGTGCCACATTCTGTGACGTTCGTCAGGTTTAGAGGCAATCGCTGGAGGGTGGTTCTGACGGTAGAACAATGGGCAGAATATCTCAGATTGATATATGACAAAGATGCCGGGGGGCAATAGTGGGCCATGTTTTCTCCTGCGGCGGCGGCGTTCAATCCACGGCCTGCCTGGTCCTGGCAGCTCAGGGCAAAATCCCCTACCAGACCTTTATCTTCGCCAATGTGGGCGATAAGGCCGAATCACCGGCAACCATTCAATACGTTCAACAGATCGTTAAACCCTATGCAGCACAGCACGGCATTCAATGGGTTGATGTCGCATGGGTAGATCGTCAGGGCAGGCAGCGTGATCTGTTTGATGATCTGCTGGAACAAGAGCGCAGCATCAACATTCCCGCCTACATGCCCGGGGGCATGCCCGGCAATCGCAAATGTACTGCTGTCTTCAAGATCAAACCAATCGCCAAGTGGATAAAGCACAACGCCCCAGGATGCACACTCGGCAAAGGCATCAGCACCGATGAGCCACACCGGGCAACACCATCACGCGAATCTGATGGCTACACCAGCGCCTATCCATTGATTGAGCTAGGCATCAGCAGGTCTGACTGTTTGATCATTGCCAAGGATGCAGGTTTGCCGCAGCCGCCCAAGTCCAGCTGTTGGTTCTGTCCGTTTAAGACCACTGACCAGTGGGTGACGATGCGCCGTGAACGTCCGGCGTTATTTGCCAAGGCGGTTGATCTAGAAAAAGTGCTGCAAGAGCGCAGGCATCGCCTTGGTAAAGATCAGGTCTATTTAAGCGGCATTGGTGGCCGCAAGGAAATCAATTTGGCTGATGTAATCCCTGAACAGCTCGGACTTTTCGGCTGGGAGGAGGAGGAAGGCTGTGAATCTGGCTACTGCATGACATGAGGTCAGCTCAAAGCCAGCGGTTGACTGGTATCTCAGATTGATATATGACAAAACGTAACGGTAATGGTTGCAAGGTAGACCCTTAGGGATAGGATATGGCCATCGGGAGAGAAACCCGATCCACCAATGCCCCAAAACTATGACTAATTCTGAAAGGCGTCACCGCGACGTGCTCGCATGATCAGCCAATACATTCCCATAAGCGCAGCACTCTCAGCACTGGCCAAGGCAGGCCACACGGTCAGTCGTAACAGCAACCGCGCTGCCCGCGTCGCGGGGTTCGGTGGCCAAACCTACGTCATCGACGGGCAAGCCTACGGTCTCTCAGCAGTTCGCGCTATGGCGGCCGAACTGGTCACTCCTAAGGCCATCAGCACGAACAGCAAACCTAAAAGGGAAATTGACATCATCGCTGAGGCAATTGCCGCTGATGAGTGGTGCCAGGCTCAGGAGTGCAGTGTCTGCACAATGGGCGTGAGGCAGCTTAACGGTCAGGTTACCTACATGTTCAGACAAACACGATCAGACGGCCGGAAAGTCTGCAAGGGGCTGACCCTGCGCGATATCCGCAGTTGGGCAAAGCGCAACCAAGTTATCAATCCAGGCTACAAAACAACAACTTATTCACCCGCCATTTAAAGCAATGATTTACACCATTGAGCAGCAAGCCGATAACGGCTCATGGAAAGCTAAGGAGTCTTTTGAGGATAAGGGGCTCGCTGAGAAGGAGCTTATGCACCTAAACGCTCTATTGATCAACGGCAAGCCATTCGCAAGCCACCGCATTACCACCACACCCGTTACTCAACGCTGTAGCGCACTAGATAACACTGAGCTTATTTCTGAGGCTCAATGGGCAAAGCTGGCAAGACTCTCCCTTAATTCTGGGCTGTCAGTTGAGACGATGCTGGGAGCCATGCAGGTTGAATTCAACGAAGAATCACCCGATGATCAACAGAACTTAATAGGGCGCATCCCAGTCAGCGCTAAGGGGTGGCTGCATGGCCTGCTGCACTGGACAGGATCAACTCACACCTAACACCTCAGCCCGGCTAAGCACCGGCAACCTATCAACCTGCACTGCAAAACAATGCAAGAACATCTCAACGATCCTTTAAACCTCTACTCCTTAGCGGTGCCTTTCAGCCGCAAACGAGAATCAGAGCTTTATGGCCACAAGTCGACAACAGTTCGTTTTTCACTAGATGATCCCGACAAGTGGCCAAACTGCATATTCGAGAACAGCCGCCACGCAATCTTTATCTGGCACCAGTGTGATAACAGCATGGTCCTGCTCTGCTGCGGGTCTGGGATGTCTAGGAAGTTCAGGAAGCAGCCTTGCAAGTCTGCTGAACAGTTTTTAGATAAGATCAACCGCTACATAACAGCACACCTGATTAACTCCTCTAATTAAATCATGACTGACAACACTCTCCAGCAACAGGATCACTATCAATCTCAACTCAGAATTGAACTAGCACTCAAAGAAATTGCCTTGGTAAAAGATCGCGCCGCTGATACAGAAAATATCTACTATGAAATTGACGCTGGTGTTGATCCTGCAAACTGGTTAGATGAACTGGATAGATCAGATTGGCCGCGACCTAACGCTGGTTATGGCTCATCATTCACAACCTGGGATGATCTAGTCAGCTATTGGGATCATGGTATGCATCTGACCGCTGAGGAAATTGAGAGACTGGGTACATCAGATGAATTGACTGATAGAGTGCTTCGCCTTGCGCAGGATCGCGGTTTGATTACCTATGAACCGGCTGCCAATGGTTTTGTTTGTTCCCACCAGTTTTACCTCTCAGAGATCGATGACCGACTAGAAAAAAAATGGACTTATGTAGGTGGTGGCCAAGGATCTGTTTTTCTGACCCTGCTTAAAGAGATTGAAGAACTATCCACAGAACAACCTCTCACCAACTGATTATGCCCGTCTCTACCTTCTGCAGTCGCTGGGGTTCCTATACCGTCACCCGCGCCATCCTGGCCTGTG
>MPLX02111100.1_pt1 | contig 15337 bp, 12 predicted proteins | sample 1617341 | NCBI WGS metagenome assembly MPLX02 (sample SAMN05944804, study PRJNA350692) | marine metagenome | biome: marine; feature: ODZ; material: water; isolation source: 120 m water sample filtered on 0.2 um supor filter | place: Pacific Ocean | collected 2012-04-08 | depth 120m m | reverse complement strand
CTTAGCGCTTATTGATTTCGTTATCGGGAGGTATCGTGGAGATTGCATTAACCCCTATTGAGTTTGCTCGACGGGCCAAGCGGCTTTATTCAGATCGTGAGGCAGTAGTAGATGGCAATCTGAGATTGTCTTATGGTGCATTTCTGAAAAGGTGCGACCAGTGGTCGTCAGCGCTGCAAGCCCTCGGGGTAAGGCAAGGGGATCGCGTCGCGTATATTGCACCGAACACCCACACCCACCTGGAAGCCTATTACGCGGTCCCCCAGATCGGCGCTGTGCTGGTGCCAATCAACTACCGCCTTCAGCCGAGCGATTTCGAGTACATCATTAACCATTGTGGGGCCAAGGTTCTCTGCGTGGACCCAGAGTACACAGCGCTGGTCGATCAGATTCGAGCCAATCTCAAGTCGGTTGAGACTTTTGTGGTCCTGGAGGGCCGTTCTCAGGGTTGGATCGAATACGAATCAACCCTCGATTCCCATGGGCCTGCTTTTGAAGCCGTCGAGATCAGTGAGTCTGATCTCATCACAATCAATTACACCAGCGGCACCACTGCTCGACCTAAAGGAGTGATGATTACCCATCGTAATGCCTACATGAATGTGATGGGTACCTTGGCACATCATCACCTTACGCCTGGTGATCGATATTTGTGGACATTACCCATGTTTCATGCCAACGGTTGGACGTTCACCTGGATCAACACCGCGCGTGGTATGGCCCATGTCTGCCTTAGAAAAGTCGAACCAACGGTTATATATCAGTTAATCAAGCAAGAGCGCATTACCATGTTCTGCGCGGCGCCGACGGTGCTGATCAGTATTGCAAACGCCCCTGAGGAGGCGAGGAAAGACGCGCCGCGCGGTGTTCGGCTTTTTACTGCTGGAGCGCCCCCCGCAGCAGCAACTATTGAGTTCGTGGAAAAGGAGCTTGGCTGGGAGTTAACCCATGTGTATGGGCTTACCGAGACGGCGCCGCTGATCACATTCTGTGAACCCCTTCCCGAGCACCAAGACCTCTCAATCACACAGCGATCGAAGATCAAGGCCTGTCAGGGTGTGGAGCTGGTTAGTTCTGGTGAGGTGCGCGTGGTGTGTGAGGATGGCACGGAAGTTCCCCATGATGGTCAAACCCTGGGGGAGATCACGGTCCGGGGGAATGTCGTCATGGCTGGGTACTACAATGATCCCGAAGCAACGGATGCGGCCATCAAGAACAATTGGTTTTATACCGGAGATGCTGCGGTCGTAAACACCGATGGGTTTGTAGAAATTCGGGACCGATTCAAAGATGTCATCATCAGCGGTGGTGAAAACATCTCCTCGGTCGAACTGGAGGGCTGCCTGCTGACGCATCCTTCAGTGCAGGAGGTCGCGGTAGTGGGGATGCCACATGAAAAATGGGGAGAGTCCCCCCATGCCTTTGTGGTTAAAAAGGCAAATGCGAAAGTAACGTCGGACGAAATAAAACTTCATATCCGAGAAAGACTGGCGCACTTTAAGGTCCCTCAGTGGGTCACGTTTGTGGATGAATTGCCTAAAACCGCGACGGGAAAAGTACAAAAGTATGTGCTGCGCGATGGCAAAACCGGTATCTCGCATCAGTAGCGCTTTGTACAGCCAGATATCACGCGCAATGTGTCGGGTGTAGCGCCCGTGTGTTGCCCAGTGCTATTTGGCCTTGAGCGTGCAAGGGCTGGGATTGCTATGGTTAGAACACCTGTTGTCCAGCAGCAGTATTCATCGGCACGATAACGTTAATCTGTTGTGCGGATTTTGATGATCTCGCTGCGCAGGGCGAAAAGATTGCTTCCAATCATGATCAAAAGCCCAAGGACGGTAGCGGCGGCAGGGATTTCCTCCCAGAACAGGTAACCAAACAGGACGGCCCAGATGACATAGCTGTATTCAAAAGGGGCGACGGTTGCAGCACGCGCCATCAGATAGGCTTTATTGAGGCAATAAAAGCCGGCAGTGGCAACCAACCCCAAAGAGGCCATGATGGCCACGTCAACAGGGCTGGACCACTGCCACTCCCGGAAAAGAAAATCAAAAGAGGGATGCCCTGTTTGAGGTGAGATCGGGAAAAGACTAAGCATGAGGTATGAGAGCAATCCACCGGCGAAGTGAGTCACACTGAAGTAGAAAGTGACGGTCCAGGGGTTATCCCGAGAACTGATGTAGCGAGCCATTATGCTGTTAAGGGCATAGGTCAGAGCGGCCAGGAAAGCAAATGCTGTTGCAATATTCACCAGGTGGCCTTCAAAACCTACCGCGATCAGGACTCCGGTAAACCCACTTAGCGTGGTTAACCAACGGCGCAGTCCGACGGGTTCGCCGACCAGCAGCGATGACAACAGGACGACCATAATCGGGGCGCTAAAGGTAATGGTCACGACATCCGCAAGCGGCAAAGAGGCAATCGCCAGGTAATAGGCAAGATAGGAAAAAAACGCCAGGAAGCCTTTTGCCCCAATTCTCAGGGGTTGGTATACCCTGAATCCGCTAGGGCCGAACTTGATGGCGACGATGATACCGATTGCAATAACAGCGACGATACCGCGAACAATAACAAGTTGCAGTACAGAGTACTGCGCGCTGAACTGTTTGATAATGACATCCTGAATGGCGAAAACAAAGAGCCCGCTAACCAAGGCTATGATCCCAACGACAGGGTGGTTATCCTGATTAGGTGCTGACATTCCGACCTGCTCCGCGCGGTTTCGGGGCGCAGGGTACTGTCAGATCGACAAGAGCACAATCGAAAAATCGACGCCTTGACGCATTTAGGAAAAGAGTGTTCTGTAGCCGTCAACTAAACCCAGTTTGGCAAGGGTTTAGCTCCACGTTGTGAGTGGGTGAGGTGTAAGTGCGGGTCAGTTGAGAAATTGGCCCTCAGGTACGGAATCAATTTCTTTCCCCGCCATCCAACGTCCCTGAAATTGGAAACCTTCGGCCTCCATCTTGGCAAAGAAAGTTTTGGGGTCGTCTCCTTCGATATGAGCCTGGTGGGCGTCGATATCTACGAAGACCTGGGTGTAGAGAAATATATTGGGATGATCCAGTGGTCGGCAAACATAAAACTGTTTCATTCCAGGCTGATTCTGAAGGCAGGTGTATCGGTATTCGTTGATCAGCGCTTCTATCTTGTCGAGATCACCTTCGACAACTGCGGTAACGTGGACAATGTAGGTCATGACCCGGGTATTCTAGGCGCTGGTTGGCAGAGAATGCATCCCCAAACGGGTAGAGATCGGACTCGGTTGTCCCAGGGCTCTTTGCTCAAACCTGGGCACTCGAATTCCACAATTCCGTGCTCAGGTAACGCTCACCCGTATCCGGCAAAATGGCCAGGAGCTGTTGGCCTTTGGCGGCATTGCGCGCAGCATATTCCAGCATGCCCGCCACGGCGGCGCCACAGGAGATCCCACAGAAGATACCCTCGTGTTCGGCGAGTTTACGGGTGATCGTTATGGCTTCATCGGCATTAACCGATATAACATGGTCATAGGCATTCTGATCGAGGGTGTCCGGGATAAAGCCGGGTGCCGTGCCCATAATTCGGTGCTTACATGCGATTCCTTTGGTGAGAATAGGAGATACGTCCGGCTCGGTCGCAATAATCGTAAGGCCAGGGATCAGTTCGCGCAGGACTGTCGAAAGGCCAGAAATCGTCCCGCCGGTGCCGGTTGTACAGATCACCGCACCGAGTTCTTGCCCAAAATCATCAACGATCTCGTTTGCAGTCTGGTGGTGAGCTGCGGGATTCGCAGGGTTGAAATGTTGTCCTACGAAAAAGTAGCCCCTGTCCCTTTCGAGGCGGCGCGCTTCTTCGATTGCACCGACCGTGCCACGATCGGCGGGTGTCAAAATAAGTTGAGCGCCGTACGCGCGCAAAATGGCCCTGCGCTCCTCGCTCATATCCTCAGACATGACAAATACGGCGGGGTAGCCCTTGACAGCAGCGACCATGGCCAGCCCGATCCCCGTATTGCCGGAGGTGGGTTCCACAATTGTGTCACCTGGTTTCAGCAGGCCGCGCTGCTCCGCATCCTCAATCATGTTCAGCGCCGGGCGATCTTTAACTGAGCCACCGGGGTTAAAACTTTCCAGCTTGACCCACAAAGCATCTGCCTGCCCGGGGTTAAAGTGATTAAGGCGTACTACGGGTGTGTGCCCGATGGTCTGTAGAATGTGGTCATACTTCATGGCATGAATTCTAACGGCCTGCCGCTGTATTTCGTGATGGTGCGTTACGTTAATGTCACTGGTGCAGTCCAGGTCTTCGACTGCACGGTGATGGTCAGCGGGGTTCCCACGGCCAGGCAGGCACGGTAACCGGCGGGTGAACTGAGATCGTGCAGTACCGTACGCGCTGTGTCATCGGGGCACCATTCGCTCGATCGCAAGATTGCCGGTGCCTTGGGGTCTGCAGCGACGGTAAATTGCCCCAGAGGTAACGAGAGGCCACGACCGTGCAGTTTGATATAGGCCTCTTTACGGGTCCAGCAGGCAAAAAATGCTTTTGTCTGCTCTGAACTCGGCAACGCAAGCAGTTCTGTGACCTCTGCTTTGGAGAAAAAACGTCGGGCTAGATCGATCCAGCCGTTACGCGCCGGTGGACGAAGGCGTTCAACATCGATCCCAACAGGGGTCGTAGTGCTGATCGCGAGGTAAGCCCAATCACCCGCATGGGAGAGGTTAAAGTGAATCGGGCAACCTCGAATAGTCGGTTTGCCATGCGTCCCGTAATCAAACTTAATCTGCTCGGGGAGAATGTCGACATAACGGGCCAGTGTGGCACGCAGTGTCCCCCGGGACCGGGTAAAACGCGCCCGATCAGAGTCAAAAATAAAACGGGCAGCACGCCTGCGTTCATCAGGATCAAGCAGCTTATCGTGCTCACTTGGTTCGCTAGTCAGCGGGATTCGCCAGACATCAATCTCGATCATTGCTTGGGGATCGATATGTGCGTTCATTAGGCGAGCCAGGCCTGGATGGGGTTAGATTGTGCCGCACGCCACGCCGGGGTTACGGTCACGATAATCTTAAAGCGACACATGGTCAGCCCTGTTCAATGCCTATACTGAGATTTTACTATTGCCATTGGGCTCATTCCTAACCCTGGGTCAGCAAGGCGCGACTGTTGCTCGCTTAGTTGGAGTGGTGCCTGGGCGCTGATCTGAGCGAAATTCCCAGTCGACTTTACCGTTGATATTGGTGCTGACTGATAGCCTACGAGACCAAAGGGCCTGAGTTCAGGTCGAAGGTGTTCGGGCAAAAACAATCAACGCTACCCCGCACAGAACCACTGCACCGCCCGCTAATACCCCCAGGGAGGGTCGTTCGCCCAGTAGGATAACGGAAAAGGCAATGGTAAAGATTGGCAGCAACAGCAATACTGGCATGATATGCGAGACTGGGTTGCGGGCCAATACGGTATACCAGACACCGTAGCCCAGTACGGTCATGATCAGGCCCAGATAGACAACACTACCCCAGCCGATCCGGGTCGCGTGCAGCAGGGCGTCGAGTTGTCCGCTTTCAAGCAGCAACGAAGCCAGCGCCATTTGCCCTCCGGCGATCAGGCCAATCCAGGCAACGGCAGAGAGCCCGGTGACACGATCACTGATGCGCTTGTACATAATCTGCCCAATTGCCCAGATCATCGCACCACTGCCGGTCAGCGCTACCGCGAAGAGCTGTCCTTTTACGCTGGGCAGGCCAGCGATCATGACAATACCGCCAAAGGCAATGCCCATGCCCAGAAGGCGTTGAATACCTGGCCGTTCACGGAACAGGAGTACTGCAAGCAATATGCCGAAGGGAACCTCCAGGTGCACGACGATAATGGCCAGTGACGCATCGATCATGGATAGCCCGGTAAAGGTCAGACCATACTGGATGGTGGACCCGACCAGCGCTACCCAGAAAAGGTCTTTCATGCAGTTGCGCGGAAAAGGAACAAACCAGATCAGAACCCCTGCAGCAATGAAAAAACGTATGCTCATCAGCATCAGGGGTGGAAACTCTGTCAGAGCTAATTTGGAAAGGGTGAATCCGAGGCCCCAGGACAAGGGTACGAAGGTAGCCAGCAGCAATTCGCGAATCTTCATAACGGAATCCTACTCTGGTTGCAAAGCCGTGAATATCTTGTGCGCGACCGTCTTACCGGGAGTTGGCACACCGTGGTCTATCAGGTAGTCTGTGCTGTGCCGATAAAACCGGATTAAATCCACACATCATGCCCCGCATCCCTTTCATTGCGCCCGCCCTGGCGTTGCTATTTTCGTATGGCGTTACGCTGCCACAGATCACCCAGGCGCAGACATCTTCAGTGCCCATGTGGATGAATCTCTCTTCCGGCTCCGGGGCAAGCGGGTTTCACACGCTGGCGGGTCTTGCGGGAGACGAGCAACTGTTCTTCGCAGGAATGGAGCGCCCAGGCTATGGGTTAAGCGGCTTCTGGGGTCAGGGTGAGGGTTTATCATCGCTCTCACCTGGTCATTTCTCCTCCAGTGTTGATGCGAGACTGTTTCATCCGACATTCAGCCGTGATATCCGTTTTTCGGGCACCGCCTTGGACTTGTATCCCTTCCAGGGGAGTCAATGGACCGTTGGCGCTTCTCAGATAGAGGCTGGGAACGCGCCGGATCGGACTAACTGGTTTACCCAGTGGCGGTCGCAACGGTGGGATGTGCAGTTATTTCAGATCCGACATTCAGAAGGGATTGCAGCACACGCATTTGCTCTGAACCTGCGTCTACCTATCGGAGGGGTACTCGCAAGTCATATTGCTGGCCGGGATCAAACGGGGACCCGTCTTTTGAGTTGGGAGGTGAATCTAAGTCACCGCCTGAAACTGGGGTTTCAGGTTCGCGATGGCCGTAGTACGCGTTATACCGAGGGCGGTTATCAGCGATGGCTGGTCAGTTTATCCGGGAGCTCCGGGCTTCCCCCAGGGGTGCATCGCAACCAGGAGGCAACAGAGCGTCCCGGAATGGCAGGCACTGCTCTGCTCGCTGCTGCAGCTGTTGGGGTTGCGCTGGTGGCAAGTTCTGGCAGCGACAGTGCCGATTCCCAGTTGCGCTATACCAAACAGCATGATGCTGCCCGAAACGTGATCAATGGAATAAACCCCACCTCGGTTGCTGAGAACCGTGAATACGGGGGTTGGGTATATCAAAATGCCGATGCAACCTTCAGTGCCACTGAACCGAGAAAAGGCACCGTAGACACGGTAAATCTGGGTTCACCGTTAGAGGTGCCCGGAGGGGCCACTACAACTGCGAGTTACCATACCCATGGGGCCTATGATCCTGCCTACGACAATGAGAATTTCTCGCCTACCGACATTGCACTCGATAATGCCTGGGCGCTAGATGGTTACCTGGGAACACCGGCTGGGTACTTTAAGTACCATCACTACATCACAGGTCTGGTTCTGACTTTGGGTACTGTCGCTAACTGATCTGTGACTCAGCCGGAGCATCCTGGTGGGCTCCCTATTCATAATTACCAAGAAAGGAGAGTCCTGATGGCTAAGGAGTTATCGGCAGATGCCGTGGTGATCGGTGCGGGGATAATCGGGACAGCGATCGCGTTGGAGTTGGCCCGAAGCGGGAGACGAACCATCAGTGTGGACCGGCTTCCCGCCGCAGGTTATGGCTCTACCTCCAGTTCTTGCGCCATCGTGCGGGTCCACTATTCGACGTTACAGGGTACGGCTTTTGCCTACGATGCCTATTTTGACTGGAAAGACTGGCAGAGCTATATCGGTCTGGATCTTTCAGAAAGCACCAAGCTTGCCCGGTTCCGGGAGACCGGATGCCTGGTGATGAAAACCAAGGAGAACGGTTTCCTGGAGAACGTGGTCAACCATGCCGGGAAGCTTTCTATCCCGTGCGAGAACTGGGATGCACAGCGCATTGCTAAGCGGTTGCCCGGGTATGACTTGAGATCCTTTGCCCCGGCCCGCCGGCAGGAAGACCCAGAATTCGGGCAGCCAGGGCTGGGGCGCATTGAAGGGGGCGTATTTTTTCCAACCGCCGGTTTTGTCAATGACCCTCAGCTGGCAACACAGAACATACAGGCCGCGGCTGTGCACCACGGTAGTCAGTTCCTGTTCAATCGCGAGGTGACCGAAATCCTGACGACGGCAGGACGGGTTGAGGGTGTCGGGCTGGATGATGGCACAATCATTCGCACACCCGTAGTCGTCAATGTAGCAGGGCCGTACTCAGCCAAGGTCAACCGCTTGGCTCGGGTGGATGAGGATATGAAGATTACGACCCGGGCGCTGCGCCAGGAAGTTGCGCACGTCCCGGCTCCGGATCACCTGGACTTTGAGCGTAATGGGCTCATCGTCTCCGATAATGATATCGGGGTCTATTGTCGTCCCGAGTCCGGTAATTTCGTTCTAGCGGGCAGCGAGGATCCGCCTTGTGATCCCCACGAATGGGTAGACCCCGACGAGTTTAGCCGCGACTTCACCGATCAGGCGACAACCCAGGCGCTACGCCTGGCGCAACGGATGCGGGGGCTGAAAGTCCCGAGCCGCATGGGGGGCGTGGTGGATCTGTATGATGTGACTGAGGACTGGTTGCCGATTTACGACCGTTCAGCCCTGGAGGGTTTCTATATGGCCTGTGGGTCCAGCGGAAATCAGTTCAAGAACGCGCCCGCAGCGGGGCGTTTGATGACGGGCCTGATCGATTACTGCGAGGGAGGTCACGATCATGACCGGGATCCGTTCCAGCTCAAGTTGGCACACCTGGACTATGTTCTGGATACGGGAACTATGTCCCGGCTGCGCGAAGTAAACCCGGACAGCAGTTTCTCGGTACTGGGTTGACCGGGCCTGGTGGCAAGGTCGATTCCAGTCGCCTGGGTCAGGTGATTTCCAGGCCAAACTGTTCAGCCGTTTCCGTCAGAATCTCCCAGAGTGATAAGGCAAACCCGCGCGGCAAAAAGAGCTCGTAACCGGCAGCACTGCGCCAGATGGTGACACCTACGTGGTGGATTCCGCTGGACGCTACCTGGCCGACGGCGAAACTCCCGTCGCGCAGGTCGATGGGGGCCAGGCGATTCAGGCAGGTCGCGGCTTCACTCCCTTGTACTCGGATGCGGCTGCGCGAATGGGATAAATCCAGGGTCGCGCCGGTTTCTGCAGGCAAGGCGGGAATGGGGGTATCGAGTATCCACCACTTAAGGGGCTCAACCCGTAACGCGGACCCTTTGGTCCCGATCACCGTTTCTCCCGATGCCGGCGCCACACCGGCGCCAATACATTGCGCCACAAAGGCGCCCGCCTGGGGTAGGGTTTCTGGCCAGGTCGCAACCTGATACAGCGTCAACTCGGGCACCTCAAGCAGGCGCACGCCCGGCTCCCCGGGACAACCATGCAGTCCGCGGGCATAGTGCGTTGCCAACGGCGAATGTCGCTCAGCCATACACGCGCTCTCCATCAGCATCGAACATATGGGGGGAGACAATTTCAACTCCCGTGTTGCCTTTGCGCAAGGGGTCGGCGGCGATCACTTCTCGGTTCTGCCATTCACCATAACCGCCGTTGATAAACCCCAAGCCGATCCAGTGACCCAACGCCGGAGAGTGTGTGACGGCCGTAATCCAGCCTTCACCGTAACCCTCAACATGGTCTGCAGCACATAACAGTGAGCCGGCGTTGAAGATCTCGCGACGATCCCGCGGAAAGATACCGACGAGCCGTGGACGATTCTTGCGGGTCATGTCTGGGCGCTTGCGTAGTGCGCTGCCGATGTAGGATTTCTTATCTGATGCCATACGGCCAAGGCCTGCGTCTTCAACCGTGACCCGGCCGTCGAGTTCAGCACCCGTGACATGTCCTTTTTCAATACGCAGTGCGCCCAGCGCCTCCAGGCCGTACAGGCAACCTCTTAATGGACGCGCCGAGTCCCATAGAGCCTGCATGACGGTTGGCCCAAAATCAGACGGGACATAAACTTCGAAGGCGCGCTCCCCGGAAAAACTGATGCGGGCAATACGACAGGGGATGCCACCTTTCAGCGTAGTCTCGAGCACACCCATGAAAGGCAATGTCGAGTCAGCAACACATCCCGGATCTTCAGTACAGGATTCAAGCACCTGGCGAGACAGGGGTCCCGCTACTGCCACGCCAGCCCACTGCTCGGAAACCGAAGTCACGTGTACCCGCAGGTTGCTCCAGCGTGTCTGCAAGAGTTCCTCGAGGAAGGCCATGACCTTGCCGGCATGGGCTGTCGTTGTGGTCATGAAGTATTCGGTTTCACCAAGGCGCCAGGACGTTCCGTCATCCATAACGAAGCCGTCATCGCGCAACATGATGCCGTAACGGGCCTTGCCGACCGGGAGTTTGGCGAAAGGGTTGCTATAAACGCGATTTAGCAGTTCTGTCGCATCGGGCCCTTGAATCGCAATCTTGCCCAGGGACGTCACATCGCACAGCCCGACCGTGCGACGAACGGTTTCGGCTTCACGCACATAGGCATCGCCGATGGTCTCTCCCGTGCCGGCAAAATACCAGGGCCTATGCCAGAGTCCGGCCATGGTCATGGTGCCGCCTTGCTTGAGGTTCCAGTCATGCAGGGGCGTACGGCGCAGTGGACGGAAATGGCCGCCGATATTCCGGCCTTTAAGCGCGCCGATACTGATCGGGGTGTACGGGGGACGAAAAGTCGTAGTGCCTACCTCGGGGATTTCCTTGCCCAGGGCTTGCGCCATGAGCGCCAGGCCGATGATATTGCCCATTTTCCCCTGATCAGTTGCCATTCCCAGCGTGGTGTAACGCTTGAGGTGCTCGACTGAAACATAGCCCTCCCGGTGTGCCAGGCGTATATCCTCCGTTGTCACGTCGTGTTGGGGATCAACAAATGCCTTGGGGTTGCGGCGCGGCACGCTAACCTCGTACAACGGGGTGATGGCACCTTCCCAGCCACCAGAGGGCTGGTCAGCCTTGGGGACCGGCTGGCCTGCCAGATGCGCTAATGCGCATTGGGTGGCAGCCTGTCCGGAGCGCACACAGGCGGCTTGATCCCAGATACCCGCTGCACTGCCGGCCAGTGCCAGGGGTTCAGTAGTCGGCGCGGGAAGGAAACAGGCCTGTTGGGCATCCCAGACAGGCTGTATGCCCCGGTGTGACAATAAATTAACAATGGGAGACCAACCGCCAGAGATCAACGCAAGATCGCACTCGACGACACCCGCCTGGCGCCAGTTCCCCGGATTGCCCTGGGCGAGTTCGACCGCAGTCACGCCCTTGGTGCCCAATGCATTAAGCGGAGCCATGCCGGTATGAAGCGTTATACCAGATTGCTCGGCCTGGGCACGAAGTTGGCGGGGGACTGTGTCACGGGCATCTATCAGTTTGATGTGGGCGCCGGCCTGGGCGAGATTCTGGGCACAGCTATAGGCAGAATCGTTGTTAGTGGCAATGAGGATATCCTCACCCCCGCGTATGCCAAAGCGATTGAGATAGATGCGGGCCGAGTTGGCGGTCATCACGCCGGGGCGGTCATTGTTGCCAAAAGCGACATGCCGTTCGAGCGCGCCAGCGGCAACGACGGTGTACTGGGCACGCAAGGTCCAAAAGCGCTGCCGCGGCATCCAGGGGGCTGGCGTAGCGACATGATCGGTGACCCGCTCAAGCAGGCCAGCAACACCCCCATCGTAAAGGCCAAAGGCAGTCGTGCGTGGCATCAGACGCACCCCGGCCGTACTCAGGGTTTTAATCTCCTGGGCAAGGTCCGCGCGAGCTTGGGGCTGAGACAGGCTGTCTCCGCCCAGGACTGCGTCCTGTTCGACTAAGACCACATCAAGCCCCGCCTGTGCCGCACTTAACGCTGCAGCCCGCCCGGCAGGACCGCTGCCTACGACAAGCAGCTCACAATAGGCGTGGGCATGTTCGTAGGGGTCTGGGTCTGGTGCGCGTGAGGCTTTGCCCATCCCTGCGGCTTTGCGGATGATTTTCTCGTAACGCATCCACATGCCCGTGCCGCGACCCCATTCAAACGGCGGCAGTCCCATAAAGGTCTTGTAGTAAAAGCCCGCCGAGAAAAATCGCCCAAACAGCCCATTCACAGCGCCGACGTCCAAGCGAACACTGGGCCAGGCATTCTGGCCTTGTGCGACCAGGCCATGGTAAAGCTCTTGAGTCGTGGCGCGAACATTGGCATCGCGCCGTGCACCCTGACCGACAGTCACCAGGGCACCGGACTCCTCTACCCCCGCTGACATCAAGCCACGGGGCCGGTGATATTTGAAACTGCGACCCAGGACCTGTTGATTGTTGGCAAGCAGAGCGGACGCAAGTGTGTCGCCAGCGTAGCCTTTTAAGGGTTCACCATCCCAGGTGAAGCTCAGAGCCTGGGTACGGTCGATGTGGCCGCTGTTGGGAAGTCGACGAGCCGTCATGACCTGTCTGCTGGCCCCCTTTCCGGACTCTGAGTTTGTGCCATGCCCGGGTGGGCAGGGCGAACAGAGTGGATTTCGTGGGTACGCGTGTCGCGTTCGACGATGATCCACATACGACACCCATGCAGGTGTTGCCAGGTTTCTTCCTGTACGCCGTCGATGTTTTCTCTCTGGAATACCGCTTCAAGCCAGGCCTCGGCTGGCGCATCGAGCGCGGGGTAGTCTACCGAGGCATCACCGCCATAACTGAACTCGCTGTGATCACGGGTGCCACAGAAGGGGCAGGGGATTCTCAACATGATGCTGGCCTATCCGTGCAGTTTCGGGTCCGGCCCGGCGCCACGTTCATCGATATTAACGCCCTGGGCAAAACGCTCCAGGGTGTGATTAGCGATCACCGGGTCAGGACGATCATTGGCAATCAGGTCGGCGAAATACCAGCCCGAGGCAGGGCTCGCCTTGAAGCCGCCATAATTCCAGCCCGCATTCAGGTATAGGTTATTGAGCGGTGTCTTGCACAGAAACGGAGAGCCATCCATCGACATATCCATAACGCCAGACCAGTGCCGTAGCAGTCGTACGCGACCCAGACAGGGAAGAATGGAGGTGGCGCACTCAGCCACATCCTGAACCAGGGGCAGGTTGCCGCGCTGGGCGTAGGATTTATACCAGTCAAGATCACCCCCGAATACCATGCCGCCCTTATCTGATTGGGAGATATAGAAGTGGGCACCGCCGACCCCAAACACCACGACCTGATCGAGAAGAGGTTTAAGGGGTTCGGAAACAAAGGCCTGCAACTTATGCGATTCGATCGGAAGTTTTCCCAATTCAGCCATCCGCCAAAGCCGTGAGGTATTGCCCGCCACCGCAAAACCCACTTTTTTTGCCCGGATAACACCCCGATTGGTTTGCAGACCGCTCACCTGGCCGTCACAGCGGTCGACGCCGGTGACTTCGCAGTTTTGTATGATGTCGACCCCTCGTTGATCGGCCGCGCGAGCATAGCCCCAGGCGACCGCATCGTGCCGGGCGGTGCCGGCACGGGGTTGAACTGTGGCACCGATGATAGGAAAGCGGGCATCGGCGTCATAGTTAAGGTGAGGTATATGTCGCTTGAGGGTCGGTAAGTCCCATAACTCGCCGTCACTGCCGGTCAGTCGCATGGTGTTGTATCGCCGTGCCGCCCCATCCCGGGCGGCGGGACTGTGCAGCAACGTCACGTGGGCACGTTGACTGAACATGACGTTGTAATTCAGATCATGACTGAGTTCCTCCCAGAGTTTCAACGAATGCTCGTAGAACTCGCGGTTACCTGGCATCATGTAATTGGAACGCACGATGGTGGTATTGCGGCCGCCATTGCCACCACCAAGCCAACCTTTTTCCAGAACCGCTATATTTGTGATACCGTGGTTCTTGGCGAGATAATACGCACTCGCCAGGCCATGTAGCCCCGCGCCGACGATAACAACATCGTATTCGGCTCTGGGTTCGGGATCGCGCCAGGCGCGTGTCCAGCCTTTTTGTCCCGACAGGCCATTAAGGAAGACATTCCAGGCGGAGTAGGCTTTCATTGGCTGGATAACAGAAAGTACGATGTCACTTGAGGGAAAATCGATGTTAATTGATCAGGTCCGAAATACCTTTCAATTATGCGACATGTTTGATTTTGAGCGGGCAAATGGTAATGCGCGCCCAGTATATTCGACAGACCCAATTTGGGACCGAAAGTGATGCAAAGTTGACTGTCTGCGGGCTAATCCCCAGGTGAGTGTGCCAACCCGCTCATGCTATGCGCCGCCTACGATGGCCTGGGCCATCTGTGGTATGGGGGCCGGTTTTTTCCTGCTGGGCTTTTTCCACCGAGTCGCGCCGGCCGTCCTCCACCGCGAACTTAGTCTCGATTTTGGCTTGAGTGCGGCAACGCTCGGCAGCCTGTCGGCGCTTTACTTTTATTCTTATGTCGCTATGCAGGTACCCACCGGGTTGCTGGCGGACCGTTTTGGCCCCCGACGCCTGCTGGTGGCCGGTTTGTTGGCGAGCACGGTGGGAGCCCTGGTTTTTGCGCTCGCACCCAATCTTGTCTGGGCCGGAATCGGACGGTTCCTGATCGGCGGATCTGTTTCAGTTGCGTTTGTCTGTACGCTCAAACTTGCCACGCACTGGCTGCCCGCAAGACAGTTTTCGTTAGCTGCCAGTTCGTTGCTGATTGCGGGGATGACCGGGGCAGTATTCGCGGGGGTCCCGCTGCAGTCCGCGAGCGAGCAGTTCGGATGGCGAACTGTGACGGGGGTCGCGGCCGGAATTGGATTGCTGTTGGGGCTGGCCGTTTGGCTGGCTGTGCGCGATGACCCGACCGAACGGGGCTATAAAAGTTACGTTGAGCCGAGCACCTCCAGCGGGCATGCGAACGCCGAATGGCAGAAGCTACGGGCGGTATTCGCGTATCGCAATACTTGGCTGCTGTCCATTGCTCCCGGGGGTATTGTCGGTTCCGTGCTGACTTTTTCGGGCCTGTGGGGGATGCCTTTCCTTACCGATACCTATCGGCTGTCTCCTTCGGTCGCCGCGATGTTATGTTCTGCGGTGATGTTGGCTATGGCCCTCAGTGGGCCGTTATTTGGGATGGTTTCTGAAAAGCTCGCGCGACGCCGGGCACCCTATCTTGTAGGTACAGCACTGGTCCTGGCTAGCTGGAGTATCGTCCTGCTGGTTCCGGGCCTGCCATTGTGGCTTTTGATCGGAAGCCTTCTGTGCGCCGGGTTTTTCTCTGGCGGAATGATTCTGGGCTTTACCCAGGCAAAAGAGTCGGTTCCTATTGCGCTGGCAGGCACGGTTTCAGGAGTGGTGAATATGGGGGTGATGTTTGGCCCTATGCTGTTACAGCCGTTAGTGGGCTGGCTGCT